>Ga0134096_1000127_pt1 | contig 98027 bp, 90 predicted proteins | sample 7_2taG_FD_94448 | JGI IMG/M metagenome (GOLD analysis project Ga0134096, IMG submission 94448) | Switchgrass degrading microbial communities from high solid loading bioreactors in New Hampshire, USA - 7_21_20_110_A3 metaG | ecosystem: Engineered > Bioreactor > Semi-continuous > Anaerobic >... | reverse complement strand
TCCGCTTGCAACACCGGGACGGTTATCCGTATCATTGATGTCACGCTTGCAAAAATTGCAGGCAATATTGCACCCGTAAGATACCGGCAAATGAACACGCCCCTTATTGTTTTTAGCTCCCGCAGCAAAGCAGGGATGATTTTTTTTCAGATCTTCATATGTAAATGCCATAAAATTCCCCCCTAACTGTCTTCCTTAAGTAAGTTGCCACCTACCAGTTGTGCAAGAATCTCTTCCACCTCACCGGTTGCTTCAAAAACCCTTTTACCTTTTGCTAACATAACGGCTGCCGCAGCCTTGCCTATTTTCAAAACAAATATTGCATCACAATCGTCTAATACTGAAAGCAGATGGTCAAACCCGCCTTCGCAATGACCCTGACATTTGGCAGCCGTTTTCCGGGTCTCCACAAAATGTGCTTCTTTATCCACGTCATATATCTGCCAGTATCTGGCCGAACCAAAGTGTTGGTCAATGACTGTGCCGTCAATACTTGCAAACCCTATACGATAACTCATACGGCCAACCTCCCTACGCATAGGTTGAAAGAACCATCTGATAGATGTCCTCTATAACCCGAAGCCCTCCTGTAAATCCTGCGTAATTGGTTGTCATGACCAACCGGTAAGGAGAAGGTATGGCAGCTGAAAGAAAATCATAGCCTTTTTCTTTTGCCAGTTCCTTATCCCATCCGGAACCGATGATAAGACCTCTGCCGTTATGATGGATTCCCCGTAAAATCTCCTGTGCCTTTCCTGCATCCGGCTCAAAATAAAGAGGAATTTCCCGCTTACTGCTGGTACTTTTCAAATCGGCCCGAATGGCTTCATGGAATTTTTCCGGCGTAGCATCGGTGATGAATTGTTCCTTTGGTACAATTCCCACCTCGTGCAGTAAAAACTTAGACAGTCCAACGACATATCCCGCATCATGAAGAATATGAGCATGGTTCGGAAGACCGTAGCGAAACTCCAAAAGGAAGGTGGCAAGGTTATCAATCTCCTCATAGTAGGCATCGGACTCATGCCGGATAAACTCCCGGGCTGCTGCCTTGTCAATATCGGCTCCTTGCTCGATGGCAAATTCCAAAACCTGATTAAGGAACGCCTCCGTTTGATTGGCACCGATGGGAATGTGGTGAAACCATGTATATTCCTGCCCGTATTTGGATTTGAGGTGATCCGCGATGGGTTTTCCGTACCATGGGGAAACCAAAACATTAAATAGTGCTGTCGGAATAGTCTGCCACTCTTTTACTCCTCCCGACTGGGGTCCGAATAATACATTGGCTTTGAGCCCAATACCGGTAAGCAGACGCTTATATTCGGCCAGATTACCCTTCCAAAACGGATCCTGATACGGGATGGAAGCTATAAGATTCACCGTATTTTTCTGAGACTTTGGCTTATTCTCCTCTTCAAACCGGCTCACGTACTGATCGATAATGGCATTAACCACAAGACTGTGAGCTTCAAAATTGGTGGCCTTAAAGCCCGCAGTTTCCACGGATACAATCGGCTTACCCTCCCGGGCAAATTCAGAAACCAGGCTATCCACATCATCTCCGACAATACCGGCGGTGCAGCCGGTCATAACCACCTGCAAATCCGTATCCAATACTTTGTAGGTATTATTTATAATATCCCGCAGCCGGTTGATTCCACCAAACACAACTTCCTTTTCAGTAAAGTTCGTGCAAGGAGATGTAGATCCGCCTGCATATCCCGTTGACCGTTCAAAAAAACCTGCAATCATCTCTCCACACCCGGGACCGGAATGAAGAATCGGTACGGCCCGCGGTATAGCCACCACGGTTTGCAGAGCACCTATTGCGCAGGTAAAACGTTCTTGTTCAATCAATCCTGATCTACTCATTTACCGGCACCTCCTTTCAGGAAATAGTACGGCGGCTGCTCAAGCCACCATTTGGTGTATGGATTGATGGCATGCTTTTCGAGATTTTTTACAAACTCATCGTTTTCCATAACCTCTAAAAGCCGTTCACCATAATTGACCAGTCCTTCATAACCCATAGAGTAATGTTCATCCCCAATTAATAGGGACGGAATACCCAGCTTTGCTCCCCAGAGTGTCATGCCGCCATGCCGGGCAAGCAATACATCGGGACGGATACGGTTTAAGGCATTGACCAGTTCAAATTCCTGCTTGTTACAAACATTGTAGTTAAAAACATTTCCATAATCGGCTACACGCTGTGCCAGTTGGTCGTTTTCCTCACGTCCGCTGTCATAGATGGGATCATGATGGAAAATCGCTGCACCCACTGCTTTTATGCCAAGTTCTCCCAACACATCCAGCAGCGCATGGCCGTGGGCCGCACCTGCTGTTACATATGCTGTTTTCCCGGCTAATTTTTCCCGTAGTGCTTCGATTTTGGGCAGATACTCTTTCTTTTTCTCTGCAATGATTTTTTCAGCGATTTCTTCTTTTCCGAGGATCTTTCCCAACGCCCGGAACCATCTATCCGTTTGAGCGATACCATAGGGTGGAGCGGCAGGAATTTCAGGAACACCAAAGTCCTGTTCCAGTACTGCCCCAAGGTAGCTTCCCAATGTAGAGCAAGCCTGGACGGTAGCAGCGGCCTCGCTGGCATATTTTAATCCGTTTACTGTAGAAAAAGGAGTTATGTAATTGGGTTTTGCTCCAAAGGGAGCAAACCATTGGGCAAACACATCGCTGCCCCAGAAATTGATCACATTGATCATGTCATCCCGACGCGCCCTGGGTTTTTGAATCAGCTTGCGTGCAATGCCGTGATAAGCTGCGTCAAAACCTGTGGTCCATACTTTGGAACGAAAACCTTCGCAAAAGATGGCTACCACCGGTATTCCCAACTCCTCCTCGGCTTCGTTACAAACACTCTCCACATCATCGCCGATAATTCCTGCAGCACATGTGGTCAATACAAATATAGCGTTGGCCTGTGTTCGTTCATATACCTCACGAATGGTATTGGCAAGCTTTATATTTCCTCCGTAAACCGTATCCTTTTCCTTCAGATTGGTGGTAAAGATTCGGCGTGGTGTGGGGCGTTCTATACCTCGCAAAGGATAATTCACCCGATAGGTAAAGGCAAATTCATGCAGACAGGACGCGCAACCCACCGGACCATGGCTGATGACTGCTCCATCCTGAATTAACACAGTCATACAAGCCGCTTTTGAGGTAGCACAACCCAGACATTGGCTAAAGGAACGTTCTTTATCCTTTAAGCCGGATTCACGGGCTTCTACCAGATCCTCAGCATCTCCTTGATAACCCGTTATTGAATTAATACGAATTTCCCTTATCTGTACTTCCGGAAGGGATAAATTGATTTTTGACATTTGTCATCACTCCGTTCGCTAAAGATTCCAAACTTTTTTCATTCATTCGATATGTGCGCCGGTCTAAAAGGGGAACTGCCCCCAGATGCTTATAAAAACTAGAGCCACTTATATTGTCCTCAAGTACATACCAGTCCAGCCGTTTCGCACCCATTTGCAAAGCTATTTGGGCAAGTCGTTTCATAAGTGCTTTACCAATGCCCATGCCTCGATATTCTTCTTTCACAAACAGGTCTTCCAAAAAGAGGTTTTGTCGTCCGGAGAAGGTCGAATATACGGGATAAAACAGTGCAAAGGCTGCGGGATTACCGTCAATTTCGGCTATTAAAACACTTGCCTGCCTTTTTGGGTCAAAAGCTCCGGGAACATCGAACCCCCATCGCTTTTTGGTCATTTCACTTTGTGAAATCCCACCAAATAGAGACTCCCTAATCTCCGCTTCAGTCACCGTAACCTCTTCGCCCATTCCCTCAAATTCTGCAAGTTGCTTAATGAACGAAAGGATCAATGCACTGTCGGATATATCCGCTTCTCTAATATGTAAGTCCATCACAATCACCTTTATTTCATATTAATCATATATGATTACTATATTTAAAAATATTACTCTTTTCTATACCCAATGTCAAGCATTTTTTATAAAACTTATATGAATACTATGTATTTTTTGTTTTTAGTTTTCCGCTGTTCATTTGATAAACATGTTTTCCATAGTGAATGGTATTCAGATCATGGGTAACCAACAGAACCGCTGTACCTTCATTGGCAATCTCCGAAAACAGGCGCATAACTTCAGCAGTCGTCTGGGCATCCAAATCATTTGTAGGCTCATCAGCTAAAAGAAGTTTCGGTTTATTCATAAGTGCCCTGGCTATGGTAACTCGCCTCAGCTCACCCCCGGACAAGTGCTGTGGATAGGCATTGGCCAAATGTGCAATGCCTACCTGCTCCAAAAGGGATAGGGCTCTCTTATTGACATCTCCTTGGCGTTTTTGCAAATAATACGGTAAACGAACATTATCGAAAACGGACAAGTTCGATAAAATGCTGTGTCCTTGCGGTATATAGCCTATATTGGAGTTGCGAAACGAAGACAATTCCCTGTCCTTTAAAGACATTATATTGCAGCCGTCAATACTGATCTTTCCAACCGTTGGAGAAATTAGTCCGCCGATTAGATTTAAGAGGGTACTCTTCCCACTGCCGGAACGGCCGATAATAATGGTAAAATCGCCTGCTTTCATCTTAAGCCCAACATCCCGGACTGCATAAAACGGCTGGTTGCTCCGGGTATATTCCTTGCTAAGGTTACTTACTTCAAGAAGCATTCTACTCACCCTCCCTTAATGTCAGATAAGTTTGGGAACGGCTGACTTTAACGGCAGAATAGGCTGAAGCAATTGGGCCAAGGGAAAAAGCCACGAGTAATGTGCCCGTTAAAATAGCTATGATCCAAAGAAGAGAAGGCTGGATATAAGGCAATCCTATGCTGTCGCCAATGAAAACATTAAAGGGAAATACAAATATTGCCGCAAGTATAGTTCCTATCACACCGCCTAATACACTGATATACAGCGACTCCCAAATCAAAACGGCAGCAAGCTTTTCCCTTGTGGCCCCCAGTATCCGCATAACAGCAAATTCCTTTTTTCGTTCATTGGCTGAGGCTGAAAATACCACCGTCAATATTACCAATGCTATACCCAAAAACACCAATGCAAACACATGAAAAAAGGTGATAATATTGCCAAGGCTCTTTGAAACATAGGTAATTAAATTTTGTGTCCTTACAATTTGGATACCGTCCGTTGTTCTTCGGATATTGGTTATGACTTGATCAATATTGTATCCTTCACGAACTTTAATCAGTACAGATGAAATAAAGGTATCGGGATCCGTGTCCTCCAAAAAGTTAAAACCTTTTTCCTTCGCACCGGAATATAAGTCTTGAAGGGTTTCCATAGTAGCAAATACGGATTGATCCAATCCGGTTCCCGTTTTATCAAGCTTTGCTGCCACAGGATATTCTTTATCGAAAAATTTAATGTGACTGTTATTCTCAATCGTAATATCACTTCCGACAATAACAGCACCGCTTTCAAGATTTCCCCCCAGAGTTTCCTGAATCCACGGTTGAATTGAAAAATCCGTGGACGGATCAAATCCCACAATCTGCACAGGAAGAGAACAGCATGCTGCACTTAGTGAAGTGAGGTAAAACTGTGTTGAGATTTGGGAAATACCCTCAACCCCCTGAAGCTTATGGGCAACCTCTTTATTAAAATAAAAGTAGGACGGCTTTCCGGCCAAAAGAATAGATTCCTGTTCTCCCCCATGTCCAAGGGGAACCACAATCAAATCCGCACCAAGCCTTGCCTCTACACTGCTAAGCCCGTTTTTTAGGCTTAAGGACATAACAATCCCTCCAAAAAGTGCAAAAGACAAGATTGCCACTACCAATATTAATGTAAAAGTACGAAAGGGCTTTCTTCTGAGATTTATATAGGAGATCCTATTTGAAGTCAATGCATATACCATCATAAACCTCCCCTTTGCTTGCAAATCTCCACAAGTAAACCGTATTCATATCGGCAAAAACTACAAGAGCTATGCCTATTATGCCAAGTACGGGCAGGGTTAATGAACGGCAGGTCATGTGTACATTGGAACAAACACCCGTTATGTTATTGGGAAATAAGAAAGCCAGTATCCCAATGGGCATTGCTGCAATATTCAATCCTATTCTGAGTTTCCTATTCTTTATTAATAACATCAAAACACCCACAGCAATTGTCAGAATACCCAGCACAAGTTCTGCTTTTGCCGTGTCCTGGCATCTCATAGCCATCATCGAAGATTTACAAACGGGAAAAATTGAATAAGGTCCAAAAGCCAGTAAAACACCAAATACAAGATAGACAATCCCTGACAAAACTTTATTTTTCATCTTTATTCACCTCACAAAAATAGATTTTTAGATAGGTATCTTTCCCCCCTGTCCGGCAGCACTGTAACAATAGTGCCGCGTTGAATGCGCATGGCGAGCTTGCGTACCGCTGCAAGATTTGCTCCGGAGGACAAGCCGGCAATTATACCCTCATTTCGAGCCAGAAGCCTGGTCTCGGTAAAAGCCTCATCATCCCTGACCTTTATAACATCATCCACAAGAGACATATCCATAGTCTCCGGTATAAAGTCGTTTCCAATACCTTCTATATCATAATCACCATGCTCTCCTCCTCCCATCGTGGAACCGACAGGGTCGGCAAGAATACCTTTGATATCCCGCTTTTGTTCTTTAAGGTAACGTGCAATTCCCGCATATGTACCGCCGCTTCCGGCACCGGCGACAAAATAATCTATGTCCGACCCCAGATCCTCCCAAATTTCCGGACCGGTTGTTTCGTAATGAGCCAACGGATTGGTCGGGTTTCGAAATTGCTCCAGTGAAATGGCATTGGGAATGGACTGCCGTAATTCCTGCGCTTTTCGTTCCGCCCCCAACATACCCTCTTCACGGGGAGTGTTAATTACCTCCGCACCTAGGGCTCGAAGCAGAGCCTGTTTTTCTTGTGAGAATTTGGTCGGCACTACCATAATTAACCGATAACCCCGGTTAAGGGCGGCAAAAGCAATGCCAAGTCCGGTATTTCCCGCAGTTCCCTCCACTATTGTGCCGCCGGGAACCAAAACACCTCTTTTTTCTGCATCCTCAATCATATATTTTCCGATTCGGTCTTTTACACTGCCACTGGGGTTATACAGTTCAAGCTTGGCATATACCCGGACACTGTCAGGAAAACCACAATGGCGAAGACGTACTAAAGGTGTGTTTCCTATAAGTTGTTGCATATCATCATATATCATAGTACTCGAGCTCCTTCTATAGCAGAAAATAAATCGTTTTTTAAATCATCATAATTTTCAATACCCACCGACAAGCGGACCAATGTATCCGTAATGCCTATCTTTTCACGTATTTCCTTTGGAATAGAGGCATGGGTCATGCTTGCAGGATGGCAAACAAGGCTTTCAACGCCGCCCAGGCTTTCCGCAAGAGCAATAAGCTTTAAACCTTCAAAAAACTTGTTGATATCATAATTTTCATGTAACTCAAAGGAAATCATAGCTCCGCCGTTTTTGGCCTGTCTCTTTTGAATTTCATATCCTTGAGCGGATTTTAAGCCGGGATAATAGATGTTTTTAACTGCCGGATTACTCTTTAAAGCCTCTGCAATTTTTTCCGCATTGGCCACATGGGCTTCCATGCGTACTGCCAACGTTTTGATACTGCGAATGAGCAAAAAAGAATCAAACGGTCCGGCAACGGCACCCACCGCATTTTGTATGAAATGCAGCTTTTCTGCCAGTTCATCGTCTTTGACGACAACAAATCCGGCAATAACATCGCTATGTCCGCCTAAATATTTGGTTGCAGAATGCACGACGATATCCGCACCAAGCTCCAAAGGACGCTGCAGATAAGGTGTCATGAAAGTATTATCCACTACAGTCAACGCGCCTTTGGATCTCGCTATCTCGGATGCCGCCGCGATATCGGTAACTGTTAAAAGCGGATTGGCCGGAGATTCCAGTAGCAATGCCTTAACATCCGAAGTAAAGGCACTTTCAAGTGCTGCTAAATCACTGGTATCCACAATTTTGTAGTTAAGCCCGTACTGTTTGAAGATCTTATCGAGGATTCGGAAAGTTCCCCCATACACATTGCTGGAAATAATGACACTGTCCCCGGATTGGAAGAGATGCAGAACAGCATCGATTGCCGCCATACCGGAAGAAAATGCAAATCCTCCGGCTCCTCCCTCCAACTCTGCAATCAAAGCCTCCAAAGCTGCCCGAGTGGGATTTCCCGTTCGAGAATATTCCCAATTTGAGCGGGGCTTGCCCAAACCGTCCTGCTCAAAGGTAGAGGTTTGATAGATAGGGGTACTTACCGCACCGGTATGGAAATCTCCATATATGCCTCCATGGATAACTGCCGATTCAATATGCTTATAATGTGCCAAATCAATCATTCCTTTCAATATTTGTAATCTGGGCGTATTAACTCCGGATGCTTCGCCTATGTTTCCTTCTAACAAAGTTTTTTTTCGATGGGATTCTTCAGATTCTTAGAAGTTATGGACATACCTATTACCTCCATTTATAGAAATTTATTATTCCTATATGTTTTATATGAATTATCATAAACCCTTATATTCATATTGTCAATATAAAATTTATTATTTCTATATGTTTTATTTGTTTAAATATGGGTATATATTAATAAATAAAGTACTGAAAAGGATTATGAATCAAGTGGTGAAAACTGTTCCTACGAAAGGAAAATGACTTAAGGAAAGGACTATTGACAATACAACTTTTTCCCATTATCATAATTACATACTATTTATATATGAAATGAGTGATAAGGATGAGAATATCAGCAAAAGGAAGATATGCCCTGGCAGCGGTAATCAGTATGGCACAACAATATAACAATGGAGAATATATTACGGTAATTAGTATTTCTGAAAAACTGGGAATATCTAAAATCTATTTGGAGCAGGTATTCTCCTTGTTAAAAAAAGCAGAAATTGTTAGTTCCACCAAAGGGACTCAAGGCGGCTATCAATTAACAAGAAAACCAAGCCAAATAACGGTACTGGATGTATTGTTGTCCGTCGAAGTATCGTTATTTGAGCAAGCACAGGAAACAGTTTCGGATAAAGCCCCCGATATTGAACAAGCCCTCCGGTTATCGGTTTTTGATGTTTTGGATAAAAACGTCAGACAAACTCTCAGTACAATCACAATTGCAGACTTGGTTGTAGAAGCAGAAAAGCATAAGGACTATAATGCCTTGATGTTCTACATTTAATAAGTTCAGTATTCAGGCTAATTCAACAAAAATTTGTGAATTAGCCAAATTTATTATTGACTTTTTTGCTTTTAATTCATATAATTTATATATGATTAATATGTTTTGATCTGGGGTATTTTGAAAGAAAGGATGCACAGTATGAAAAACACAATTCATCTTATGCTAAATAATAATATGATCTGTCGTATGAGTATGTGGGTTATCTGTATGCCCAAATTTCCTACCGGTGGATAAGTCTACCCTTCTGTACATTTTGCAGTCGGGATTGGAGTTATCCCGGCTGCTTTTCTGTTATTTGGGAAAGACAGAGAATTTTGATTCAGTAGTTTCATAAAAAACATCATTTAACTTACGATGATGATTTTATAATTTCAGCGGAAAGGAGAAGCACGGAATGTCGAAACCGACGCTGTGCAAAATGGGTGTTATGGATAATTATATTCAGATTTCAGGCGTACATAAAACCTTCCGTACACACAACGGCCCGCTTCAAGTACTGAAGGGAGTTGACTTAACGGTGCACAAGGGTGAGATATTTGGGATTATTGGATTCAGCGGTGCAGGAAAATCCACACTTGCCCGATGCATCAACCGGCTTGAAGCGCCGGATTCAGGCAGTATCAAAGTGGGAGGTGTTGAAATACTCAACCTTTCAAAAAAGCAACTGCTTCAAGAGAGAAAAAAGATTGGCATGATTTTTCAGACCTTTAATTTGTTTGAAGCCAAAACCGTTTATCATAACATTTCCTACCCGTTGGAAATAAGCAGAATTCCAAAATCGGAAATTCGTAAGAGAGTCTTGGAAACAGCCGAGCTTGTGGGTTGATCATGATCATTCTAATGATTCCGGTGGCACGGCTTTTTTTCGGGAAGTCTTACGGGACCAACGCCTGTATCATATCCATCGCCGCCAGCTGTATCCCCATGTATGCACGAATTGTTGAAAGCAGTCTGCTTGAGATTTCAAAAGGAAAGATTGAGGCAGCAAAGTCTATTGGCAGCACTAATTTTCAAATAATATTTCGCATATTGCTTCCTGAAACTTTACCTTCCTTAATTCGTGGGTTTACAGTGGCTGTAATTGCCGTAATTTCCATGACCGCACTTGCGGGTATGTTTGGAGCCGGAGGCATCGGAGATATAGCAGTAAGGTTCGGCTACCAGCGTTTTCAGCATGATGTTCTTTTTGCATCCGTCTATGTTTTGATTGTTCTTGTCCAACTGGTTCAGTGGATTGGAAACTTTACATCCAAGCAAATCTTGAAAAAGAGAAATTTAATTTAATTAATTGGAGGAGATTGAAAATGAAAAAACATAATGTGATTTTTATTATTCTTGCATTGGCATTAGCATTAAGCCTTCTTGCCGGATGCGGCAAGGAAGGGGATTCGAAAAAGTCATCTGCTTCTCAAGATAACCCGACTTCTAACAGCAATACAAATCCATCACCCTCTAAAGAAACAATAACAATTAAGGGTATCGCCGATTTGGTTCCCCACTCCGAGCTCATTGAATTTGTGACTCCCAAGCTTGCGGAGCAAGGCATTATTGTGAAATTGGTTGCAACAGCTGCGGATAACACCACCAATGAAAAACTTGTAAAGGGAGAAATTGATTTTAACTTTTTTCAGCATGAGCCCTATCTTAAGGAGTGGAACGAGGTAAACGGATACAACCTTGTAAATGCCGGAGATATCCATGTAGAACCCATCACTGCATATTCCGACAAATACAGCTCAAAAGAAGACATACCGGATAATGCGGTTGTAGCAATTCCCAATGACGGTACCAATGAATACCGGGCCTTGCGCATTCTCGAAGAAAACGGGTTTATCAAGCTTAATCCCGAAACCGCAACCTCTCTTAGCGCTTCGGTTTCGGATATCGAAGAATATCTGCGTCCTATAGAGATTATTGAGCTCGACTCGGCACAGATTATCCCTACAAAGGACGACTATGATTTCTTTATCACCAACACAAACAAGGCCTTGGAAGCTAAAATTACTTCAGCAAAGCTCTTCAGCGAAGGCAGCGACAGTCCTTATGCCAATATCATCGCCGTTCGGGAAGAAGATTTGAACAATCCTGCCATTGTCGCTTTGGTAAAAGCTTTGCAGTCGGAAGATATCAGGCAGTACATAACGGATACTTATAACGGCGCAGTGATTCCTGCAAAGCTAGACAATTAACCGCTCATTTTCGGGAGGCCGCAAATATCTTATGAGGCCTCCCGCAATAAAATTTCTGAATAAGTAAATTTATTTCAAAGTATTGTCCGATAAAGCCCGGCAAATTGCTTACCGGGCTTTATTATATGAAGGAAAGCACATTATTTCGTTCAAAATTTTGAAAGATCTCCCACAGCAAATACCATGATTAAAATGTAAACGTCTTCTGAATATGGTACAAAAGTTAAAAGCAAGCCTACTTGAATTGAATTCCTATTATTCATATAATATAATAATGATAAGATGTAATAGATAGGATGTGATGTAATGAAGATTTCAACCCGTGGGAGATATGCCCTTCGAATGATGCTTGATTTGGCTATGCATAACGATGAATATTCACCTATTAAAGCGATTGCGGAACGCCAGGAAATTTCCAATAAGTATTTGGAGCAAATTATAACTGTTTTAAGCAGAGCAGGATATGTCAAAAGTATCCGTGGCCCCCAAGGAGGTTACAAACTGGCCCGGCCGGCCAACGAATATACTGTGGGTATGATTTTAAGACTTATTGAAGGCAGCCTTGTTCCCGTAGCTTGTATGGAGGATAACCCCAATGAATGTCCCCGCAGTAAGTTCTGTGCAACTCTGGATGTTTGGAAGCAAATTGATGAAGCAATCAGTAACGTAGTTGACAATATTACATTGGAAGACCTCGTAAATCGACAACTCCAAAAACTTCAAGACCAGAAATAGCGTTATAATAACTTGTACCTTTAATACTCCGGAAGTATTTTCTCCCTTATTGTTTATCCAATAACTAAATAGAAGTAATTACTGTTTTAGAATACACTCAAAATCATAACATAAGTTGCACAATTAATGAGACTTATCCTTTTTCACAACACATATTGGAATATCTGATAACTTATCTCATTTTCTTAGTAAGTTTAGGATGCCCTCAACCTCACTTCTTAATTCCGGATTAAGTTTTACGGCTTCCTCCAAATGTTGTCTTCCCTTTTCAACCTCTCCAGCATAAATATATATTCTGCCAAGTAAATAGTGTCCGTTGGAAGGATCCACATCAATTAAAGCATTGGCATGCTCTATCGCTTCGTCAGTTTTATTCTGATTCACTTCCGATATGGATAAATACCAAAGGCAATTTGACAATATAAATTCGTCCTTAGTACCGGAATTAATTATTTCTTCTCCAGCCCTTTCAACCTCTTCCCATTTTTGCTGTCCGGTCAACCGTTCCATTTCATCAATTTTGATCAATAAACGGTTTTGAGGATTGTTAAAACCGTAGTAAAGGGAAAATACTGTAACAACCAATGTAATTACGATAAAAGCTATGCGAAGTCCGATTTTTTTGAAAAAGTCCTTCACACCAACAACTCCTGCCGCTAAAAATCCGCCTATCAGACCTCCGATATGTCCAAAATTATCAATTCCTGAGACAGAAAAGCCATAGACAAGGTTTATGGCAATAGTAATTATAATGCTACTTCCAAAACCCCTTCTGAATAATTCGGGATTCTCTATTCCGTAGTATATCAAAACACCCAAAAGCCCGAAAATAGCACCCGATGCACCTGCCGCACGGTATGTGGAAAACATAAAGCTCATAATACACCCCATAATACCGGCAGTAATATAAGTAAACAACAACCGGGGCCTTCCAATCAATCTTTCAACTGTAGTGCCCAAAATATAAAGGGAATAGGAATTTACTAAAAGATGTGCTATGTCGTTGTGTAAAAAAATCGGAGTCAAAAACCGCCAATACTGTCCCGACATAATCAGGATATTGTCCTTTGCACCGAAAACGGTTACCAAACTGCTCTCGGGAACCCCTTTATAAATCGCATACAGCTTCATCAGAAGCCAAATCACTACATTAATTGAAATCAAAACATAGGTTAGCCATACCTTATTTGTTTTTAAAACTATCCGATTGGCTTTTTGCCTTTTATCCATTAACTCCTCATAGCTTTCATTATTGTAGGGCCCCTCACTGTATTCAAATTCCCCCATTGAATTGTCGTATCTTTCCTCCGGACCTTTTTCTATCAATTATATAATACTCCTTTCACTCTTTAGGTTGTTTCTATTATAACCAATATACCACAAAAAATCATTATTGTCTGGAAGTTTATTTATTAGTTAATTTAAAAAATCAAAGGCTAAGGCTTATCTGTGATTTTACCGCAACTCATCTTCATAAATCAAGAAAAGTGACAACGGCCACAATCCGCAGCCGTCATCACTTTTTAAGTAATACCTATTAACTATCCAATATGAAACCTATCTTTCAAATTGCATTTAGCAAATTAAAACTTATCAATTTTGCGAAGAACATATCTTTTTAATAATGTTAGGTCTAACGAATCTATACTACCGTCATCATTTACATCGGCACAATATTCGTCAACCGGAAGAGTAGTCAGTTTTCTTAGTAAGTATCTCTTTAAAATGGTAACATCCAATGAGTCAATAGATCCGTCTCCATCTAAGTCTCCTTTTGCTTTTTCTTCCTCCATTAGTATAATGTTTTCAGGGTTTATGATGTTTGAACCTTTATTTATTAATCGTCTTACATAAACTTTTGTTGCCATTTCTACTCCCTCTGCCGAGGAGTTCGTTATCTCCAGTATGTTGAAATATGAGTCTCCTGGATAATCAAAATGTACTGTTTGCTTCTTTTCTCCACTTAATATAACCCTGTGTCTCCTTCCCGGTGTGAAATTTTCTAGTGCATCAGTATAATCACTAACCTGCTTATTCACTATAAAATCTCCCTTTATTTCCATAATCCCCGCATCAAATTGGCCTGGCATAATCTTATTTAAATTAATCTCAAAATTGCCTCCTACATACACATAATCCTTATCATTTGTCATAAATATTCCCGCAAAAGAAGACATCTCATAATTACCTTGTATTCTCAATTCTCCATTATTTACATTTATTGTTCCTTTCTCTTATATTAAATTACCGTGTATATTTAGAGTTTTATTATTTAAATCTATTATTCCACCATATACATTCTCTTCACATTCATATACATTTCCTTCTATTGTTTGATCTCTTTGTAACTTCCAATGGTATATACTTAAATCATACTTCCAATTGCTTTCACCTGTTTTAGCTTCTTCACTTATTACCACCTGTCCATTTATTACTATGTTCTTTGAATTTTCTATTTTTGATGATGTCGCTACAAGTTCTTTTATTACATATGCTTCTGTTAAAAATTCTACTCCTTCTTCTGAGCTGTTCGTTATCTCCAATATGTTGAAATATGAGTAACCTGGATAATTAAATGACACCGTCTGCTTTTCTTCTCCACTCAGTATTACCCTGTGTGTTCCCGTCGCTGTGAAATTTTCCAGTTCATGTATATAACCTTGTCTATCAGTATCATAATTTGTCTTCTTATTGTCTATGAAGTCTCCTTTTATCTCCATAATTCCCGCTTCTAATCGAGCCTGGGTACTATCGTTTAAATTTATCTCAAAGTCCCCTTCTACATATACATAATCTTTATCATTTTTCATTATTATCTCTGAATTATTTGATATCTCATAATTTCCCTTTATCTTCAGTTTACCCCTATTTACATTCATCTCTCCACTACTTTGTAAAAAATCACCTTCGACTGTCAATGTACCGTAGTTCAAATCTATTTTTCCACCTGATTGATCAACTTTACCTTTAACCAGTAGTTCCCCATTTCTTATATCAAGGGAACCACCAGTAATAATTAAATTTCCCTCAATTACTAATAAGTGATGTCCTAAATCAAGCACTCCTCCTGCTATTTCAACATCTGAGTAAGCTATTCCAGGATTAAAAAAGTATAAATACACCATCATCATAATATAACGGTATTTCGTCCATTCTAGGAGGGTCAAATAAAATCATATGTTCTTCCTGCAATGGCTCATTATCATTATTTGCATATACACTTACACTTCTACAAATACACAAAGAAGCAACAAGCATTACAGCCGCTAAAACTAAAACTTTTAAAAAAAATCCTTCTAAACCTAAATTTGTAGCCCTACTACTTCTTAATCTTCTTATCATTTAATATACCCCCATTCATTAATAAAATATTATATTATGAAAATATAGAATAAAAGTGTAATAATAGTAACAGAATCCATTTAATATAATATCTAATAAATGAAATATTGTCAATATGTAGTTTAAAATTATTTACTCTTATTTGTCAATATATTAATTATAATGAAGTATGGTTTAATTTAATTGATTTAATAATAAAAAGTGATAACAGCCACGTTTCAAAGCTATTATCACTCTTTAATATAAATCTATATCAAATACCTAACAAATAAGTATAAAATTATATCTGAATTAAATCACTAAAACTTATCAATCTTACGAAGAACATATCTTTTTAACAATGAAAGATCCAATGAATCTACACTGCCATCGTCATTTACATCGGCAAAATATTCATCAACCGGTAAGGCACTCAGTTTCCTAAGTATGTACCTCTTCATATAGGTAACATCCAATGAGTTAATTTCACCATCTCCGTCCAAATCACCTTTTTTTCCTACAGGAGTAGGATTCGGTAAACCGGTAAATACAGTACAAAGCTTTGATGTTTCCTTCAATCCGTTGGGTCCGTTTACTACAATATTTCCATACTCGGTTAAGCTCTTTCCTGCCCAGTCATTTGCGAGATCCAGGTATTCAACACCACCACTGTTACCCTTCCATGACCATGCCAGCCATCCAACATTCTTTTCCCGGCAATAGCTCATAATAGTAGCTTCATCTACATCTCCGTCAGTGTGTTTCCATCCAAACTCACCGATACAAAGAGCCAATCCCTGATTTATTACTCCGTCGATATTGTTTTTTACCATTGTTGCGTTTCCACCGGAATACTCATAAAAATGAATGGAAAACATAGTGTTTTTCAGAGGATCAGCTTCAAATACATCTTTCCCATAGTCATGGATAGATTGAGGATACTGTCCCCATCCGGCACAATCCACCATTATGGTATGAGTGAGTCCTGCATTTCTTATAATCGGGATTGCCTTTTTATAGCCTTCTGCCCATGCTTGTCCACCCCAACTTCCGAACCATTCGTTAGCTATGTTTATAATTACTTTGTCTTCCCTTCCGATAAGAACATCCTTTATTTCAGCAAAATATTTGGCTGCATCAAGCAAAGGCTGCTCCTGGTCCACTCCAAGTGCGTCGTGAACTTCAAGTACTGCAATTAGCTTGTACTGTTCACACAAATCAAGAATTCTCTTCACCGAAGCCGCATCATCCTTTTGCCACTTTGATCCGTTTGAAAGCACTATTCTAACGGTATTACATCCTATTTCGGCCAATGCCGGTATAGTAGTTTCCAATTCTCCTTTATACCATGTATGAGCATGGTTAACTCCCCTCATAACAAAAGGATATCCGTTTGCGTCAAAAAGGTGCCCTCCTTCTACCTTAAACTGTCCGGGTGCGGGAATGGGAGTGGGATTCGGATTATAAGATCCCCCTGTTTGTGCTTTTCCAAGACTCCAATTTGTAAATATAACTTTACCCGTAACCTGGTTTCCCATTACCTTCAAATCCAGCTTCATTACCTGGTTCAGATCAGCAATAGTCGATGTATTCTTCCAGTTAGTAGCTTCCGTTTTCCATATGGCATCCTTAAGGTTAAAGGAAACATCCTTGCTCTTTCCCGGAGGTACTGAAGTTGTCGGCGACTCATGCCAATACCAGTTAGATCCGGTGCAAATTCCAAGACCCACTTGAATCTCTGCCGTTGATTGATTGGTAATTGTAAAGTTTACTGCTTCGTATTTTGTCCAGTCCTCATTAAGAGGTTTGGCTCCTCCACCTGCTGATGTGGTTGAAGCCCCTGCCGCGTTATTATCATAATTAATATTCCGAAAACTAATCTCAAGGCTTTCAGCTGTTGACTTTACCTCTGTTGTGCCCAAATAATATCCGGAAATCTTTTGCCATGGGTAGCCCCCAAAACCTTCGCTCTCAGCAGCATTTATTGTTGTCATACCCATAACTCCCAATAGTAATAAAAATACACATACAAGAGCATTAATTCTTTTCATTTCTCCTCACCTTTCTGAAAAACATTAAATTAATGTACGTACAATGGTCAAAAACATGTAAAATCTTGATACAATAAGCTAAAGCTTCTGACCGTTTGCAATTGATAAACCTTTAAAATAAGAACCTGACATAAATCGAATTACCGGATAGCTTGGAATAACAAACCGAATAGATTGGTATATCGAGTAATTAAATAAACATGAAATGCGCAAATACAAACTACGGCTATAATAACATTACTATTTCGCTTTTTTTGTAAAAAATAGGATACTCCTTTTCATCAAGTTTAACAAGCAATATAATAAAACGGTAAAGCATCCCTCCCTCTAATATTATTCTGTCCCGTAATTATCATTATCCATAATTCATAAACAGCTATAAATTCTATACATAAGAATTTATGCTATTCATTTAAATTACATATGATTTGCAATATGTGACACACAAATTCTTCAAGTAATATTGCAAAACATACTTCGTTTCTAAATAATACTATATCACATTTTGATCATTAAATAAAGTGACTTTTTCGTTTTGTAATAATATTTATTTTGTTAAATAACATTATTTTATAAAAAAGATCTCTATCTTACTTCAAGTTAGAGATCCAATTATTTTTTCCTTTGGGATAATGCAAAATAATTGATTATTCTTATTTAGATAAAAAACCGGACAATTAAAATATACGAGAATTAAAAGAAAGTCATATAGAGTTGGTTATTCTGTTTAATGCGGATCTTATGTTTTCCCTACTGAATCCCCTATGCAATAAAAAATAGTAAATTTTCTTTTCTATTTGAGGTTCCTTAATATCATACTTGCCAAATTTCTTTCTAATCAACCTGTCAATAACCAAATCCTCATCAAATTCCATTTCATTTATAACCTGATCGGCAATATCTTCTGAAACACCCTTGCTTAAAAGCTCCATCTTGAGCATCTTTTTCGATTTGGGTTTTAACTTGACTCTATCATAAACATATTTTTCTGCATAAATCAAATCATTTATATAGCCTATGGATTTAAGTTCATTTATAACATCCCAAATAATATCCTCATCATAACCTTTGTTCTTTAACTTATCAAAAAGCTGAGCCTCCGCAATAAGCCGATAAGATAAATATTTAACAGCCTGAGATTTTACAGTTTTAAACGTAACATTCTTCTTGATAAACTCAATTTCCTCATCAGATATTTCTTTTTTTTCATAAAGGCAAAGCCTCAGATAGTCTTCTTCAGGAATTGAAAAAGCATATCTGTCGTCAACAAAAACAGAAAGCAATCCTTTATTCTTTTCGCTCTTCTCCACTGAGGTAATTACCATACCAATCACCTAAAAAAAACTCACTTATACAATTTATATTTCACCCTTCTATTTTTTATTATACTACAAATGTTAAATCCGTAAAATGGTATCAAAAGCTCAGGTACATATAAAATAAATTCTCTTTCTTAGTCAAATAAGAGGTGCATATTTTGCACCCCATTTTTTTGCATAGTTTTTTTAATATCCTTAATCCTCCAACAATTCACTATCTTCATCATCTTTATCCACATGCACATCAACACTCATAAGAAATGCTTTATTATAATTTTCCCTAATCTTATTCTCAATCTCTTTTAACATATCAGGGTTGTCCTTTAAGAATTGCTTTGTATTCTCTCTTCCTTGCCCGATTTTCTGGCCGTTATAGGAATACCATGCTCCGCTTTTATTGATTATATCCAGATTTGTAGCAACGTCCAAGACATTTCCCTCTTTTGAAATTCCCTGACCGTACATAATATCGAATTCCGCTTCTTTAAAGGGAGGTGCAACCTTGTTCTTAACAACCTTAACCCTTGTCCTGCTTCCAACAACCTCATTTCCCCGTTTGATGGACTCAATCCTTCTGACATCCAGTCTTACTGAGGCATAGAATTTAAGTGCCCGTCCACCGGGTGTGGTTTCAGGATTTCCAAACATGACCCCAACCTTTTCCCTCAACTGGTTAATGAAAATAGCAGTTGTTTTGGATTTGTTAATGACACCGGAAAGCTTTCTAAGAGCTTGGGACATAAGCCTTGCCTGAAGGCCCACATGGGCATCACCCATTTCACCGTCAATTTCGGCCTTCGGAACCAATGCAGCAACAGAGTCAATTACAATTACATCAATAGCTCCGCTTCTAACCAATGCCTCTGCTATTTCTAAAGCCTGCTCTCCTGTATCAGGCTGGGAAACAATAAGGTTATCTATATTAACGCCAAGGTTTTTTGCATATACAGGATCCAATGCATGTTCCGCATCAATAAATGCTGCTTCACCACCTGCTTTTTGAGCCTCCGCAATAATATGCAAAGCAACTGTTGTCTTACCTGAAGATTCAGGTCCGAATATCTCGACTACTCTTCCCCTTGGAACTCCGCCAACCCCAAGTGCTATATCCAATCCCAACGCACCGGTGGGGATGGTCTCAATATTCATGTGGGTGTTCTCACCCAGCTTCATTACAGCACCTTTCCCAAACTGTTTTTCAATCTGGTTTAATGCAATCTCCAGAGCTTTTTTCTTCTCAATCATTTTTTCATCCTCCTATACATCGAACATGCGTTCTTTTTTATTATACAATAGCGAACTCATATAGTCAATATCTTTTGAATTATCTGGGTAGAAATTTTAATTTTCGTCTCAAGGTACTGAAAAATCTAGGCTTTTCTTCTTATCAACCCACTAAACTTCGATATAAACTTGTTTTTAATATTGATTGCTTCCTCAACCCTCATTAAAAGAACTGCTGTAAAATAAATCAGCACTCCTGCCGCTATTTCGAGGGTTAAACTTACAACCTGCATAATCTTTGAACCTGTATCCATATCAATGAAAGCATCGATTAAGAAAAGTACACCTCCCATAATCAAGGAAGCGGGTACTACCTTTAATAAAAACTTCAAAAGGTCAAACAGATATATACCCTTCATTTTCTTATTTAAAATAGTCAAAAGCAAAAAAGCGTTCAATACACTTGCAAGGGAATAGGCCAAAGCCATGCCTGCAACGCCCAAACCTGTCGTTTGATAAAATACAAAGCTTAGAACAATATTGATAATAATAGTACTTCCTCCGATCATAAGAGGTGTCAGAGTGTCATTTATTGCATAGAAAGCCCTGTTTACAACAGTTACAATGGACTGACTCAAAAGGGCAATGGAAAAAAACATTAAAATTCTTCCCGCCACCGTAACAGCTTCATCGTTAAAGAGGCTTGTAAACTTGAATATTGTTCTTATTATCGGCTCTTTCAATACAATAAAGCCCACACCCGACGGAACTGTCAAAAGGAGAACGGTTTTTATCCCCTTCATCAAAGTATTTTTATACTCTTCAACCTTACCCGTTGCAATATCTGAAGACAATGTAGGAAGCATGGCAATACCCATTCCCTGGGCAAAAACACCATAGGGCATCTGCCATGTCCGGTCGGCAATGTTTAAGGCTGTTGCTCCCCCCGCCCCGAAAAGCGTTGCAAAGGTTCCGGTTATTACAGCATTGATTTGCACCACAGCGGAGGAAATCAATGAAGGAATTGCGAGCCTTAGCAATCTTAAAAATCCCGGATGCTTTAGATAAAATTTAAACCTGTAATTTTTAAGATTTTTAAAAGCAAAGGACAATTGAAATAAAAAATAGATTACCGCACTTCCCATCACTCCGAAAGCAACACCTCTTACGCCCCACCTGCTTTTACTGAACAATAATATGCTAAGGGCACTTCCAATATTGTAAATTGACGGACCATAGGCTGCAGCCGCAAACCTATGATAAGAATTCAATACTCCGTTTGAAAGGCCTGCCAGCATTAAAAACCCCACTGACGGAAAAAGAATTCGAGTCAGATCTACAGTAAGCTGTTTTTGGGCTTCACTTTCAAACCCAACTGCGATCAGTGAAACCAATTGCGGTGCAAATATAATTCCCGATAAACATACTACAGACATGGCAACAATAACCACATTTATAAATGTGCCCACCGCTTTCCATCCGTTTTCCTCATCTTTTTTAGCAATGTACCCGGATAATATCGGAATGAGGGCAGCGGAAATTGCTCCTCCCACCAGCATATCATACATTAAACCGGTTATTCTGAAAGCAATGGTATATGCATCCCCTGCCTCGTTAACCCCAATCATGTTCGGGACAAGCATCTCTCTTAAAAAACCGGTTATTCTGCTTACAATAATGGACGACATTACTATTAGTGCAGCACCTGTCAGTTTTTTATTGTTTTCCAATTAGTATATCCTCCCAGTCAATTTTAATAATTTTGCATATTCTAATAAGAAGAATATCTTTAAATTTCAAGGTATTCCACGAGTATGGCATTTCATAAGTATTCATTATTTCAAGAAGGTATTCTTTCTTTCATAAAGGCATTTATTCTTTATTGATCCTGACTGCTCCCAACACATACCTTCTTATCATATCAAAAACATACAGGGTAGTCATGTTCCTTATCCTATCCCTGTTTCCGGTGAGTCTCAATTCTCTGCAATCACATCCTGATTTATCGGCTAAAGCTACATAAACAAGACCGACAGGCTTTTGGTCAGTACCTCCGTCAGGTCCGGCAATCCCTGTAACCGAAATTCCCAGATCCGTTTTTGCAGTTTTTCTTACGCCTTCAGCCATTTCAATGGCTGTCTGTCGGCTTACCGCTCCATACTTTTCTAATGTTTCGGGTGAAACGCTGAGATTTTCCATCTTTGCCTCATTGCTGTACGATACAATTCCCCTGTTAAAAACCTTCGATATGCCGGGCACATCTGTCAGCCGCGAGGCAATCATTCCTCCGGTACAGGATTCAGCAAGAGATATAGTAATTCCGTGTTCAATAAGCAATTTCGATGCTACATATTCCAGTTCCTCGTCCTCGGTACTGTAAAGGTTATCCCCTAGCCTACCTGCTATCTCTTCTTCCACCGGCTTGATTTTAAAAATGGCCTCTTCATATGTTTTACATTTAGTCGTAAGCCTTACCGTCACCTGGCCTTCCTTGGCATATGTAGCTATTGTAACCTCTTTCTGAGCGTCAACTAAATCCATAATACGGTCTTCAAGTTGCGATTCACCGATTCCAAACACCCTTAAATATTTAGATACGGTTTTATATCCGGATTTCTGTTCCAGATAAGGAATGACCGTATCGTCCAACATGGGTTTCATCTCCTTCGGAGGTCCCGGAAGCATTACAACAATTTTGGCATCCTTCTCAACAATACACCCCGGAGCAGTACCGTTATTGTTTTCGATTACTGTACACCCTTCCGGAAGATAAGCCTGTTTGATATTATTGTCAGTCATTTCCCTTTTCATTCTATCAAAGAAAAGCTTAATTCTTTCAAGGCTTTCCTCGTGCAAAACCAGCTTTTTTTCAAGAACGTCTGCGACAGTCTCCTTAGTAAGGTCATCCTGGGTAGGTCCAAGCCCACCGGCCATAATAACAAGATCACATCTATTCAATGCATTTAAAAGGCTTTCTTTAAGGCGCCCGGAATTATCCCCCACCACACTGTGATAATAAACATCGATCCCAATACTGTTAAGCTTTTGAGATATATATTGTGCATTAGTATTGGTTATCTGCCCCATTAAAAGTTCCGTACCCACTGCCAATATTTCTGCTTTCATAATTCATCACCTAATTTTAAACTTTTTGTAACTTATTATATCAATATTAATTTTAAAATAAAAGTAATACAATGTTTATATCTTATTATCAATACGCTTAGCATATATTGTGTTATTGTGTTATATATGGACAGAGGGGTATAATATAACTGTTGAAATAGAAACAAGGGAGGCTAAAGTATGGATAATAAAATAATTAAGAAAATAACCATTGTCGGAACAGGTTTTGTAGGATCCACCACAGCTTATACATTAATGCTCAGCGGACTTATTTCCGAAATCGTTCTTATTGACAGAAACGAGCAAAAGGCTGACGGTGAAGTCATGGATCTCAACCATGGTATGCCCTTCGTGAGACCTGTTAATATATATCGCGGAGATTACAAGGACTGTGCCGGATCGGACATAGTCATAATTACTGCCGGTGCTAACCAAAAGCCCGGGGAAACAAGAATCGATCTTGTAAAAAAGAATACCGAAGTTTTTAAAAGTATTGTAAATGAGATAGTTAAATACAATAACAATTGCATTCTTTTAGTAGTAACCAATCCTGTAGACATATTAACCTATGTGACTTACAAAATATCCGGATTCCCAAAAAACAGAGTTATCGGCTCGGGAACGGTATTAGACACTGCAAGGTTCCGGTATCTATTGAGCGAGCATGTGGGCGTAGACGTAAGAAACGTACATTCATATATTATCGGTGAGCATGGAGATACCGAAGTTGCTGCATGGAGCCTATCAAACATCGCTGGAATACCCATGGACAAATTCTGTAGCGAGTGTCATCAATGCGAAAAGCAAATTTCCAGACAAAAAATATATGAAAGTGTAAAAAACGCCGCTTATGAAATCATCAATAATAAAGGTGCCACTTATTATGCCGTAGCCCTCGCAGTCAGGAGAATTGTTGAAGCTATTGTTCGGAATGAAAACTCCATCCTTACGGTATCCAGTCTGTTAGAAGGGCAATATGGCATAGACGACATCTGCCTGAGTGTTCCTGCAATCGTAAACAGTAGCGGAGTTGAAAAGATACTTAACGTACCGTTAAGCGACGAAGAGTTCACGTTATTGAAGAATTCATCCGAAACCCTGAAAAGTATAGCTCAAACTCTCGATATATGATTTGCTTCTAAATTAAATATACATATTATAAAAAAATAATATGTACAAGTATTATAAAGTCAATGGTAGAGCCTGTTAATATGCCGGGATTTGAAAAAATAGCTTTCAACTTTAAAAAGCGGGTTTTACTCGACTCAAAGTAGTATTAACAGGCTCTTGATTATAAAACTTAAGTACACGGTATATATTTCTATATACTTATTTATTAAAAAGAGAATGCGTCATATTGATTATTATTAATATTAGTTTATAATTTTATATAGGTCAAATAATTGAAAGAAAAAATATATCTGTCAAATCTAAAAAGGGGGGTATATATGAGCCGTTCAATCGAAACCTTAAACAGTATCGTATCCAACATTGAAAAGGTCATTGTGGGAAAAAGAAAAGCTATAGAGCTTATACTCATGTGTTTGATATGTGACGGACATGCACTTATTGAAGACGTTCCCGGAGTAGGCAAAACCAGTATTGTATCATCCCTGGCCAAATCCATTAACGCTTCGTTTAAAAGAATTCAGTTTACACCGGATATTCTTCCTTCAGATATAACAGGCTTTACAATGTACAATCAAAAGGAAGGTACTTTCGAGTACCGCCCCGGCAGCGTTATGAGTCAGATAATCCTTGCCGATGAGATTAACAGAACTTCTCCCAAAACGCAAGCAAGCCTTTTGGAGGCAATGGAAGAAAAACAGGTTACAGTTGACGGAGTGACATATAACTTGCCCAGTCCCTTTATGGTTCTAGCAACACAAAACCCCGTAGAATATCTGGGTACTTACCCCCTCCCTGAAGCGCAACTGGACAGATTTTTTATGAAAATTTCGATAGGATATCCTGAAAAAAGCGAAGAATGCGACATATTGTCACGGTTTCACACCGAAAACCCTCTGGATTATTTAAAGCCCGTAGTAGACTGTGATAATATATTAAGCATTCAAAACGATGTTAAAAACGTTCATGTGGACAGGACCATTAACAACTATATAGTGGACATTGTCAGCAAAACAAGATACCATTCCGATATCAGATTGGGAGCAAGCCCGAGAGGTTCCCTTTCACTGTTTAGAGCTTCACAGGCTTGGGCCCTTTACAACGGCAGAGATTATGTAATCCCGGAGGATGTGAAATACGTGTCCATACCGGTACTCTCCCACAGAATTATATTAAAGCAGGAAGCAAAGCTTAAAAAGATATTACCTGAAGAAATAATTGATTCAATTGTTAGATCAGTTAATGTTCCAGTGGTGGATAAATATGCGAAAAAATAGAATTTTATACTCGGTATTATTTTTTCTATCAGCATCTTTTATATATTTTTACGGTGGAAAAATACCATATATGTTGTTTTACACTGTCGTTTTGCTGCCTCTGGTATCTCTCACAATAACATCCATAGCTTTTTTAAGGTTTAAGTATGTAGAGAATGTAGCAAAACAATCCGTGGTTAAGGGCGAAGAAGTAAATTATTCTTTTTGTATCAACAATGAAGATTTTTTTCTTTATCCCTATATAAGGGTAAATTTTTACAGCAACGATACTGTATTTGCAAAGCAGTTTCAATCAAAAACCTTTTCTCTTCTTCCCCGCAGCAAGAAAACCTTTAACTTCAAGCTTACCTGCAAATACCGCGGAGAATATTTGCTCGGCATAAGAAGCATCGAATTTGAAGACTATTTGGGCATTTTTAAGCTAACTCACAAACCGGTTTCCGCAAAGCCTATAGTCGTTTTACCGCGCCTTATTAAGCTGGATAAACTGCATCTTAATATCAACTGTATTTCCGAGTCAGAGTCTTTGCTGTCCAATCAGTATGAAAGCACAATGGCTGTCTCCGATATCAGGAAATACGCTTTTGGAGACAGTCTTAGAAAAATTCACTGGAAGCTTTCTTCTAAAATGAATGAGCTTCTGGTAAAGAATTATGAAGGTGCAACCACTACAAACTGTGCCATTATTCTTGATTTTAAAAAGAACAATTATACCGTTGAGCAAAATACCATAATAGAAGATAAGCTGATAGAATCCTCCATAGCAGTCATATATTATTGTCTTAGCAATTATATTCCGATAAACCTTACCTATTACACTCAAGGTTTTGTCGAAATCGAAGCCAATAATCCCCTGCAGTTTGAAGGAATCTACAGCATACTTTCAAAAATTAAATTTGACCATGATGTTAATGTAAAAGACGTTCTTGATATTTATACCGGCAAAGACAGCCTGATTAAGTCAAATATAATGCTTTTTACATCAAATCTGAGCTTTGAACTCTACGATAAACTATACGATGCACGGCTTTTAGGATATGATGTTAATTTGATTTATATTTCACCTAATGTTACTTCTGATTCTGCTAACAATGAAATCAACAATATTTTAAAAGAGCTTCCCGAAATGGGAATCACAACATATAGAATCAATCCGGAAGATGACATAAAAAACGTCTTGGAAACCCTGCTTAATTAAATATGAGGTGGCAAAAACATGAGATCAAAAAGGTTTTTTGATTTTTTATCGAAAATAATACTTGCAGTGTTTATGAGCTTCAGCTTGGTGTATCCTATGACAACTACCCTGCTCTTTCCGTACTCTGCTTTGATTATCCTGGGTTATGTTTCAATAGCCACGATAATATATTCGGTTATGTTTATAAACAGGTTAACCGCAAGAATATCTGCCGTATTAATAATTGCAGCAACCGGTGTGGGTATATTTATATTAGCCGCAAGTCAGAAGCTGCACCATATTATTGATATTGTTATATGGCTGGTTAATTATATCAATGATGATACAGAACTGGTGGATATCTATGCTTTTGTCCTTACCTTGCTCTTTTGCATAGCTTTTTCACTTTTTGTATATATTTTTACAATTAAGAAATTTAATTTCTATTTTATAGCATTGAGCGGAATCATATTATTCTCATCCCAATGGATGTTCGATTTCTTTGTTGACAAAGCATATATATCCTTCTATACCTTTATAGCCTCAATTATAGTGTACTATCTCATGCATATATACAGTAAAAAGATCTTGGACGACTCCAATGAACTGGTTCGTCCCTCGGTATTTATCTTGGGTATAGTACCGCTATGTATTTTGGTCCTCTTTTTGACCAACTCCATTCCCGCAAGATCAAAACCCATAGAGTGGAAGTGGTTGGACAATAAAATCAATTTGGCCTTTGATTTCCTTCGTTCGGATAAAAAAACAGGTTCCTCGGTTTACGACATCGGTTACTTTTCTCTTAAAACCACCGGATTTGCCAATGGTAATACTGACCTGGGCGGAAATATAGCCCCCAACGACATGAAGATTTTGGAGGTTCAAACCAATAATAAAATATACCTTCGTGGTAATGCTTACAATATCTACACCGGTAATTCATGGATAAGTACTCCATCAATAGAGGGATTTAACTCTCCACTAACAGATAGATTTAATGCTCCAATAATAAAATCAGACGGTACACTCATAAACATCCCAGATGTCGTCATGGACGAAAGCATGGATATATTTGAATTGAAAAAAGGAGCAATTGCTCTTTATAAGTATGAACCCCCAAATGATTCCGTATTCAATCAAGAGGACAATATTTGGGAGGATCCCAGTGACGAAATTTTTTACTTGTATTCAAGATCTTTAGACTATGAGGATGATGGAGATATTCTTTCCAGACTTGCAAGTAATGCTAAAATTATAGTTAAATTTACAGACATAAAGTCAAATACTATATTTGCACCTCTCAAATCGGAAAGATTCCAATACTTTTCGGATAAAAGCATCAATATTAACAGAAATGACGAGGATATATACACCTCAACAGAATCTCTGGAGAAAGATTTTAGCTATTCTTTTGAGAGTTTTTGTCCCAAGCTTAGCAATTCATTTTTCCAAAGCATTTTAAGAAAAAGCTGGCATGGATTTTATAATGATGAAATTGACAGGCAAACCGACAGAATTTATAATATATTATACGATTTCTACCTTGATGAGATCATTGTAAAAATTGGCCGGGAAACCTCCAGAACTGTATGGGACTCTTCAAACGAAGCGGCGGTAAAAGCTATTATCAGAAATTCCTCGGATAAATACAATCTTGGAGATGAACTGTTTGAATACCTCACTAACTACTTTTCAAGGGAAATACACAATCCCATTGATATGGACTTCTCAATATACTTTCTGAAAAGTATCGGAGAATTCAGGGAACTTACTCCCGTTAACGATTTTAATGATTTTAAAAAGCTGAACGAATACTCAAATAAAATTTATCAAAGATATCTTGAAGTACCCCCCAGTGTTCCTCAAAGGGTAAGAGACCTAGCGGTATCCATAGCTAAAGACGAAACCAATAATTATGATAAAGCAAAAGCAATTGAAAAATACCTGTCATCAAACTATCCTTATACCCTGTCCCCTGGAGATACACCTCCGGAAGAGGACTTTGTTGACTATTTTCTGTTTGAACAAAAAAGGGGCTACTGTGTATATCATGCATCAGCAATGGTTATCCTTGCCCGGAGCATCGGTTTGCCGGCCCGGTATGTGGAAGGTTTTGTTCTTCCCCCAAAGACAAATAGTGAAGGGGTTTATGAAGTAACAAACCGGCAAGCCCATGCATGGGTTGAAGTATATTTTGAAGGCTTCGGCTGGCTCACCTTCGAGCCCACTCCGGCATATTCTTTGTCCCTCTACGATAGTACAAGGTTCGGGCCCGACATGAGCGGCATGTATCCACAACCTAATGTCACAAATAACAATATGAATCCCGTGAACACAAGAGACCCCAATATGCCCGATTATTATCCTGTGTATCAAGAAGAAACCAACACAGTACTCCGAATAATTCTCATCACGGCTGCCGTAATACTGACTTTCTTCTTAATTGTTTTGATTATTATCCTCATCAATATCCTGAGGAGAAAATATAGGATAAAGCGTATCTTAAAAATGCCTCCGAAAGAAGCTGTAATCGAATTATACCGCATCTATATTAAACATCTTCAGCTTCAAAACATGCCTTCAATCAAAGGTGAAACACCGCTTGAATATGCTGACAGACTTGATGGCTATAAATACCTACATCCCCATAAATTTAACGACATAGTTTCAGTTTTCATGAAAGCCCGATACAGTAGGAATGAAGTAACCGAATCGGATAAAAATACTTTTTATCAATATTACAAAACCATTGATCAAAAAACGCGAAAAAGCCTGGGACGTTATAATTACTTCTTTATGGCATATTTACAGGGAAAAATATAAGATTTATAAGTAAGACCATTCTATTAAAGCTGAATATCCGCCGTTTATTCTATAATAGCGAAGAGAAATATTCCTTAAGTTAATGATTCTTTTAATTTCTCTTCGCTATTATAACCTGGGTTAATTTTTAATTTTTTTGATATTTGTCAAATCCTCTTAAAAGAAAGACCGCTTTGGAACTATAGCCCATGCAACAAGATATAACAGAATACAAGGCAGTAATTCAGTCATTAAAGCAACAAACACGATAATTATCCTTACAAGCGTCGAATCGATATCAAAATACTCGGCAATACCTCCGCAAACTCCGCCTATGATTTTATCCGATTTTGAAAGATACAATTTTTTGCTCATAAGCAATCTCCCCTTGTGTTATTACAGTTCATTATATAATACGCAATAACATCCGTTATTGTCTGAAATTATTTAAAAAAGCACCCGTCATTGGACAGGCGCCTTATTTTTCTTTTCTTATTTAATATGCACACTATTTACCGATGCTCTTAATAATCAGTTAAAATATTCATAAACTATTTATAAAGCGGATATTTATTACACAAGGTTTTTACCCTTTCTCTTACGGAATCTCGGGTGTTTTCGTAATCAGTAATGGTAAGATTGATAAGATCCGCAATCTCCAGCATATCCTCTTCTTTCATTCCCCTTGCCGTAACAGCCGGAGTACCTATTCTGATACCACTGGTTATGAACGGGCTTTCTGTGTCAAAAGGTATTCCGTTTTTATTTACTGTAATACATACATCGTCCAAAATATTCTGAACATACTTACCGGTAAGTCCCTTATTCCTTAAATCCACTAACATCAAGTGGTTATCCGTTCCGCCGGAAACAAGATCAAGACCTTTTTCCATTAAAGCATTGGCAAGTGTACTTGCATTTTTAACTATCTGTTTTTGATATTGTTTAAACTCGTCGGTCAGCACTTCTCCAAAACTAACAGCTTTTGCCGCAATTACATGCATCAAAGGACCACCCTGAATTCCGGGGAAAACAGCCTTGTCAATCAACTTCGCATGCTCGCTGCCGCACAATATCATACCACCTCTTGGGCCTCTCAAAGTCTTGTGAGTGGTGGTGGTAACAAAATGGGCATAGGGAACCGGACTTGGGTGAATGCCTGCAGCAACCAAACCTGCAATGTGTGCTATATCCACCATTAAATAAGCTCCAACCTCATCGGCAATTTCCCTGAAGGCTTTAAAATCTATTATCCTCGGATATGCACTGGCACCGGCTATTATCATTTTAGGTTTGTGCTCTTTTGCCATTCTTCTGACTTCATCATAATCTATTCTGAAGTTGTCCTTTCTAACTCCATAAGATATCACATTAAAATATTTACCGGACATATTTACAGGACTTCCATGGCTTAAATGTCCACCATGGGAAAGATCCATACCTAAAACCGTATCCCCGGGATTTAAGACTGCAAAAAATACTGCCATGTTTGCCTGTGCTCCTGAATGGGGCTGAACATTTGCATGTTCTGCTCCGAAAATCTTCTTTGCACGTTCAATCGCAATATTTTCTACAACGTCAACATGTTCACAGCCACCATAATACCTTTTTCCCGGATACCCTTCGGCATATTTGTTGGTCAAAGGTGTACCCATGGCTTCTATTACAGCTTCACTAACAAAATTCTCCGATGCAATAAGCTCTATCTTATCCCTTTGACGGTTCACCTCATCCTCAATTGCTTTTGCAACCTCAGGGTCAACTTTTGATATTTTATCCAAACTAAACATAAAAAAACCTCCTAATTATTTAAGGAACATAACACCTTGATTGGTAATCCAATCAAACAATAAAATTATATTAATAATTGTCCTCAATGTCAACGTTTATTTGGATGCTTGGATGTTTTCTGAACTCTTTACCCATAAACTTTAATTATGTGACAAACATGTGTATAATTAATTAAGATTTGCCGATTTGGGTTTTATACAGCTCATCGGCAGCACTTTCCCCTATATCCGTAATCTCATCACCGCAAACCAGCTTTTTCTTGCCGTCACCGGTTACTTTTCCGATTATTGTGGCTTTGATTCCATTGGAATTAAGCCTCTCGACAAGTTCTTGGCCGTTCTTACAGGTAATCATCATACATCCGCTTGAAATAAGCCTTAAATAGTCTATCCCGTATATTTCGCAAATCTTCAAGGTTTCATCTTCTACGGGCACCAATTCTTTATATATAACGGCTCCTTTATCCGAAGCCTCAGAAATTTCCCAAACAGCACCTAAAATACCTCCCTCGGTGACATCGTGCATCGAGTTCACTCCAAAAGCCCCTGCAATCAATCCTTCTTTTACAACACTCACATTTTTTATAAAAGCTTTGGCCCTCTCCACGAAATCCTTTCCAAGCTTGTCCACAAGCTCATTTTCATTGTCGTGAGCAATAATTGCCGTTCCTTCAATCCCCGCAGACTTAGTGACAATTATATCATCTCCCTCTTGAGCACCGGATGTGGTGACAAGCTTGTCCTTTTGCACCTTTCCCACAGCTGTACTTATAATTACCATTCTGTTAACGGCAGCGGTTATCTCGGTATGTCCCCCTATGATATCGACATTCAAGGAATTGGCTGCTTCGGTTAGTTCATGCATAACCGTTTCAATATCCTCTTTTTTAGTTCCGGCGGGTGCAAGAATTGTCACAAGAAGCCCTAAGGGTTCTGCACCGCTTGATGCAATATCATTACATGAAACATGAACTGCCAAATAACCAATCTCATTGGCCGCACCCGTTATAGGATCAGAAGTCAATACACAAACATCCTTTCCGAAATCCACCGCTCCGCAATCCTCACCGATTTTAGGTCCCACTAAAATCTCTTTTCTGTTGGCTTTTATCTTATTTATAACTATCTCATTCAATACGCTGTTTGGAACCTTTCCTATGTCCATCATTTACCCCCCGTTTTCCATCTGCTCCTTCGCCAGATAATATACCTCTCTTGCATTTTCTACCAATAATTTATTTTTTCTTGCTTCCGGCGAGCTTATGATCTTGTTGAACCACACAATGGCATCATTGTAATTGCCTACACGCCTCTCAAGCTCACCGATCATATACATGCATGTATATTGATCAAGCTTTCCCACCGGAAATCTTTCATTTTCAAAGGTTTCGCAATAATATCTTAAGGCATGTCTTAAAAATTCCGTCTCCCGCTCGTCCTTTTTCATCCTGTACAACCATGCAATTCTCAAGCATACTTTTGCATATTCTATAGGCTTTGCATCCATCTTTGTAAGATTATACAAGGCAAGTTTAAAGGCTTCAAGGGCCTTGTCAATGTCTCTTTCTCCCGTAAAGCTTCTGGGTTTCCAATGCCTGGTTATGTTTTCTTTGATGGCTTTGGCATCCCTGTCGGAAATCTCCTCAAATTTTTCTCCCTGGGCTGCATACCCGCAATTCCCGCAGACCCACACATCATAAAAAATGGGGTTTACACCTTCATAATAAACACAAAAATCGGTATCCCGGGATGAAACTATACAATCCTTGGCTTTTACCCTGGTTACCTCGATCTTTTTCTGACACACCGGACACACTACACTCTTATTATACAATGAATCAATCAATGGTTTCCCTCGCTTTCCCTCTTGCAGCGTATTCTCCCCCCAATCAATTCATAATACCGATCTGTGCCTCAGCCGGAATAATCAGGACTTACCCTTATTCGTCCTCTTACCGGTTGGTAAACATCCTCCGAAATCTTTTCTCTCTCAATCAGCCTGTTGTTTTCATCATAGGTTTCCCTGTAAACTGTGACCTTTAGTCCTTGAACAGGCTTTCTTTCGACTTGAGTCGTTCCCGCCGGCAATGTATTATCGATAATTATCTCAGCCTCCGGAGGATTCAAATACTCTGTTATGACAGATTTTAATTTGACTTTATGTTTTGTTGCATTCCTCTTGCCGAAAAGCCTTATTACCACTCTATTGCCTTCAACCGATGCACTGATAAGATAAGCATAATCCTTATTGTTTCTGAACTTAAAATCAATATAGCCTTCCGAAATGGTTGCATCCTGCCCTGCTGCTACATAGCCTAAAGGTATTGAATGATTCACTCTTTCAACAACTTCAAGCTTTGCCTCTAAAACTGCTACATAAAGCGTTGTGGTAACCTGGCATACACCTCCACCTACTCCCTCTATCAATTTGCCGTTAACTATTACCGGAGCATCCTTAAAGCCATTTTCCTTTGTCCTTGTTCCCAAAGACGCATCCATTGAAAAAACATCATTAGGAAGGAGTATTTTATTATTGATTCTTTCACATGCAAGTTTTATATTGTGGGTTCTATTGATATTGGCCGAGTTAAAACTTGTAGAAAAAGAGGCAACAACTTCCTCAATGCCTGAAATGTCATCATATTGTATTCTGGGATAAATCAGATCCACCTCCAGGTTGAAAGGTGAGAAATCCCTTCCTATCAATTTATTTTCTATTAAATTCACATTACTGTCAACATTCATTATTCGGCCTATAACCTCTTTTTCAAACAATATATTGCCACCTTTATACATTACCGAGGCATTCTTTTCTTTTTGGTCTATCTGATTTTTTATACCGGTTATGTAAGCTTCCAATTGCGGTTTTGAATAGCTTGCCCGGGCATTCAAATTCTTTTTTTTTGATTTCAATTCCCGTATTGCTTTAAGCCTTTTAATAATATTGCCTTCTCTTCCCAATGCATATGCTTTTTCTATAGCTTCATCCAATAAAAATCGATAGGATATATCCCTCAGTTCAAGCACCCACGTTTGGCCTTCATAATACAAAGGAATGCTGTTTTCAATTATTATACCGTTTAGCTTTCTTTCAACAAGTTCTTTTGCCTGACTTTTGCTTAACCCCGAAACATCGATACCCTCTATCATAACCCCCTTATAAAAGGTGTTTTTTCCCAATAAAGCAATAATTCGCACCGAAAAAAACGTTATTATCAAAAGCAAAACACATATAACCAGTTTTATTTTGATTTTATGCTTTGAGATAATTGCAACCCACATATCTATACCTTCTTTTTCGGAAAATATATGCGAAAAATTCATCTACTTATATAGATATTGTTGCAATTAAATATAATATTACATACATCCATATTTTTATATTTCAAGTGCTATTCTGCCGTTATAGTGATTACTTCAGTATCCTCTATTGCTTTTTCAATAAGCCCGGCAATATCCAATTTGCTTTCGGAAAGCATGATCCTTTCAAGTTTCGGTTTTGTCACAGGATGTTTTGCTACAAATACCGTACAGCAGTCTTCATAAGGCAAAATAGAGGTCTCAAAGGTACCGATTTTTTTAGCAATATCCACCACTTCATTTTTATCCATACCGATCAAAGGTCTGAAAACAGGCATGCTCACCGCCGCATTGGTTACCGCAAGGCTTTGTATAGTCTGGCTTGCCACCTGTCCCACGCTTTCACCGGTAATCAACGCCATTGAACCGGTTTTATTTGCTATCTTTTCGGCTATTTGCATCATTACCCTTCTCATAATTATGGTAAGCTCCTCATGGGGGCACTTCTCATATATCTCCATTTGAATATCGGTAAAGGGAACAATGTGAAGGTTTATACTATAGCAATAGGAAGCAAGAATTTTCGTCAGCTCAATAACCTTCTCTTTTGCCCTTTCACTGGTATAGGGATAGCTATAATAATGAACCGCATCTATTTCAACACCTCTTTTAGCTAACATCCAGCCGGCAGCCGGACTGTCGATACCTCCCGAGAGCAATAAAAGGGCCTTACCATTGGTCCCAAGAGGCATACCGCAAACCGCAGGAATTATTTCTGAATAAATATAGGTAAAATCCCGCACTTCCACATACAGAATAAAATGAGGATTCTTAACATCCACACTCAATCCGGGAACATTACGAAGAACATGTGCTCCCAAGTCTCTGCTTATTTCAGGGGAATCCATGGGAAACTGCTTGTTTCCTCTTTTAGTCTCCACCTTAAAGGTTGAATACCCTTTTCTTTCCACCAGATCCCTTACCATTTTAACGGAGTATTCCTTTATGGTATTATAATCGGTATCTATCTTCCACACAGGGCTAACCGAAACAATTCCGAAAACCTTTGAAAGAAGTTGAATTGCCTCATCAAAATTATAATTTTCCTCCTCGGGCTCAATATATATTCTGGCCTGGGACTTTCTCACAGTTACCTTTCCCAGTTTATGAACAGATCTTTTAATATTGCTTATGAGCTTGTTTTCAAACGATGACCTGTTCAGCCCTTTAAGAAGTATTTCTCCGTATCTTATCAAAATAACCTTTTTCATTTTCTTCCTCCACGCCTTATTCTAATCTTTGGTAATATATCTTTTATAGCTTCTACAGTTTCAACTATATCCTCCTTTGTATTAAAGGATGAGAAACTGAACCTTATCGCTCCTTCAATCAGCTCCGGCTTAACTCCCATTGCCTTGAGCACATGACTGTGAACATTCTTTCTTGAAGAGCAAGCCGATCCTGTGGACACAAATATATTTCTTGTCTCCAGATGGTGTAAAAGCACTTCTGCACGAACATCCGCAAAGGAAACATTTAAAATATAAGGGGACGAATTTTCCGGAGATATAATAACAGCACCGTCAACGCTGTTTTTAAGCATCTCAATAAACATGCTTTTGATACTGCTGCAGTGCTTTTCATTACTTTCGATACTTTTAAAGGTTATATCGGCCGCCATACCGAAACCGCAAATTCCCGGCACATTTTCCGTTCCGGATCTTAGAAGTCTCTCCTGCCCTCCCCCTAAAACCAGGGGCTTAATCTTAGTACCCTTGCTTATATATATTGCCCCAACCCCTTTGGGGCCATGAATCTTGTGAGAACTCACAGTCAATATGTCAATTCCCTGTTTTTTGGGAATGATATTCAATTTTCCGTAAGCTTGAACCGCATCCACATGCAGCACAATATCCTTACCGCTTCTTTTTATAGCCGCTGCAATCTCATCAATGGGTTGTATCACACCGGTTTCATTATTGACACAAATTATACTGATAAGAGAAGTATCCTCATTTATAAGCCTTTCCAGATCATCAATGCGAACCAAACCCTTTGAGTCAACATCCAGGAAGTCAACCTTATACCCCTGTTCGGACATATGCTTGAATACTTCCAAGACTGAAGGATGCTCAATCTTTGTTGTTATGATATGCTTTCCTTTTCGAGGATTGGCATAAAGATAACCGGCTATGGCAAGGTTGTTTGCCTCGGTACCTCCGGATGTAAAATAAACCTCATCCCTTGTTGCACCAAGGGTCCTTGCAATTGTATCCCTGGATTCCTTCATCAGCTTTTCCGCTTGAATCCCCTTTGTATGTAAAGATGAAGGATTTCCGTAAAAGTTCCTGTTTATATCATCAATAAAATCAATAACTTCATCATAGGGCCTTGTAGTGGCACTATTGTCAAGATATATTTCCCTTTCCATTTTATATCCTCTCTGTTTCATGCTTCTATATCGGTTACCGTCAACCGGATTGTACAACAATTGTACCTAGAATATTCTAACACATATTATATAGTTTAACCAATATAATCTGATAATTATTTAACATTAATTTCGAGAGGATAATAATGGCAGGATAAAAACAAACAGGGACAAAAAGACACCTGAACAAGTTAAAGATGACAATTGGATTACAATAAGATATGATTTACCTATATTCTGAGCCCAGCCACTTTAAATAGTGGTATAGACATTTAATATTAGACTCCGATATTCCTTTAATTTCGATTCCGTACTCATAATAATTGCCCAATTTATTCTTTCTTACTACCGCACCGCTGAAAACAAGTTTGTTTGTCCTATCAAGAATAACCTCGACCTCAAGTACATCGTCCGGCGACAAAAGTTCATTACAGTTAATTTTGATTCCTCCGGAACTCATGTTTTTGACTACAGCAAAGAAAGGTTTATTACATCCTGAAACCCTGATATTGGCCATAAGACTTACATAATATCTCTCATGCTTCCTCAAATTTTTCAGCTTTTCACATTTATTCATTCTGACTTTAATTACGGGAGGATTAATACTGAAAACATATATAATAGTACCATCTATAACATATAGCTCGTCATTGTTTGAATAGTTCAAAACAACATGATCCCCCGGAAAGAACAGAGTCTCCTGGGTATTGTCTTTCATTTCAAGCTTAATATCATTTTCGCTTTTCTCGATCACTATGCAATTAATGTACTCATACATTTTAAAATGCTTAACGTCTATTGGGGATCCTAGCTTAATAAGCTTGATAAGATTTTTGCTTTCAAGAAGGCTAAATATTCCCTTATTATCATCCAGATTATATCCTGACATATCGGTGCCCCTTTCACGTTGATTTCTGAATCTTTTTTCGATCAATAAATCCCGGTAGTAACATATCCCTTATAGTTTCCGTCCCTAATATATGCTAAATCCCAGTAAATAAAACAATGCCTTTATAAATCAGCTACCCATAATATCAGCCAGATGTATAATTTATTATAACCTTCGTATTACCCATATAGCATTGTTATAAGAATTAACCCTTAAGAATATAGTGATCTGCAATTACATTAGCTGCCCATATCAAGAAAATTAAAATAGATAAATCTTTATATAATAATTATACCATAATTATTTTTAAATTACAGTGTTATTATATTAATTTTTCACAAATTAATATTTTATAAGAAAATAATAAAATAGTCCAAATTAGATCTTTATTTTTTATTTATCTTGTGCTATAATAAAACTATAAATCAATATTTCCTCCCGACAGGTATAAGGAGATATAAACTGTGACTTATGAAACAGGGCAAAATCACCGAAAGGTGATGACGCAAAACCTTGGGTCTAACGTTTAGGACTAAATGTTCTAAACCATGATTGCCAGGTTACCATTAAAAGTTCTGTTTATACTCTTTAAAATAAATTAAGGGAAATAGGTCATATGATATTTCCTTATACCTCCCTTTTTTAAAGCTTTTACTACATAAAGGCTTTTTTTATGTATTAATGTTGAGAGTTTTTAGAAAATCCAGCTTTTTGTAATCTTTTTCCAATACATCCCTTACGAATCTTCTCGATATTCTTCCGAGTTCATTGAGTACACTGCCCGATACCTCAAAATTGAATAGGCTGTTGAGAGGGCTGTAAACTATATAATTTAATGCCTTGGCAGCACCTTCAGACAGTTCTACAGCACTTTTGTCCTGCATTGTACAGTTCTTGCATATAAAACCGCCCTTTTGAAAGCTAAAAGACATGCTGTCAAATTGATTGCTTCCGCAAACTATGCAGCCGCCCACTGAAGGTGCATATCCCAAAATTGAAAGGAGCCTTATTTCAAATACTCTGACTATTTGCATGGGAGACCTGTCGGTTTTGGAAAGCAAATAAAGAGAGTTTAAAAACAGCTGCAAAACCTTGGTTGCAGGCTGATTTTCCTGAATAACATCGCTTATCATTTCCGTCATATGCGCGGCATAAGTCAGTCTCTCAATGTCATTTCTTATATCATAAAAGGGTTCTATTACATCACAACTGTTGATTGTGTAAATATCCTTTCCCTTAAAAAGCACAAATTCACTGTAGCATAGGAGCTGAGTCCCTGCAACAAAGCGGCTTTTGGGCCTTCTTGCTCCCCGGGCCGAAGCGGATATTTTTCCTTTGGTCTTAGAAAATATGGTAACTATCTTATCAGCCTCTCCGGTATTTACTTCTTTAATAACAATTCCTGTTGTTTTTATATAGCTCATATCCGATATGACCCCTCAAGCTCTTAAAGCAAAACTAAATCCCTGTCTTCCGAGTCCTCCTAAAATCAATTACCCTGCCAGGTATCAATGATTGGTACTTATAGCAACCTCATCTCTGGCTATTTCACTCTCATCAACAACTCTGGTTTTTTCCTCTATTTCCTTTAAAAACATGTACATTGAGATATCACCGGTTTTTTTGAACATTTTCCAAGCAAACTCTTTCAACATAAATGTCTTCCCCCTTATTATTATTTGATAAACCACACTTACCTTAATAATAATTAGGTTACACGAAAAAAATATTTGTATACTTGAAAATTTATCATATACCAACCTTTTATGTCCTATTTTTTATATCCCAAAGTTTTAAGCATTAAATCATTGTTTCTCCAGTCGTCTTTTACCTTTACCCATAACTCCAGGAAAACCTTTGTACCCAACAGTCTTTCAATATCAACTCTGGCCAGGCTTCCGATTTTCTTGAGCATGCTGCCTTCTTTTCCGATAAGGATGCCCTTGTGAGTCTTCTTTTCACAGTAAATATTGGCCTGAATATTCACTATGTCCTTATCATCCCTGCTTTTGAACGTAATAACCTCAACTCCCACACCATGAGGTACTTCATCGCTCACAAGCTGCAATATCTTCTCTCTTATAATTTCAGCAGCTATCACTTTTTCCGGTTGGTCCGTAATCATATCCTCCGGGAAGTATTTCGGTCCCTCAGGCAAAACCTTTTTAATCTCTTTCTTTACCAATTCGGCACTTTCATATTCAAGAGCCGAAATGGGTATAATCTGAGAAAACTCCATAAGCTCTTTATAAGCAGATATTACAGGTAAAATCTGCTCCTTTTCCACCAGATCGATTTTATTTATCAAACAAAATACGGGGGTTTTAACTTGTTTTAGCTGTTCAGCAATGTATAAATCACCGGCTCCGGGCTTTGAATCCGTAGCTTCAACCAAGAACAAAACCAGGTCCACTTCATTTAATGTATCCAATGCTACATTAACCATATAGTCTCCCAGCTTTGTCCTAGGCTTATGGATACCGGGAGTATCAATAAAAATCATTTGATAATCCTCGCCGGTGTCAATTGCCTTTATAGTATTTCTTGTGGTCTGAGGTTTATCCGACATAATTGCAATCTTCTCACCGGTAAACCTGTTTAAAAGTGTAGATTTTCCTACATTCGGCCTTCCCACTATTGATACAAAACCTGATTTGAATGCCATACACTTACCTCCGGTTAATATTCCTAAGCTTTTAACATAATGAATTTCTATTTTATATAATATCCCATATTTCAATTTTAACTCATTAACAATTATCCTTTAAATATCTTTTAAAAAATAAAAGCATTGGGCAAAAGCTCCGCAAGCTTAAAGACTTTAAACTCACCTCTGTTATTTGCACATATAATCCTAGTGTTTTCATCTCCAAACTCGGCAATCACCTGCCGGCAAATGCCGCAGGGAAAAGTCAACTCATCGCTGTCACTGGTTATGGCCACAGCCTCAATTTTACGCTCTCCTTCCGACACCGCTTTAAAAATTGCCGTTCTTTCGGCGCAGACGGTAGCACCGAAGCTGGCATTTTCAATATTTACACCCTGGTAGGTCTTCCCGCTTTTCATAAGAACCGCTGCCCCTACCCTGAACTTGGAATAAGGAGAATAGGAGTTCTTTTTTATTTCCTCTGCAAGTAGCAATAATTCTTTATCGTCCATTACTTCCACCTCCGGTTAAAGCAGTAATTCATGTCAGAAAAATTCGAAACAGCAGTAATGTAATTACAAAACCAATCACCGCACCGAAAAACACTTCCAAAAACGAGTGTATTTTGGCTTCAAGCCTGCTTTGAATCACAAGACTTGATAAAACCACGCACAACACTGTAATTTTAATATCAACGGACCACAAAGCAACCGCCGTGGATAAAGCCGATGCAATTGCCGCATGCCCGCTGGGCATTCCGCCCCTTAAGGGCGTACCCTTTCGGGAAAACGCCTTTAATACCACCACTACCAATACGGTAATGGCTAGTATAATAACGATAACATGCATTGGATACTGCTTAATCCGTTCAATACCCATCTCCAGACCGGTACTCACTCTTTCAAAAAATATAAAATATCCTATAATAACAGCAAAAAAAGCAGATATCAAAACGGCTCCGGCAGAAACATCCTTGATAATTTTGGCCTTGAGATTGTACTTTTCTTCTATCAAATCCACTACCACTTCAATAGCCGTATTAAACATCTCACATATAAAAACCATTGCCACCGTAAGACAAATAATCATAAACTCCGTCTTGGTAAGGTCAAAAAACAGGCTTAACAAGAACACGGCTATTCCAAATGCAATATGGATTTTCATATTACGCTCGCTTTTAACTGCGTGAATTATACCTTTAATTGCATAATTAAAGCTGTCAATGATATTCCTGCTTTTCATAAGCCCCATTACCTTTCAAGGTTTAGACTCTTTAAAACAGATTTCTGTCTTTCCAGCATCCTTTTTTCTCTTTCCTCAGTATCATGGTCATAACCCAGCAGGTGAAAAACACCATGAGTCAAGAGAAAAATCAGCTCCCTTTCAAAGGAATGTCCATATTCGACGGATTGCTCCTTAACCTTTTCCAGGGAGATCAGTATGTCGCCCAATACAATACACCCTTCATCCATATCAAAATCGCCGTCACTGGATTTTATCTCCCCTTCGTACATATCTACAATGGGAAAAGATAAAACATCGGTAGGCCTGTCAATGCCTCTTTGCTCATTGTTAACTTCTTTAATTCTATCATTGTCAACAAGAATTACGCTTATTTCATAAGGCAAAGTGAAATTCTCATATTCAAGGCACATTCTTGCAGCCTTGTCCATAAGCTTTAAGATTTCATCCGTTACCTCTATTTTGTCCTGTAAATCTTCAATAAATATCTCCATTTATTTTTCTCCCTTAACATTCTGTTTTTCCGATAGCTGTTTTTCGTAAATATCGTTATCTTCCCCCGTACCGTGGGATTCAACACTATCTGCCGTATTCTTTATATTCGGGTACTCTTCCCTTTCATGGAAAAAGCCTCCGAAGGTTTTTACAAAAGCCTTTGCAATAGTATCCAGATCCTTTAAGGTTAAACTGCAATGATCCAACTGACCGTCATCCAGTTTATCCTTTATTATCTTTCTGATCAATCCTTCAATTTTCCCTTCGGTTTTGTCGGTCATGGATCTTACTGCAGCCTCCACGGAATCGGCCAGCATTACTACCGCCGCTTCCCTTGTCGATGGCTTGACACCGTCATAACGGAAATTCGCTTCGCCAACGTTCTCCATTTTATCACACTTTTTAGCCTTATGGTAGAAATACGCCACCAAAGTGGTACCATGGTGCTGTAATATTATATCCCTTATGGCCAGAGGAATTTTATACTTTTTGGCCATTTCATATCCATCACGGACATGGGAAGTAATTACAAGAGCACTGAGATTTGGTGTCATCCTGTCATGAGGATTTTCCCCCATCTGGTTTTCTATAAAGAAGCTAGGTCTTTTCAGCTTCCCTATATCGTGAAAATATGCTCCAACCCTTGCCAGCAATGCATTGCCACCAATAGCTTCCGTTCCTGCCTCTGCAAGATTTCCCACCATCAAGCTGTGATGATAAGTTCCCGGAGCTTCCATAAGCAGCTTTTTAAGAAGCGGCTGGTTTGGATTGGCAAGCTCTAAGAGCCTTAAAGGTGTAATTATATTAAAGGTACTTTCCAAAAACGGAAGTATCCAATTGGTAACAAGCATAGATGCAATACCGTTTATAAAAACAATAATACCTTCCTTTAAAGCTACATCCCATGCAGACTTGTTAATAATGTTTATGGCAGTAATAACAAGCACATTAAGTGCTGCAACAACGGTTCCTGCAAAGGACAGCTTATTTCTTTGATTTGCCTTTGAAACCACAAAAGCTGAAAAAGATCCGCTTATCAATGCCATATATACAAACTTGTCATCATTGCCTATCATCAACGATATTGCAACGGTCAGTATAATATTTACCACAAGGGCAAGCCTCAAATCAAGCAAAATTGAAATAAGCATTGTAGCAATAAATACTGGCATTATCAAAGTAGAATACTCGTGAACGGCCATTGCAGCCAAAAGCGTCAGTATAATGACAACAGCCAGAAGTATAAGGTGGCTTCTGTTGTAAAACACCTTTTTGCAATAATTGTTCATATACAAAATAAGGAGGAGGGATAACAGCACAAGAACCACAAGTATTCCGCCGGCAAGGGCAAAATCAAATTTGCTTTTTGTCTCAAGAAGATTCAGATCCTCCAATACCTTAAGCTTGTCCTCGGTAACGGTATCGTCAACACTTAATATTCTTTGACCCTTCTTAATGATCTCCACATTTTTAGGATCATTATACGCGGCATTCCTCTTAGCTTCCGTAAGCTCCTCATTAATAGTTCTGTTGGGCTTTAACACATAATTTGAAACAGTTATGGCAATATCCTTGAGCTCCTGTTTCAAATTGCTGTCCTCAACACTGTTTTTCAGCTCCATGATTCTTTCTCTAAGGTTGTCATCAGTAATATCCTTCTTCATTACATCGCTGACCAGACTTCTTAATACGCTTTCAAAATTACCGACATCCTCCGGGTTTGCCTCGGATATGAGATACTCAATCTGAGCATCTCGAAGGGTAATTCCAAGTTCATTCATGTTTTCTTTTAAAGATTCAGAAGCTTTTTCCAGCTCCTTTTGGGCAAGTTCCTTATATTCACTATTGGAACTTGTGCTTATGGAACCAAGAGCTGCCTTATAATCCTTTTGCGACTTTTCGATAAAGGACTTAAGACTAATGACGCTGTTTATAACCTCGATAGACGCGTTCCTTATCTCCTTCATGTCGGGAGTTACTTCTTCTGCTGCTTTTTTGGCATTTTCCTCTGTCTTTACAGTATTTACTATGTCCCTGGGTGCAATTATATCATAATTTGACTTTTCTCCCAATGTCAGCCGGTATCTTTTAGGAGTTGCACCGTATAAAACAATAAGAAAGGCAAGGATAACTGTCACAATAACAATAAACACCCTCTGAAGGTGCTTGTCCTTAAAATATACCCTCAAGATGCTGCTGTTACCGGATTTATTAGCCTTGATCCTTTCCTTGTTTTTATCACCTTTCAAACCGCTGTTTTTACTAGTGATTTTTTGCAACCTTATCATACCTTTCATATGCCTGTATGATTCTTTGAACCAATTCATGCCTTACAACATCTCTATCGGACAGATAAACAAAGGAAACTCCTTTTACATCCTTCAATACCTTCATAACCTCTTTCAAACCGGATTTTTTATCTCCGGGAAGGTCTATTTGGGTTACATCACCGTTAATTACTGCCTTTGATCCGAAACCAATCCTGGTTAAAAACATCTTCATTTGCTCAGGAGTAGTATTCTGGGCCTCGTCAAGTATGATAAAAGAATCGTCCAGTGTCCTTCCCCTCATATAGGCAAGGGGGGCTACTTCTATCATTCCCTTTTCAAGATACTTGTGATAGGTTTCAAATCCCATCATCTCATACAATGCATCATATAACGGTCTTAAATAAGGATCAACTTTGTTCTGCAAGTCACCGGGCAAAAATCCCAGCTTTTCCCCTGCCTCAACTGCGGGCCGGGTAAGAACAATTCTGTTAATCTCTTTATTTCTAAAAGCCGTTACCGCCATGGCAACAGCTAAAAACGTCTTTCCGGTACCTGCCGGACCTATACCGAATACAACATCGTTGTTTTTAATTGCGTCCACATACATTTTCTGTCCATGGGTCTTGGACTTTATCTGTTTTCCCCTGGCTGTCACACATATGCAATCTGCACAAAAATCCTTGACCTTGTCCAATTGGTCTTCATCAGCAAGCTGAACAAGATAGCTTACATTCTGTTTTGTTATTATATCTCCCTGGGCTGCCAAACTAATAAGCCGCTGTAAAACCGTCTGCGCCTTATATACAGCATCACTGTAACCGACAACCCTAATCTCATTGTCCCTGGAAATAATTTTTACATTGAAAGCATCCTCAACTATATTTATATTCTCGTCAAAATTGCCAAAAAGGTTCATAGCATGCTCAATTCTGTCAAATTCCAGGGATACCTCTACTAATGTTTCCAAATATTCCCCTCCAATCTGTATGTTTCGAAAAAGTATTTTACAATAATTAATTCAAAGTTTTAAAAACTCATATTCCTACAGCCATTGAACGCATCTTCAGGAATGAATTTGCTATTAGCGTTCAATCTCTTTCTTAACTCCTATATCCTCCAAACACTCTATAATCACATCTGCAATTATATCACCGTTTTGGTTTTCAATAAACTCAATTCTTCTGTCAACAATTTGTGCGCCTTCGGGAATATCCTCAAGGGCTTTCCTGTAGGCAGCATTGGCAGCGTTTTCCTTTGCTTCCTCCAAAGAAACATCCGCCTCTATTATTTGGTTTTCATAATACGTTTCGATAACTGCACCAAAGGGTAGAACAAGGTTTTCCCCTATTGAGAGAAATTTCTCCGTTTCCACCCTCTCATAATTGCTATAGCTGACCTTTTTATTGAATAAATTTATCTTTTTCGAGAACAAAAACAAGGAAATGTTATCCTTTTTCCTCCCGGTCCTGATCTTTTCAACAACCCTAAGCTCAACAGGCTGAGTGCTTTCATACCATGTTCTCGCTAAAATATTCCCAATGGCATGAACCATTCTGGGATTGTTCTCCATATTCTTTATCGGTACATTTCCCGAAACAAGTATTTGTCCTTTCTTAACCGTGTCCCCTTCCTTAACTGCCGCCTGTCCGGCTTTAACGACGATGGACTTGATTACCCCGTCTTTTCCGGCCACAATATCGCAGGGTTCACTTAAGGGCACCATTGGAGGAACGTCCACACCTTCAGCTACCTCCACCTTTACTTTTGTGCCTCTTACCACCACACTTACATATGAAAGACCGTTCACATCCATAATAATACGGTCAGCAACCTTTTCAGAGTTAATCCTGTATTTCAAGACCCCAGGCTTTACTCCCATGGATGCCAGTTTTTCGATAATAAGCTGCGTTTCAATTTTTTCATTTCCTGTAATCTCAATAGTCCATACAAAGGATGTCATTATATAGAATAACACAACAAATAATGCTGCACCAAGTAAAAATGTTTTCCTGCCCCGATACCTGTTGATTAAAAACGGCAAGCCATGTTTTTTTAGAATTCTTACTCTGCAGCCGGTCTTTTTGGCAATGGGCCTTAGCATCCTAAACCCCTTAATACTAACCTTAAGGGTCATTTTGCTGTTTTTCTGTCTCGAAATATCAAACAGCAAAATCTGTCTTCTTGTACATATATTTACAAACTTCTCCAGAAAATATCCTTCAACTACTATAATAACATATCCTCTTATATAATTCCATAACCTAAATAACAACATTTTTACTCCCCCACGCTACTTTAAGAATTCCAGAGTATCAATATCCCCATCTATCATAAGGTCCTCCTGTGTAATCTCCTTAATCACCAATTTCTCTCCGGTAACCTTTATAATCCCTTTTCCCGTATTTATCCTTATTTTGTTGTCATCATACTCAATAATTCCTTTATAGTTTTCCACAAGAAGGTTTCTGTCTCCGAACATTGTTATTTTAGGGAGATCCATTACCACCTCTTTAGGCAGCTCCAATAATTCTGCAACCTTTTCCTTTAATTTTCTTTTATTTTCTTCCCCTTTGCTCTTTTGGGTACGACTCCTTCTCTTTTTCTGCATAGACTTTCTCCTTTAACAGATTTTATTAATTTGAACGCAGAAGGTCATTAGGGTCTCCGAATTCAAACCCTTTTCCCCTTGCCCCTTTAATTATCATGTCCAGGGCATCGGCATTATCCTTTGAAACGGCATGAAGAAGCAGTACGGCACCGTTGTGCAGGTTATCCGTCACCTTTTTATATGCATATTCCGGTCCTCTGACTTTATCCCTGTGCCAATCATCATAAGCAAAGCTCCAGAACAAATTGGTATATCCGAGTTTTTGAGTAATTGCCAAAGTCCTTTCGCTGTATTCACCCTTGGGAGGTCTTAAAAATTTCATGTTGGTACCGAATTTTTCTTTAAAAGCCCTGTCAAGACCGAGAACTTCCTCCTCAAGTTCCTTGTCTGCCACACTGGGAAGACTGGGATGATGAATGGTATGGTTTCCGACAACATGCCCCTCTTCCACCATTCTTCTTACAAGGTCCTCATGCTCTTTTAGATATGGTCCCGTTATAAAAAATATTGCCTTAACGTTATTATTCCTTAATACATCAAGTATTTTTGATGTATAGCCGTTCTCATAACCTTCGTCAAAAGTAAGGTATATTATGTTTTTAGAAGTATCACCCAGATAAACTCCTCCGTACCGGGCCAAAAGCTCCGGTGCACCGGGATCGGCGTCGGGAGTTTCTCCGAATCCCCTTCTTGAAATCCCCCATCTTAACACCTTGTTGCTGTATCCGCTAACCGACTGTACCTGTGCAAAAACATCCTCGTATTCCTCATAGGGTATTTCATCTATTACCCCTTCGCTGAGCATTCCGGTAATTTCCGTACTGAAATCCAGATTATCAAGACTTACCGAGTATACCCCTCCCATATCGGGCAAATTCAAGCTATCTCTTTTACCCCTCCCCAAAATGCCTATTGTCAATAATAAACCTGTTGCAATTGTAAGAACAATTATTTTCTTCTTCATCGGACAAGCCCCCTATAAAAACAGTTGAGGCCTTAAATTGTGTACTTCAATTAAAATCATTGGTACAAATTTAAGGCCTACTATATTTATATATTAAACTGTCTAAAAAAATAACCAACTGCTTCTATGGGTGCATATTATTTGAGTAAAAAACTTGCAACAAACACCAAGATTCATATTATACGGGATTAAGAAGATTATACTTTAAAACCGATCCATCGTCATGAACCTTTGGAATTTCAATTTTATCCATTTTCTTAACGGTTATCTCGAGTCCGTAATAGTCCCTGAGCCTATCCACTATTCCTTCAAGCATGTTCAATGAATTGCTGAGCTTATCGGGATCTGCTATTACCTTTACAACAAAAGGCGCCTGCATTTGTCTCCCGTTTATTACAATAATATGGGGTGATGTTCTTTCATTTGTCATCTTGATCTCAGACATAGCCACAATGCGCTCTCCGTTTATCGATATCGCTTGAGCCTCCGACGCTCTGATTTCATTTATGAGAACCAACAAATGAGTGTCCATTACATTACTGTAATCCCCATCATCAACGACTATCTCCACTCCCGGTCCCACAACATCATTCAGACCGGCAAGAGTCCTGCTCCTTTGAATTTCTTCCATTAAGCTCTCTTCAATCTTTTTATTGTTTCCTTCAGCATTGATATACTTTGATACTTGCTCCTCCAGCTCTTGATTTCTCGCCCTAAGGTTTTCATTTTTTGTTTTTTCAGCCAGCAGTTCCTCCTGTAATGTGTACAACGTTCTTGCCTGACTTGAGGCCACCTTTTTATTGTTCTGAATGCTTTTATATTGCCATGACAGCATAACCCCCAATATCAAACAAATCAATGTAATGGACAAATTTCTTGAAAGACTCATTATTCAACTACCTCCAGACCTTTAACTAAATTATTTATATCCCCGCTAAACTTTGGTATAACAATGTCTTTGGCTTCCTTCACCTCAAATACCTTTCCAAAATCCTTAAATTCCATGGCAATTGGACTGTTGACAATTGCCTCGTATAGTTTTTTGGGATTACCTATTGCCTTTATTTCAAAAGGAATAGCATACCTGTTCCTGTTTATTCTCACTGTAGGGCCGGCACATATTATCTCGGTAGTGGATATAATCCTTTCATTATTGATTGAAATAGCCTGAGCACCTGCTTTTTTCAGCTCATTCACCACCACAACCAGATCAACATCATGAACAACGTAATTACTTATATTTCCACCTTCAAACTCAGCCGCATCACTGATTCTAATAACCACTCCGTTTCCCCTTACATCCGTAAGACCAGCAATCAGCCTTGCATTTTTCCACTCTTCTATAAGTTCATCATTGCTGTGGCTTATAATACTTTTGATGTATTCCTCTTCTTTTTTTATGTTCTCATCAATCTGTTCTCTAAGCTCACTTCCGATGATCTTTTCCTTATTAAGCTGATCTCTGAGACTTTCAATCTGATAAACAATAGAAGGCTTATCCTTGTTGGCATCCAAAACACTCCGAAACTGAACCGATATAATAATGCCAAAAAGCATAAACAAAATCATCAGGATGAATCTCAAATCTTTCCTCTTCATAATCAGGCTTCCTTTGTTTGTAATAGATTCATACTACTTATTTGAGAAAATTGTATCTTTTAAGTTTCAACTATTAAAAATACCTTGTATTTTTATTCTACAACAAAAAAATACTATTTCAAGTACATTTATATAAATGTTTTTTGGATGCTCTCCCTTTTCCCAGAGTATTTACAGGCTCTCTGGCTCTGAGACTTCTGTTTATGGAATATTTTTCTTAACATTTTCGTGCACTCATGCTTTATCTTGCTTTTATATCTCAAATATGTGGTATAAAATATATAGTGAATTTTAAAATCGCGAAAATTTTTTTACTTGGAGGTATTTTATGTTCTATCAAATCAGATATCAAACCGGAGAAATTGAAGATGTTATTAAAGAAATGAAAAACGGAAATATTCCCTGTATGGATGTTGATAATATGGCTGAGTTCGAATGGGTAGTAAACAAACTTAAAGAGCATGGCATTTATCGTATTTCAAGCATCCCTTTAGACAGAAAAGCAAGGGACGTGATAAAGGAACCGGAGTTTGAATTTCGTGCTGCCTTTTGCGACAATGAGGACGGAAAAGGCGAGCCCATGTACATCGATTTCTATTTTGAACCCATAGTTGAAGAAGATTATGATCCGATTTTCGGGGATTGATAAGAATTAAGGGGCAGCATGCCCCACTTTTTTCAAATTCTGCAAAGACACCAAATCACTTTTGGCTGATTTCCTTAACCTTATTAACGTAAAAATTCGTAAGCTCCTCTGCAAACTCTGCGGAGTAGCTTTCACTTTTTATCCTGCATACCGGTTGCTCCGCATCCGGTAAAACCAGTACCCATCCTCCGTCTTTAAATATTTTGACGCCCTCAAGGGTTTCAATGCTTTCATTTTCGTTTTCCTGAATAATCTGCCTGATTACCTTTCCTTTTGCATTCCATGAACAGTCGACTTCTTTTTCACTCACATAAAATTGAGGTATCATATCAACAAGGTCCGAAAGCTTATAATTATTGGATTTCATAAAATCCAGTATCTTCACTAGCCCGGCAATGGCATCAAAATGCAGTGCAAACTGGTCATATACATTATCCTTTACTTCACTGCCCAAAATTTTATTCATTAAATCCTGAGGAGAAGTCTTAGTTCTTATTACTTTCCCGTTATTCTGCTCTGCTATTTTTTCAATAACGGAGCTTGCGGATATGGGCACAACTACAGTTCCGCCTTCCACCGTTTTAAACATTATCAGCGAAATAAGGGCAGTAAACATATCGTCGGAAATAACCCGCCCGTTGTTATCCACCAGCATCATCTTCTCCGAAGTATCTTCAATGGAAACACCCAGGTCAAAATTCCCCATTTTTGTAGTGCTTATAAAATAATTTATTTCCCCTGAGTCATTTCCCTTGCTCATAGTTTTTGCGTTCTGCAAATCAAGAATCGTTTTTTCAACAGTACAGCCGAGGCTTGTTAAAAGGCTCTCCACCGTTTCAAGAATGTATTCCGAAGGAGAATTTAAAAGGATCTTGTATTCCATGTTCTTTGATTTTGTATTGTTTAAAATATTCCTTAAATAAAACACAGTATAATCCGGAATAACTTCGATATCATCAATGGCATTTCCTTCGCACCTGCTGAAGTCTTCCCTCTGGAAAGCATTTTCAATTTTCCTTTCCACACTTCTTTCTATATTGCTTCCGTTTTTGTCTATAAAGTCTACATTGAGTTTAGAGCTGTCCTTGCTGGATGTACCGATATGAATACCTCCGTCGGCACCGTAAAACCTTACCGCAGACCTGAAAACCGGCAAATGCAAAACACCGAAATCAAGAACCTTTAGCCCTGCCGACATCAAACCAGACATAAAGGACATTTTGAGCATTTTAGCAGGTGCGGAATCGTCAGAGCTTATGCCTATTTTCCCCTTTCCCTTAAAGGTTGCTCCATAGGCCGCTCCAAGCTTTGATGCGTATTCCGGAGTAATGTCCACATTTATTTCTCCTGCCAGACCGCGAAATCCGAATATAGAGCGGATGAACTTGGAACCCCATACAAGGTTGGAGCTTACCTCCGTTCCACTCTCTATCATTTTGTTGGGCCATATTTTAATATCCGGTTTTATCAGAGCATTCCTGTCGATAACCGTATCGTCTCCGATAACAGAATTTTCAAAGGCTGAGACATTCTCTTTAATATTAACCTTGCTGCATATTACTGTGCCTCTCAGTTGAACATTGCTGTCGAGAATATTGTTTTTCCAAAGTATGCTTCTTTTAATACCACTCCTTTCACCAATAATGTTATTATCCCCTAAGACAGAATAACTTCCGATAATTGAACCGTTTTTTATCCTTGTATTTGCTCCGATTACACAAGGCTCCTCAATAGTGACATTATCCTCAATAACCGCTCCTTCCCCGATCCACAATCCATCTTTGACTTTGCTTCCGGCTATCGAAACCTTGACCTTGTTGTCCAATACGTCCTTATGGGCTTGGCTGTACGCTGTCAAATCACCTATGTCACACCAGTACTCCTCGGTTATATATCCATACATAGGTTTATTTTCTCTCAGCAGCAAAGGAAAAAGGTCCTTGCTGAAATCAAATATTTCATTTTTATTGAAATACCTCAAAACCTCAGGAGACAATATATAAATTCCCGTATTTACAGTATCACTGAACACCTCTCCCCAACTAGGCTTTTCCAAGAACCTTGTAATTCTGCCGTTCTCATCGGTCACCACTACCCCGTATTCCAAAGGTATGTCAACCTTTTTCAGTACAAGGGTTGCAACAGAACCTTTACTGAAGTGGTAATCAATAGCCTTTGACAAATCAATATCCGTTAGGGCATCACCACTGATTACCAAAAATGTGTCGTCAAGAAACTCTTCCGCATTTTTTACACTTCCTGCCGTTCCCATCGGTTTGTCTTCAACATAATATCTTAAGTTTATACCAAACTCCTTACCATCTCCAAAATAGTCTTTTATCATATCCGGCAAGTACTGCAGGGTCACTGCAACATCTGTTAGCTCATATTTTTTCAGCAATTCAATAATATGTTCCATAACAGGTTTGTTTACAATAGGTACCATCGGTTTCGGTATGTTGCACGTAAGAGGTCTCAATCTGGTACCTTCTCCTCCCGCCATGATAACTGCTTTCATCTAATTCATCCTTTCTTAGATTTCTTGCATAAACTTTACAAAACTATTTATAATATTTATAATTAAAAAATTATTAATGCATATTAATGCATATGGTATTATTAACCATTTCCGACAAAATAATAATTTGATCAAAATAAAAATATAGCTTTCCTATAAAGCTTTTGTAATAAACGCAAGTTTAATTCATTTTAATTTTAATCAAGTTTGTAATTTTCTGCTTTTTGCTTGGGCTTTTATTCATTTTTATTTTTAATCCAATTATTAATATTCATTCACTGTATGAACTTTAAATACCAGTATTATTTAGACCCGCGGAGCAAAAAATAAAATAGCTCTAAAAAAGCTAAAAAAATGACGGGAGGAATTATAATGCCCAGAGCAAGCAAAGCAAACAGTGACTATATGGCAAACGGGGTAGCCATAATGCCTTCAATACCTTCAGTAGGCGATAATTTAACAATTAAGTATGATGGCCTGCTTTCAAAAAGCGGTGCTTCCCATATATATGCACATGTTGGTTTCGGAAATAAGTGGAATCATTTATACGACTACCCTATGACAAGAACCATGTCAGGGTTTGAGGTTACCATCCCCGTCAGTGAAGCCGACACCTTAAACGTATGTTTCAAGGACTGTGCAAACAACTGGGATAACAACAGCGGAATGAATTATTCTTTTGATATATCCAAATAATGCAAGAGATTTATAATTGGTAATATTTAGAGTCTAAATAGGGAATAAAGGGTGCATACCAATTGGTACATTATAATATGCACCCTTCATTTTTGCAATTTGAATCTCTGAAATTACACATTTTCAATTAGCTGGTAATATAATAGACTAAGGAGGTAAGTGCCATATGTTATTAAATAACCGCAGAATGTACATAAACAGGTATTGCAATATGAAGGCTCAGCCGGAACAAATAAATAACAATTCCAGGGAAAGCAAAGAAGATCAAAAAGATGTAAAAGATTTGATAATTGACACCTTCAAAAGCATTTCGGAAAACATTGATAAAATCAAAGAATCAATTGCCATCCTCAATCAAAAGGTTGAAAAACTTGAAAACAGACAAAACACTTTAGAGCAGCAAATTGATAACGATTATCCGGAAAGAAGAACATTTTTCCAATCAGAGATTTCCGATGACAAAAATGAGCAAAAGATGTTTAAAACCAACACCGAAGGAATGTCTCAAGCAGGAAGGGAAAACATGTATAACAGGCCAATAATGCCGGGATCGGGATTTTCAAACATCACACCGGAATACCTCAGAAACCTGAATAAAAGATAACGGATTTGGGGCTTAAAAGCCCTTCTTTTTTTGCAAAATTTCAATTAATAAAATTAATTTAAGGAGAAGTAACATAAATTTTATTATTGAATATTATGTTAAGAGGATACAGTTATTCCGTTAAGTATACTTAGCGATTATTCAATTATTAGCTGTTTTATACCAAACACAATCATGTATCCTGTGTATATGATTGCACAAAATCCTTAAAAAAGGATGCAGTACAACTTATGACCTACATAAATTAATCAGAGTTATGGAAGTGATTATATGAGAGTAATGCTTGTAACAGGCGGTTCAGGCTTTGTAGGAAGTAATTTTATCCGATTCTTTCTGAGGAGAAATAAAAATTTTATTATCGTCAATCTGGATAACCTAAGCAATTCATCAAACCCGGACAATCTAAAAGATTTGGAGAGATCTCCCAGATACCATTTTGTAAAAGGAAGTATTGTAAACCAGGATCTTGTTAACTATGTAATCAAACGACACCGTCCTGATTACATAATTCATTTTGCCTCCGAGTCGGTTACGGAAAAAAATCCAAAGAATACTTTATCGGTTACCCATACAAATGTGCTGGGTACCCAATCATTGCTTGAAAGTGCACTCCACTATTGGGGAAAGCACCAATTTGAAGGAAACCGCTTTATTCATGTGTCAACCGACGAGGTTTACGGAAACACATCGGACAAAGAGATTTTCTTCTCCGAAGAATCTCCTGTTTTGCCGCTCAATCCTTACGCCGCCTCAAAAGCAGCAGCAGACCTTCTGGTAAAGTCCTTTGCAGAAACCTACGATTTTCCTGCAATAATTACCCGGTGCTGTCCCAACTACGGACCGAATCAAAAAATTGAGAATTTTATTCCCGGGTGCATAAGAAATGCCCTCTCCGATACCTCTATAGACTTGCAGAACACTGCTTCCGATATAAAGGAATGGATATATGTCCTTGACCATTGTGTAGCCCTGATTAGAGTTTTATTTTACGGCAGGACCGGTGAAATATATAATATCGGTTCCGGAGAAGAGATATCCAATGCAGATCTGGCCAAATTGATTCTGAGGCTTCTTAAAAAACCTGAGGACAGAATTGAATTTACCGACAGCAGACTTCTTACACAAAACCGTTGCGTTCTAAACAGCTACAAGATCAGAAACAATCTCAGCTGGAGCAGCAAATTCAGCCTTGAGGACGGTTTAAAGGAGACAATAGACTGGATGAAAAGGAATTTACCGATTTAAAATCGGTTCATATAAGCAATTGAATCTATTTAAAAACTCAAGGGAAAATGCCCTTGAGTTTTATTTTCGATATAAAAAACAACATTTACAAATCAATTTTTATAGCGGAACCTCATGGTAGTAATATCTATCAGGTCTTTGTATTTCCCTGAACAGTCTAAGCCCCGGTACTCCCGAACCTCGAAGAACATTAACTGCTTGAGTCAATTCCCTTTCCCTAAACCGTACTCCCATATTGCACAGTTCCGTCATTATGTCCCTGGGCATAAAAGTTATTTCACAAGTGGTCACTCCTCCGCTTTTCATCCTATGTTCAAGGTAGAACACATATGTTCTCGACATTAAACCGACATAATAATATTCCATATTAACCACTCCAACACCCCTAAACAAGCACACAGAACTGCAATTTAATTGCAGTCCTGTGCGCCTTTAGATTTAATCGCATCTTTTATCCAGAGGATTCCACTTCTGGTCCGGGAAGAATTTTGTTGGGAACGGTGTCTTACATCTGTCATTGAAGGTCTTGCAGTTTTGTACAGCCGGATTGCTCTGTTCCGGCGGAACAGGACAGTAGCCGTATGAAGGAACAAGCAGCTGCACAACACATTCGCACTTAACTATGAAAAATACACCAATATCAAGGGTTAGCATTCCGGTATTGGGATTAATGGCATCATTGAAAGCTTCCGCTAAAGCTTCAACCTTTATCAAAGTTCCGTCAACATCCCTGGTCTTGCTTGAGCCCTCACCGCAACAATCGTTGGATTTGATAACTCCAACCTGTGTTACACAATTCGGACAATAGATCTCGTTTATGGTAAGATTAAAAGTAGCTTCATCTACCTGAGAAAGCTGTTCCGTACCGTCGGAATAGTGTATCTTGTACCTTATTCTTACGAATAGTTTAAGCTTTTTATAACCGGGTTTGGACAAAGAGTCGGTTTTGGAAATTACCTTGACCTCAACGATATCAAAGTCGGTTGCACCCTCAAATGCGTAAACAGGATGGCAATGCTCCGAGCTATTTTTCAAGCATACCGTTCTTGTTACGCAATCTCTCAAAGCAACCTGATCAAATACCTTTGGCACCTGTATACATACCAATTCATTCGGTGGTGGGAAACAGTCAGGATTTAAAATCTGACCGGCTTCAATTTTTGGTCCATGATCATGCATAAATAATCCTCCTTTTAACATAATAACTAATACAAATTTAAGTTTTCATGTAACTAATCCATTTTTTTATCTTTAGATCTATTTACATTATCATTATATTTTGGAACGCATAAAAGGGTTACACATTACATGTATTATGGTAAAAAAATTAACATAAGATTATCTATGCACAAGATTCTTCCACACATTAAAAAAAGACTGTCTCGAAAAAGAAACAGTCTTTTCATTTGATTATAATGTCAATATAATAATGCTAACCTTTTCTAGGCTCAACAATAAGCTTTATCGCAGTCTTCTCTGTTCCGTCGATCTCAACATCTGTAAATGCCGGGATACAAATCAATTCAATTCCCGACGGGGCAACAAAACCTCTTGCTATAGCTATCGCCTTTACCGCTTGATTTAACGCTCCGGCTCCGATTGCTTGAATCTCAGCTGTCCCGTTTTCTCTGATAAAACCTGCTAACGCTCCTGCAATAGAGTTTGGGTTGGATTTTGCTGAAACCTTTAAGATATTCATGGCTTTTTTACCCCCTTTTCTTATTGGACCATAGAACATACCTTATATTATATTAATTCTACAAAAAAACCGTAAATCCTCTTTTATTAGACAAAATATAGTAATTTTTCTGGTAATTAACCTACCATATCACCTCATACATCCATCACCTGATGTATTCTTTCGATACTTACGGTTTTACCGTTTTTCTCATCAATATCCATATATACCGCATTAAACTGTACCGGTCCTTGGGCAACCTCAAATTTCGAAGGCATATGGGTTATAAACTTCTCAATTACAATCTCCCTTTTTACACCGATAATTCCGTCATAGGGTCCGGTCATGCCTACATCTGAAATATATGCCGTTCCGCAGGGTAATATTCTTTCATCAGCAGTCTGAACATGGGTATGGGTCCCCAACACACAGCTCACTCTGCCGTCAAGATGCCATGCAAGGGCACATTTTTCCGAGGTTGCCTCCGCATGCATATCGACAACAATTACTTTAGCGAAGGCTTTCAGATATTCCAGCTCTCTCTCGGCTGCCTTAAAGGGACAATCTATGCTATCCATATAAACCCTTCCCATGAGATTAAGTATGCCTATTTTGCCCTTCTCACCCTCAAGTATCGTTGACCCCTTTCCCGGAAGTTCCGATGGGTAATTTGCCGGTCTTACAATATTATTGTCGGAGTCTATAAAATTAACAACCTCTCTTTTAGACCATGTATGGTTTCCGAGGGTTATTCCGTCAACTCCCGCTTTGTACAGCTCTTGTGCAACCACATATGTAATACCGCTTCCCCCTGCCGCATTTTCGCCGTTGGCAATGCAAAAATCGATTTGCCTCTCTTTTTTCAGCTTATGAACCATTTCTTTCACAGCTTTTCTCCCGGGATTACCAAAAACATCTCCAATAAACAGAATTTTCAAAGCATGTCCTCCGTTCCATTATATACCTGTACCGCTTCTGCTAATAATAAATTTACAAGCTTTCAGTTCTTTTAACTATGCAAAAACCCACTAATAACATAAAAAGCGTGATTTCACGCTTTTTTATGCAAACTATCAGATATACTTATTTAGCATATTCGATATATCTGGTTTCCCTTATTACATTTACCTTAATCTGTCCCGGATAATCAAGCTCATTCTCAATCCTCTTAACTATATCCCTTGCCACTAAAGCAATATCCGAATCAGATACATCCTCAGGTTTAACCATTATACGAATTTCTCTACCTGCTTGAATAGCAAAACACTTGTCAACTCCCTCAAAGGAGTTTGCTATCTCTTCAAGCTTTTCCAGTCTCTTGATATAAGACTCAAGACTCTCTCTCCTAGCTCCAGGTCTTGCCGCTGATATTGAATCGGCAGCCTGTATAAGCACGGCAATTATTGATGTGGCTTCTACATCGCCATGATGTGAAGCAATTGCATTAATAACCTCATTGCTTTCCTTGTACTTTTTAGCAATATCGGCTCCGATAGTAACATGGGATCCTTCCACCTCATGATCTACCGCCTTACCAATGTCATGCAACAACCCTGCTCTTTTGGCTATATTTACATCGACACCAAGCTCTGCAGCCATGATTCCTGCGAGATGTGATACCTCAATAGAATGATTGAGCACATTCTGACCGTAACTGGTCCTAAACTTAAGCTTTCCAAGCAGCTTAATTATCTCCGGATGCAATCCGTGAACCCCTGTTTCAAAGGTAGCGTTTTCTCCCTCCTGGCGAATGGTATTTTCAACCTCTTTTCTGGCCTTTTCAACCATCTCCTCAATTCTTGCCGGATGAATTCTTCCGTCAAGAATAAGCTTTTCCAGTGTGATTCTTGCTACTTCGCGTTTTACAGGGTCAAATCCTGAAAGTATAACAGCCTCTGGTGTGTCGTCAATAATCAGATCGATTCCGGTTAGTGTTTCAAGAGTTCTAATATTTCTACCCTCACGTCCAATTATTCTTCCCTTCATTTCATCGTTTGGAAGCGGAACTACAGAAACTGTAACTTCAGAAACGTGATCAGCAGCACATTTTTGAATTGCCATGGCCACAATATTTTTCGCCTTTGCCTCTGCTTCTTCTTTAGCCTTTGCTTCAATGTCCTTAACAAGAATTGCCATCTCATGCCTTACTTCGCTTTCTACATTCTTAAGAAGAACTTCCTTTGCTTCTTCAACAGAAAGCCCGGATATTCGTTCGAGTTCTTCCAATTGCTGTCTCTGGAGCTCTGCTGTCTTTTCATAAAGCGCCTGGATTTCCTTTGTCTTCTTGTTAAGAACTTCTTCCTTTTGCTCTAAGGATTCAACTTTCCTATCCAAAGTCTCTTCCTTTTGAACAAGTCTCCGCTCCTGTCTTTGAATCTCATTTCTTCGGTCTTTGATTTCCCTATCGAGTTCCATCCTGCTTTTATGAATCTCTTCCTTAGCTTCCAGCAATACTTCCCTCTTTTTGCTTTCCGCCAACTTCTCTGCCTCACTAATTATCCTCTTAGCTTCCTGCTCGGCACTGCCAATCTCAGCCTCTGCTTTTTTCCTTCTAAACTCAATACCTCTTCGGAAACTTATTACTGAAGCAATAATTGAAGCAATTACTGCAATTACTATACCTATTAACAATCCAATAGCAAAGTTAATAGCACACACCTCCTTATTCAGTTTTCAATGGTCAAATTCAAATCCAATAATAATAAATAACATTCAAGTACCATTTAATTTTAATCTTTTTTAAATTTTATGTCAAGAATCAAATAGTTTTCTAGGCTTTACAGGCTTTCATCATTTCCTGTAACAATACTGATGCCATCAACCAATTCCACCCTATACCATTTATCAGCCATTTCGCTAAGATGCCGGTTGTGCGTTACCATTATAACCTGCCTGTTAAACATATAAGTAACCTGTTTTAAAAACTCTGCAACCTGCGTGATGTAATCATCACTAACATGCTTTGCCGGCTCATCCAATATAATCGGGCCTTTTATATCCAGATTGCTGCATTCTAACATTGCAATCCTTATGGCAAGGGATATAATGTCAATTACCCCTCCACCCCTGGCTTCCTGGGGCTTTGTCTTAATAACTGTTCCGTCGAAGTTGCTGACCACGTAAAACTCGGCTTCCGGTTTTCCCCTTACCTCACTTATTTCAATTTTAAACTCAATATTTGAGTCAAATATATACTGAAGACAGTTTGTTACCAATGACTCAATTTGTGCCCTCGACTGCTCCCGGGCATACTCGGATACTTTTTGGAGTAGCATTCTCACCTTTTCCAAAACATCAATATTGTCAAGAGTTCTCTGCAGCAGCTGCTCAAGAGTGAATTTTTGCTCTTTCAGCTGATCCATTTTACCCTTTTGATTGTAATAGTATATTTTTGCCTTCTCATACCTGTGCTTTACACTATCAATCTTATCTTTGTATATTGAAAGGTCGAATGGCTCCATCTTTCCCCTTCTTTCTTTATTGAGCTTGAGACTTCAGTTTTGCTGCTTTTACTGTGTTTTTCATAAGCATTGCAATGGTCATGGGTCCTACTCCTCCGGGTACCGGAGTTATTGTCGAGGCAATAGTTTTTGCCGATTCAAATTCCACATCCCCAACAAGCTTTTTGTTTTCCAGTCTGTTGACTCCAACATCTATCACAACTGCACCGGGCTTTATATAGCTTCCCTTTACCATCTCAGGTCTGCCCACTGCTACAACAAGTATATCGGCTCTTTTGCACACCTCTTCAATATCTTTCGTTTTGGAATGGCATACCGTTACAGTCCCGTTTTTGGACAATAAAAGCATAGCCATGGGCTTTCCCACTATATTGCTCCTTCCCACAACAACACATTCCTTGCCTTCCACATCAATACCGCTCTCTTTTATGAGCTCCATTATCCCTGCAGGTGTACAAGGAAGAAATTGAGGATCGCCAATCATAAGTCTTCCGACATTTACAGGATGAAAAGCATCTACATCCTTATTAATATCGATGGCAAAAATCACCCTGTCTTCATTTATGTGTTTCGGAAGCGGCAGCTGTACAAGTATACCGTTTACCTTATCATCCTTGTTCAACTTATGTATAAGATCTATCAATTCCTCCTCACTAATGTTTTCATCCAAAGCATATTCAAAGGATTGTATTCCTATTTCCTCACAGGCTTTCTTTTTTGCATTAACATATACCCTTGATGCCGGATCGTTTCCTACAATTATTACAGCCAAACCGGGGTTTATATTTTTCCTCTTCAGTTCCTCAACCTCAAGCTTCAACTCCCCCTTTATTTTTGTTGCCAATTCCTTACCGTTTAATACCTTTGCTTCCATATTACCCTACCTTTCTAAAACCTCATTTGTGATAAAACAGTAAAATGTATATTTTATATTTATATTAACTTGCACTACTATTGGCCGCTTTTCATATTCATTTCCTGAAGCTGCTGTCTCGTAATGAGTACCTGTCTGGGTTTACTTCCTTCATACCCTCCAACTATTCCTCTTTCCTCCATCTGGTCAATGATTCTTGCCGCCCGGGCATACCCAACCTTAAACTTCCTTTGTATCAGAGACACAGATGCCTGTCCGGCTTCAACAACAAGCTCTATGGCTTGGGGCAGCAGTTCGTCATTATCTCCCGGATCACTTTCCATCGGCTCTTTTTCGGAGTTGATCTCTTCAATAATGCTTTCATTGTATTCTGCATTCCCTTGGGATTTTATAAACTCGACAACCCGTTCAACCTCTTTGTCGGATACAAAAGTACCCTTAACCCTAATCGGTTTGGGCTCGCCCACAGGATAAAAAAGCATATCCCCCTTGCCAAGAAGCTTTTCGGCTCCCGCCATATCAATTATGGTTCTTGAATCCACCTGGGAAGATACGGAAAAAGCAATTCTTGAAGGAATATTCGCTTTGATAACCCCCGTTATAACATCAACCGAAGGCCTTTGGGTGGCTATTACCAAGTGCATTCCGGCAGCCCTTGCCATCTGTGCCAGACGGCAAATAGCATCCTCAACATCATTAGGAGCAACCATCATAAGATCCGCAAGCTCATCGATTATAATAACAATCTGGGGCAAAAGCTCTTCTTCTCCCTTTTCGGCCAATAGGGCATTATAGCCCCTTAAGTCCCTCACTCCCCTGTCAGCAAACAGCTTGTAGCGGTTTACCATTTCCTGTACAGCCCAGTTCAATGCCCCGGCAGCCTTTTTCGGATCGGTCACCACCGGTATCAAAAGATGGGGAATACCGTTATATATACCCAACTCCACCACCTTGGGGTCAACCATCAAAAGCTTGACATCTTTGGGCGACGCCTTATACAAAAGGCTTATGATAATACTGTTAATGCAAACACTCTTTCCGGAACCGGTGGCACCGGCCACAAGCAAGTGGGGCATTTTGGCTATATCCGCCACCATGTTTTTTCCCGATATATCTTTACCCAATGCAAAGGCAAGCTTGGAGTCATTTTCTTTAAACTCTTTAGAATCCAAAACTTCTCTTAAGAAAACCGGCACAATCTCTTTGTTGGGAACTTCAATTCCAATCGCCGCTTTTCCGGGTATGGGAGCCTCTATCCTAACCCCCGATGCCGCCAGATTTAATGATATATCATCAGAAAGATTTACAATCTTGCTTACCTTAACCCCCGGACTGGGCTGGAGCTCATAACGGGTAACTGCCGGTCCCATGCTCACATTCACAACCTTTGCATCCACCCCAAAGCTCTTTAAAGTCTCTTCAAGCTTTTTAGCTCCTCTAATGGCAGTACTTCTATAATACAATTCGTTTTTAGTACTCTGCTTGTTTTCATCCAATAGCCCGTTATGGGGATAAACATACTCAAAATCCAACTTGGGCATTGAGGAAACTTCCCGGTTGACACTGTCCGTTATTGTATTTACATCACTGATCTCTTTTTCTTTTTTCTTTGCATCCTTTACAACCGGATCGGAGGATTCCGTTATAATCTCAATATTGTCTTTATTTGCTTCGGCAGGAATTACATTTTGCTCCTCTTTAGCCTTTTCATCCTTTTTCTTCGTTAAACTAACAACCTTGGGAAGCTTCTTTCCGTTCATTACAATATCTATTTCAGCCTCAGGGTCATCCTCACCCTCTTCAATAATTTTTTCTTTAATCTCATCTTTGCTTATTTTCAACTTATCCTGAATTTTTCCAACAATACCGCTTATATCGTCCTTAAGCCTTAAAAGTATTCCGGCTATTGATACATTTGTAATAAGAATAATATCAATAATTGCAATTGCCGTAAGAATAATTATTGTGCCCAGGTTTTTGAACACAAGTAAAAAGGGTATGCTTATTATCCCGCCAAGGATTCCGCCACCGCGCATGGCAATACCGTCTGAATAAAACTTCTTTAAACAGCCTGTGATACCCATATTTACATAGTCCTGCTCATTGTAAAAAAAGGTCTGCAACATAGCAGTCATGATAAGAAGCAAGCCCAAGAGGTATATTGCCTTCATATTCACCTTTTGAGTGTTTTTCTTAAATATTACAAGAACCGAATAGACAATTAATAAAGGAGGAATTATGTAGCCCGGCAACCCCACAAGTCCCATGATAAATTTTTTTATAAATACACCGAATACACCGATGGAGTTTTCAAGAATAAAGCTCAATAAAGCCATAATGCTGATTGCCAGCATTATAATACCAATTATTTCATTGTTGTATTTTCCGATACCGCTCTTCTTTTCATTATACTTTTTCTTCTGCAATTTTTTAACTTTCAATTTGATACCCCCACATACCGACCTCTAAAACCTTAAATTCAATTATACAAAAAGGTCTATGGTTAAGTCTCCTTATTGATACTTCTTTAAACTGCTACTTATTTAATATAACACATCACAGCCATGGCTGCAATGGATTCCGGATACTGGCAATAAAAAATTCAACTTACGTACATCCATTCTTCAGCTCTATCGCTCCCGCAAAACGCTTTTCACCTAAGACAGCTCATCCCCTTGTATTATACTGCCCGGCATGAGCTTTGGATTCAGATAAGCCTTGGGTGATGTGCTGATAAGCCTTTCTATTCTATATCTGTTGTTGGAAAGAGGCACTACCACAACCTTTTCTCCCAAATAATCCATTTCAATCTTACTTTGATGATCTCTTTCATAATAATCCTTGAAAACCACTTCAAAGGGTACAATTGAGTATAGAATCATTGCAATTCCTCCGATGCTTTGTTATGTGTATTCCCCTCTTTTTTCTTTCTTTCCTCCTCTATCAATTCATAGAGCTTTTTTAAAGCATCACGCAGGCCGCCGGTTTCGTCAATAAGACCATGCTTAACCGCCTCATCCCCGAAAAGTACCGTACCTACGTCATTTGCCAGTTCCCCGGTCTTTAACATAAGTTTTCTGAAGTTATCCTTTGATATTTTGGAGTTTTTGGCCACAAACTGTACTACCCTCTCCTGCATTCTGTCAAAATATTCATAGGTCTGGGGCACACCAATAACCATTCCGTTCAGCCTTATGGGATGTATTGTCATTGTAGCCGACGGCGCAATAAAGCAATACCTCGTTGCAACAGCCATAGGCACACCTATGCTGTGTCCTCCCCCTAAAACCAGAGAAACTGTAGGCTTTGACATGCTGGCAATCATCTCGGCAATGGCCAGTCCAGCCTCCACATCTCCTCCCACGGTGTTTAATATTAGCAGTAATCCATCGATTTCTTCACTCTCTTCTATGGCCACAAGCTGTGGAATAACATGTTCGTATTTGGTCGTCTTGTTCTGAGGAGGCAAAACCATATGTCCCTCTATTTGCCCTATAACCGTAAGACAGTGAATATTACCTTTTTTAGTCTTTATAGATGCCTTTCCCAACTCTTTTATTTCATCTAAATTCGTATTATTATCTATTGGAACATCGGGCGTTGTAACCGATGTATTTCCAAAAGTCACCCTGTCTTCTTCCCTCAAATTACCACATCCTTAGATAATTAAAGATATTTTTATATAGTATTATTTTAACCAAAGGAAAATATAACAGGGAATAATTAAGTACAAATAATATAAAAAGGACCTGCAATTTATCGCAGGTCCAATCTATGCTTATATTTTTATTAGCCGTAAGTTTTATTTAGAATTTCTCGATCACCATATTCTCAATTTTTACTCTCTGTATTTTGTGCATCAGAACTTTTTTCTTCTTTTGATTCTGTTTTCTCAGTCGGAGGAATAGTCTTAAAGTATTCATTTAATTTTACACTATCTATGAATGTTGTACCATTTACATTCTTCATTGTAACAACGTAATCATACTGATAAAACATTTCATCACCAATCATTCCGTTGGAATTTACAACACCTGCTTTAAATGAAACCATATACATCTTATTTTTAAACGAATACCCTGGGTGAACAGATACAGTAAAGCTGTCATATCTGTTTAACCTCTCCATATTTATCTGTAAAGGGAAGGATTCAATTTTAAACTTAGTTTTGTAGTCATCATTGATCAATAACAAATTCCTTCCATCTTCTGCAGAGCTTACACCTATTTTTTGCATAATATCAACGAAAGAAAGTTTATCTGTATTCCAACTAGATTTTATAAGATTCATCCTTTCCTTGTCAACTTTCAATAAATTGTTGAAATACATTTGGATAAGTGCCTTTTCTTCATCATATACCTTCTTTTCTTCCTCTATTTGTGTATTAAGGTAAGGTACCCTAGTCAAAAAGTCATTATTTAATATAAATAATCTGTATGTAAGACCCGGTTTATAATTTGCCTCCCTTTGAGTCAAAACCTTGTAATCGTTTCCTTCCTTAATAACCTCTACATCATATCTTGCCTGTACTTTAATATAGTCATATACCTCATCTTTTATCTCTTTTTCCTGATCGTTTTCTTTAATCCTTTCATAAAGCTTTGTATCCGGATTCTTCTGGTAATATTGAGCAAAATCCGCTTCAGCCAAACCTTTTGCTTTAAGATCAACCTTTACATAATAAACAAATATGTCATTATTGTTACCGACAAAAGCCGCATCAACTAACGGTTTATTGTCATTCGCAATAATTATGTCATAGTCTACAGCAACAATACCGTTAACAGAAACCATCCTTGGAAGATGTATACCAACCTCGGGATTGTTGTTACCCTCTTCTAAAGTACGTTTTGCAACCATACCGGAAATATTGTCAGGTATTTCTCCTTTTAAAATGTTTTGTTGATACTCATTTATCGGCTTTTCATATAATTTACCAAAATAATCCTTTAACATTTCCTTGACCTTGTTATCCTCTTCAGGACTGGTTATTGGTGTCTCAACCTTTACTTCCGGTTGAACCTCCGGAGGTTTCTTAAACAATGAGTCACATCCAGTAAATCCCACTAAATTTGCTACAATAATTGCCGATAACGCCAATACCTTCATTCTTTTTCCCATCTCATCCACCTCATATTTAAAATATATCTTTTAAATCTATACCTTGATCTTTAAACCTCTTAAGAAGTCTAACACGAGCAGCTCTACTAAGAAAATCATTATTGGTGTCAATATCAGAAGTACGATTTAATGTGTCCACCCTCTCACCAATCCCAAAATCGTCATAAGGTTTATAGCCTAAATAAAAATCGATTTTGACGTTTGCATTTTTTTTTACAAATATAGCTGCTTTTCCACCATTATTTAAGCCTATTTTTGCATGGTTTACATCATTATCGTCTTTAACCGTAATATAATCAAGATCCGGGTCGCCATTACTTTTTGTCTTACCTGCTGCTATAATTGCTCCTCTTATATCTGCTCCATCCCTTAAGTAAACCTTGCCGGCAGTAAATATAATTCCGTTGAATACTCCACTTACAGCTAAGTCTATATTAGGATCTGAATTTATAACTAAATAATACTTATCTTCCGCGTCATTTAACAAATCGGCACTCCTCTTATTATAAAGCGATCCAGGAACTCCATAAACAATTTTATAATAATCATTATAAAGATCATTAATATCATGTACTATATTAGTGTCATATGGTCCAGGAAGACCGGAAACATTCAATATATATTCCTTTTGCTCATCACCCAAGGTAGGACTTACTGCAAGTCCGTTGAGATCAACAAGAGTCTCTCTAAAGGTTTCAGTAGTGCCAACATCCCACTTAGCACCTATTTCTCTAGATGAAGGATAAGTTCTTGTAGCAAAAAAATGTGTTAACTTAAGGAGATCGTCATGAATGCAATCACTTGTTATTTTATCACCGGTTCTATCAATTCCTTGAATTAATAAATCCAATACATCAATATACTTATCATATCTTTCTGTTTCGTCATCAAAAACATTTACAAGATCAAGATTTGAAGATGACAAACTATACCAGGCATTATTGCCATACTTTAACTTCGATCTATCTGCTCCATAAATATTATCTAAAACAAATTTATATTCATCATTGGTATTATAAAGATGTTCTAGAGGCTTCATACCTAAAGTGTCCCTAAATAAGGAATAAAAACTATTGTATACTTTATCATTTCCTACTATTTCATGCTCCCAATATCCCGATATCTTTTCTGGAACTGTATAATCAAATAGATTTGAATTATTTCCCATTTCTGTCCTTGCAGCCAGAGCATAATTGACAAACCAATCATTTACAATTCCCTTCGGTTTTACTCCCCAAACTTGAAACAGGTTAAAATATCCCTTTATTCTACCTGGAGTATTACTATCCATAATTAGCCAATCATGGTATTCATTTAAGAAATTACCCTTAAAGGTTTTGTAATAAGCATTGCCTCCAAAACTGCCATTATTATCCCATGCAATAGAGGCATCTTCTATCTGCCCTACACTTACACCATTATCCAATATCTTAAACGTCCCACCCCTGTTTAAATTATCTCCATTTACAATTATTCTGGACTTAAACGAAGCAGGACTATAAATATTATGGATTGCAGCACTGTTTACGATAGCGCTGGATTCGTCATGGTATTTACCGCCTTTGCTTAATCCTATAAAACTTCCATTAATTCCAATAACCGAATCTTCACCATTTACCTCAAGATCGTCGAATGTATATGCATTTCTATAAACAAGAACCCTGTCCCCGTCTCCAAAAAGCTGTATCGCCTGACAAATAGCATCCTTTGTTATTCGAATCCAGCTGTTGTCATTATCTTGCAAATATTTACCGGTACGTATAAAACTCCTCGAATATGCATTGCCATCAATGGTTAGATTTGCTTGATTTAATGCAAATATCCCACCATAATACCACTGTTGGGGTTGTGCTATTTCTTCGGGGAAAGAACCGAATACATACGTATCTCCCTTGATATTTACTTCTGCTCCATCAACAAAAAAGTCTCCAAAAGAATACACAGGTCCCAAAAGCTTAAATTTCGGATCCTCCGGAAGTTTAAACTTAAACTCCATTTGCCCGTAAACTTTTTTATCGAAGGCTTTGTATCTATAAGATGCTTTCGAATATTTTGCAGTAGCTTGAATTCCAATAATCAAGCGCAGTTCATCTCCTATGATTTCATATCCCATGTTATTAATACTCTCAATTTCTACAGTTGCATCATTAGATACACCTTCGATGTCAACATTTTGCACTTTATATCCATTATTATTTAAATAATTTTCAATTTCACTAATTATATATTGCGCAAATTGCTGTACATTTGAAGGGTTTGTCATATCCGGATTACCGGTGTAATTAAGACTAAAATCATTACCCTTTGCCTCAACTTCATTTGACAATACGTTAAACCACCTATCCAAAGCAGCATCTCCAGCCAGGTAAGTATTGCCGATATTATCCTGACTACCAACATAATGATAGCTTTGCACAATATTATTCAACAGTGCAACAGTAATTATAACCAATACAGTCACAATAACTATTACAATCGGCATTGCCCAACCCTTATTGTTCTTTATATTTTTAAGCATTTCTCTCCCTCCTTTGAAAAAAAATATAACGCTATTCTAAATGTGGAGTTTTCTTTTGGCCCATACAGGTACCTTTATCCTCTTAACGTTTTTTCCTTCATGATATATATAAATATTAAACTCATATGTTTCAGGATAACGAGCATCATAACAGTCAGAATGTCTATACTCCACTTTATAACTGAAAGTACGAAATTGATCAACACTACCACTAGGACCTACAACACCAATTTCATCAGTGCTTTTAAGAGTACCGTCAATTGCAGACTGCTTTACTAAAACTCCAAGATCTATAGTATAATCTCTATAATCGTTAATACTGCTATCATAACTACTATATTCAGGTAGATTCGTCATTTCCTTTACACTGGTTCTTACTTCTTCCACAATTATTTCTGTTATGTAATTTAAGTCCACCTTATCCCTGTTTTTATTTGCTAATATGACAGAAGTTGTTATTAACATCATTAACGGTACTACTATGACTCCCAGCATAGTAATTGAAATAACGACTTCAAATAAAGACATTCCTTTTTTATTCTTTAAAATCCTCATCATAATATCACCTTATAATATTTTGACATTTTCACTCTGGCTATATCCTCTGATAACAGAGCCATTCCTGTCAGTTATACGAACCGCATTATTCTTGTCCGTCAGTGATATACTAACCATTTTACCGGATTCATTCCTTACCATTAAGTCAATTCCCAAATTCTTATTCTCAACTACATCAGTAGGAAAATTAGATATTACAGTTATATGGGGCTCCTCATTTGAAAGGGCCCCCTGTATTGTACCCGAAGTACCATTATCAGGACTGTAAACCTCTACGTTGTACGTCTCCTTATTTATATTTACCGAAACCTTTGTAACCTCTTTAGTCTTATATCTTAATAAATTATTTCTATATCCTCCTGAACCAAATATAATAAAATTAGGACCTGATGCCATAAAACTTCCCAATCTCATTTCTATATCAGATTTTTTTCTTTCTGTAGCAACTGTCCCGCTTGACCCCTCACTCACTGAATCGTTACGAGAAACAACACCATCAGGTTTTTTATTATTCAAATCCGTATTCAAATTAGGTACTATCACTTTATCTTCACTGTTAATAAACCTGTTGTAATTGTTTTTAGCATAATTATATATATTATTTATGCTACCAAGATTCTTAGAATACATATTTATTGTCATTTCAACACTAAACAAATCTTCAGAAGATTCATCCGCAGATTCATCCGCATTCGATCCATTGTTATTTCTTTGGCCACTATTTACACTCTGACCTGCTTTGATGGAATTACTTGAAGATGGAAATAAATCAAATTTCGATATTTTCACTTTTCTGCTTCCACCCTCTATAAAATTAACCAATTCCATAGACTCTTCATATGTCATTTCAGCTTTAAAAGAAAATCTGAATTCATAATATGTATTGGTTGCTAACTTTTTTTCTGTTGAAACAACATTCTCACTTGCAGTACCAGTTGTATCAGTTGTACCTGTTGTACCTGTTGTACCTGTTGTACCTGTTGTACCTGTTGTACTCGTTGCATCCTTTGAAACAACTTCCTTTTTCACAGGATTTTCAAATGAAATACCTGTAACAGACTTTTCAAAAAGCTTAATAAGCTTATCAAGATAATCTATACTATCAGCAGAACTTGCATCATACATTAAATACTCATCAATTCTTTCATCTTGAACATTTTTTATTTCCAAATTGTTCTTCAACTTCTCAATATTTTTATAGTCCTCATCTAACTGAGCCTTCTCACTTTTTACTTTTTCAATCTCAGCTTGCACTTTTTCTATATCCGGTATAGCTCCACCCCATATAAATTTCACAAATATAAACGCATAAATCACAATAAACAATATAATCAATAGGAAAATCTCTCTTTTTTTCATACTATTTCCCCTTTCCCAATATTTCCATCTTTATGGTAAATTCGTTATTATCCCTTATATTCACACTCGATGACATCCTTACATTCCGTAACCTAGATAAATTCGAAACCATTTCTGCCACTATTAGGTTATCAGGAGCTATTCCCTCAATCACTATACTAGCTGTATTTATTTGAAGCGTAAAAATCTTACATCCCTCAGGAGTAGCACTCTTAATGGCCGTCATCAACTCATTGACCGAAATATTTTTATCATCTATATCATTAATAACATCCATCTTGTCATTTATCACTTTATTAATACTTTCAAGATCACTCTTAACCTTTTTAACTTCCTGATACTTTGGATCGTTAATCTCACTTTTCAGACTTGATAATTCCATTTCTAAAGTCTTTATGTACAACTGAGGTAATATCAAAGTTGCACCAAAAACAAGCAACACAAGTATTGCAATAATAATCGCTTTGGCAGAAATTCCTGCTTTCCTATCGTTATACGCATAGTCTGAACCAGACATATCCTGTGGTAATAGATTAATATCCTTCATGTGATTCTCCCCCTTATTATGATAACAGTTCTTTATACTTAACAGAAAACTCTGTAATTATCGGTTTATTATAATTCCGGGCAGTATATTTGCCGGTATTAGTTTTAATTGGCTGTATTTTTAAAACAATTACCTGCTCCGAATTGCTATAATCAAAGGAACTGTTGGCGGTATCTATACCTTCAACCACGTCATGTACATTTCCCAAACTATCAATAAACTTCAATTTATCATCATTAATCTCCCAAATTCTCTGTGTGCCATCAGAATAAATTAAAACAAGCACATTACCATCTACTTTAAACTGATAGGCGTTCTTTATATCTCCCCTTAAGTGATTTAAGACATCAGTAACTTTATCTTGCTGATTAATATATCTTCCATAGCTATAGTATATATCTAAACTTGAAGTAAAAATAGCAAGCACAATTGGCGTAATTATACCTACCAATGCCAATGTAAGCACTATCTCAACCAATGATATACCTTTTTTATTAAGGTATTTAAATCTTTTACTTAATTTTTTAATAAACTCCACCCTGAAATAATTCATAATTATCTCCTCAATCATGACTATGGAATTATAGTTAAGTTATCAACTGTCGTCGACGGAACAACATTAACATATGAATTAGAAGTATTTATAGAAATTATCCATCCATTCCTGCCCTTTGCCTTAGGATTATAGTCATCTGCACTGGCAGGAGGACCACCTATGTCTTCTAAGTAAGGACCATACTTTCCATCAATCACTCCTTGCAAAGCAGTAATAACTTTATCGACATCCGTTGGTCCGGTACCAACAGCTAAAAGTCTAGACACATTCGTATCATTAGACTCATATATATATATACTTAAAGCATTCTTTATGTTTTGTGCATGTACTTCATCGGCTCTAAGCCTTGCCTTTTCAACAAACGAAACATAAGCATATATTGTAATAGCTGAAAGGACTCCAAGTATTGCAACTACTATTACAAGTTCAACAAGCGTAAAGCCATTATTATTGGCCTTTTTCATTATACTTCCTCCACTTTATTTATATACCCACCCCGGCAAACCGCCGGGGTGAGTAAAGAAACTCAATTAATCTCTCTAAATCACACTAACAATTAAAATTACGGGTTATATGTAATACTATCAGTTGCCGCAGCTTCTACCTGAACCTCACCAGTTTCTTTATTTACTGTAATTTTCCAGCCATCCATTCCAGACTGTTGAGGTTTATAATTTTTAGCCGACGCTTCATTTCTTATATTTTCAAGATAGGGACCTACCTTATCTTTTGAACCGTCACTGAATGTAACTTCATGTTGCTCCTGTAACCATGCAAGAATGACGTCAACTCCGGGTTCACCAGCACCAGAATTCATCTGGGATAAATTCATGTCACCGACTTCGGCCATGTATGTAACAATAGCCTTCTGAATCTGTTGAGCTCTAGTATTGTCAGCTTGTCTTCTACTTCTCTGAATCATACCGTTAAACATTGAAATAGCAACAGCTGCCAAAACTCCCATGATGGCAATAACAATTACCAATTCAACAAGAGAAAAACCTTTTTTGTTCTTTAACATTTTTTTCATACAACTCATCCTCCTATTTTTTTTGTTTTTTTATTTAACATATTTTCAATAACCCTATTCAAACTGTTGGATTTACTTCCCCCCTCGTTTTGTGTTTAGAATAGGATTACTGAAAACAAAATTATTGAATGTTTTGATATATGCTGTACATCGGAAGCAGAACGCTTAAAACAATTACTGTAACAATACCTGCCAAAATCAGAATAATTAACGGTTGCAACAATGTCGTCAGCCTTTGAATAGATGTCTCCACTTCCTCATCGTAGAAATCTGCCGACTTTTCAAGGGAATAATCCAAGTTACCGGATTCTTCTCCGACTCTCATCATTGAAATGAGCATCGGCGGAAAATATCTGAGATTCTTTAAAGGCACCGTTAAACCCTTTCCCATTTTTATTTCATCAATAACACCACTTATCCTTTCAGATATAACAACATTTCCAAGAACCTTTTGAGTAATCTGCATTGCCTGTATAAGAAGAACGCCACTTGATATAAGGGTACCTAATGTACGGGCAAGTCTGGCAGTAACAATATTTTGTACCAATCCACTAACTACAGGCAACTTCAGTGCAATAGAAGATGTAAGTTTTTTACCGTTATATGTTCTTAAATATGAAACAAGGAAAAGTACAAGTGCAACTAAACCTCCAATAATTGCCCACCACCATTTTACAAAAAAGTGGCTAGTTCCCATTACTATTCTTGTTATCAAAGGCATTTCTACATTCAAGCTTTCCAATGTACTTGAAAAAACAGGCAAAACACCAACCATAAGAATAAATATAACACATATGGAAACCACACATACTATAATCGGATAAAGCATCGCACTCTTAATACTTCGGTTCAATTTGTAATCTTTTTCATACTGAGCAGCAAGCCTTATGAAAACCTGATCAAGCTGACCGCTTACCTCTCCGGCTTCAACCATGTGCATGGTTATCTCGGGGAATATCCTTTCGTGCTGCTTCATTGCACTGGAAAGAGACAACCCTCTTTGTATATCATCATATATATCATCTAAAGCTTCTCTTAACGTTCTGTTAGTAGTCTGTTCCCTCAATACATCCAATGCTCCGGCTATGGGAACACCGGCTTCCAAGATTATCGCAAACTGTCTGAAGAATATGGCTAAATCCTTGAGCTTTACTTTAGGTTTAAACAAGCTGATTTGACTTACATCAGTAAAAGCATTTTTTTCTGTTATCTCAATAGGGGTATAACCCTTCTCCTGTAAGAGACTCCTCAGAGCTTCTATGCTATCTATTTTAGTCTCTCCGGAAATAATTCTACCGGATTCTGTCTTAACCTTATAAACGTAATGCTTCAGCTTCATCTACACTAACCCCCAAATGTTATTGAAAACATCCCTTTTATTTAACTGTAATATCCACAACAGCATTTATACAGAGTATTGTGTGGTTCTTTGAATGTAGTTTGATGAGATATTATAGAAACTTTACAAAAAGATAAATTAAATTCTCTATATTTCAGGATACTACTAGAATCTTATATCTAATATATAATCGAAAAGTTGAAATCGATATGCAACTCTATATTCCAACCTCCCAAAACAATTCATACCAACTCAATAAAGCACAAATCAAAACATATTTGAAATCACTGTCATATATAACATACTTATCTTAAATTACTACTTATATATATTATATTACAATTTCCCAATAAAATCTAGTACTTTTTTTATTTTGAAAGTAATTTTCTTAAATTGTCCATGTCTACAGAATACTGGCAAGCAGTCTCATAATCAATTAACTCCTGCTTATACAAATCCGCAAGACAACTGTCCATGGTATACATACCAAACTGAGAACCGGTCTGGATACATGTATTTATCTGGTGAGTACGGCTCTCACGTATAAGGTTCGCAATAGCAGGAGTCCATACCATAGTTTCAGTTGCAAGAACTCGACCTTTATTGTCAGCTCTTTTTAAAAGCTGCTGAGATATAATACCCATAAGAACTGTTGAAAGCTGGGTTCTGACTTGTGCCTGCTGGTGTGGCGGGAAAACGTCAATTATTCTGTCTATTGTTTTGGCCGAACCAATGGTATGCAGCGTCGATAACACCAAGTGTCCTGTTTCAGCTGCGGTAAGTGCCGTAGCTATCGTTTCCTGGTCACGCATCTCACCTATGAGAATTACATCAGGGTCTTCTCTCAGTACAGATCTTAATGCATTAGCATAGCACTTGGTATCTGAACCGATTTCTCTTTGATTTATAATACTTTTATTGTGTTTATGTAAAAACTCTATCGGATCCTCTATCGTTACAATATGGCATCTTCTCTTACTGTTTATATAGTTGATCATAGCAGCTAGAGTGGTAGATTTCCCATGTCCGGTAGGTCCGGTTATAAGTATTAGCCCTCTCTGCTTTAATGAAAGATCATATACAAGACCCGGCAATCCCAAATCTTCAATAACCGGTATTTCTGCAGGTATTGTTCTGAAAGCGATAGCACAAGTACCTCTTTGCTTGAAAACATTAACCCTGAAACGTGAAGTACCGGCAAGAGAGTATGAGGAATCAACCTCACCTACTTCTAAAAAGCGTTCATACATCCTGCTGCTCAGACACTGTTTAGCAAGCTCCACACAATCATGTGGTGTCAATACGGGTTCATTTAGATTGATTAATTCACCGTAAACCCTTACCACCGGAGGTACTCCCGCACATATGTGCAGGTCGGAAGCACCATATTCAACTGTCTTTTCCAATAAATCATTTAAATTCATACGCGACATCCCTTCATATCAGTCTTCAGAATATGCTATCCTCATCATTTCTTCAATGGATGTAGTACCGTTTTTAACCAATCTGGCACTGTTCATTCTAAGTGTCTTCATGCCATGTTTTATTGCCAAATCCTTTATATCATCAGAATTCGCATTTTTAGAAATCAATTCTCTTATTTCCCTGTCAACCTGCAAAATCTCATAAACAGCTATTCTTCCCTTGTAACCTGTATTATTGCAATGCTCACAACCTTTCGCCTTAAATACGGTTACTTCTTCACCTTCTTCTATATTAAGAAGTTCTCTTGTTTCATCATCAATCTCTACAGGCTCCTTACAATTAGGACATAACCTTCTGACAAGTCTTTGTGCAATCAGTCCTACTAAAGAAGACGAAAGCAGGAAAGGCTCTATTCCCATATCTATCATTCTGGTAACAGAACTTGCAGCATCGTTGGTGTGGAGGGTACTAAACACAAGGTGACCGGTAATAGCTGCTCTTGTCGCAATCTCCGCAGTTTCACCGTCTCTTATCTCTCCGACCATTATTATGTCGGGGTCCTGTCTTAAGAAAGACCTCAATGCTACAGCAAAGGTAAGTCCGGCTTTCACATTAACCTGTACCTGGTTTATTCCCCTTATGGTACTTTCAACAGGATCCTCTACTGTAAGAATATTAACATTCGGTTTGCACAGTTCTTTAAGTGCCGTATACAGTGTAGTAGATTTACCGCTTCCGGTAGGCCCTGTAACCAACACAATACCATGGGGGTGTGATATAATTTCATCAAACTTCTTCATATCATCTTCGAAAAATCCGAGATCCTGTTTGGAAACATTAAAGCCTTCTTTATCCGCTATTCTTATAACAATTTTTTCTCCAAACATTGTAGGCAGAACAGATACACGCATATCATATTCTTTTTCGTGAAGCTTCATACCGATTCTTCCGTCCTGCGGAATCCTCTTTTCGGCAATATTTAATCCACTCATTATTTTGACCCTCGCAACAAGCGAAGGAAGAATTTTTCTATCGTAACTCATTATGGGTACCAATTGACCGTCTATTCTATATCTTATCTGAACAAGATCCTCCTGGGGCTCTATATGAATATCGCTGGATTTTGTCGCTATTGCTTTTTGCAATATGACATTAACCATCTTAACAATCGGGGCATTTTCGAGATCGCTGACATCTAAAGTATCCTCTTCTGTTTCTTCTGTCTCGATTATTTCATCTGCAATTTTTTCATTTATTTCTTTTATTTCCTCATCAAGCTTTGCAAAACTTTGCTCCTGTTGTTCTTCCCTTTTCTTCTTATCAACCTTGCCGTAATATTTATCAATTTGAATGGCAATCTGCTCCTCATCAGCAAGACAAGGAATGATTTCCAAACCTGTGGTAAGCCTCAAATCATCAATAGAGAAAATATTCATAGGGTCGCTCATAGCAACCTTTAGATAATTGTTTGATTTCTCTATAGGTATAAGGTTATGCATTTTTGCAATACTTGACGATACCAAATGCAATACTTCTTCATCTATTTGAATATTCTCAAGGTCTACGAAATCGACACCCATTTGCTTTTGAAGGAATTCAAAAAGAGATTTCTTATTGAGATAGCCGTTTTTAACCAAGATTTGGCCGATAAGTCCACCGGATTTGGCCTGCATGCTTAAGGCATGATCCAGTTGCTCCTGTGTAATAACCCCGGCCCTTACAAGAAGGTTTCCTATCTTATCCTTAAAAATACCTCCTTCACCCTGACGTGCAAAGTCAAGATCACTCTGAACAACATTAGAAGTACTGCCTTCAAAACTGTTAGGCTGTACATCACTCTTTATGCTGTCATACATCTGGCTGTTCAGAAGAGACTCCTCTTCACTGAACATATCCTGACCTTCCAACTCATCTTCCAATTGCTTCATCGGTATTACCTTGGCCTTGGGTTGTTTCTTCTCTTCTCCAAAATATTTCAGAATCAACTTTTCGATTTCTTTGACATCTGCAAAAACAGGCTTAATCTCAAGTGCTGTTGCAAGACGAATGTCATCAATACAGAATATATCCGTAGGATCATCCATTGCAACAGTAAGAACTCCGTTATCTTTCTCAATAGGAATCACTTTATATCTGTTTGCGATATTTCGTGTAATCAGAAGAGGAACGCTTTCATCCTTGATTTGGTAGTCGGTAAGATCAACAAAGGGTATGCCCATCTTTTTTGCATTGGCATGCATTAAATCCTTTTGAGATACAAGTCCAAGTTCTAATAATACATCCTCAATACTACAGTTTTTCTCCCTCTGGATATCCCAAGCTTTCTTAAGATCGGTTATTTTTAAAACTCCCATCTCAAGCAATATTTCATCAATACCTCTTGTATCTACTCCTAGCATCTCGTACCCCCAAATACCATATGTATTATTTACCATCATAAAGACTTCTTTAAGAATTATTCAATTGTATAAAGAAGGTATATATATAGTTTATACTAAATTTTATTCGTTGTGAAGTATGAATTATGAATATTATAAATAATTTACAATAAAAAAATAATAAAACAAAACATTTGCTTTGTCAATAATATATATTAACGTTTTTCAAGATTTATTCTATCACGTTTTATGTTATTTCACAAGTATTTTTTCTTTTTCGAGCATTATCTTGCATCACTTTTAATTATAAATTTTAAATATATTTCCTATTCGAACTAAAAAAGCATAAAAAAACCACCTCTTACTCAGGTGGCTTTTTCCAAACCCTTGTCAATATTTAATCAGCAAAGGCTGTATTTGTTTACCCTTCAATGCCTCCACAATCGTCGGCATTATCTGGGAAGTGTCCGCTACCAAAGAATTGGGTTTATTGTTCGGTCCATCCTGACCGAAGGGAACAAAGTAAACATTTTTCGTATTCAAAAGAGCACCGATATTTTTGGCATTGGCACCCAAGCCATCGTTGGTTGAAACCGCTATTACCACCGGCTTTTGATTCCTTAAATGTGCCTTACATGCCATTGTTACGGATGTATCGGTTATACCGTTTGCCAGCTTTGCCAGCGTATTTCCCGTACACGGAGCAACAACAACCACATCCATAAGAGATTTAGGTCCTATAGGTTCTGCTTCCACTATCGTGCTAATTATTTTCTCATTGGTAATTCCCTCAAGCTTTAGCTTTAAGTCCTCGGACGTACCAAACCTAGTATCAAACTTGTTAACAGAATCCGATATAATCGGAACAACTTTGGCACCGTTGCTCACAAGCTTTTCTATTTCCGGCAGTACCTTGCTTATTGTGCAGAAGGATCCCGTAAGTGCAAATCCTATTTTTATTCCATCCAACAACATTTCCTTATACCCCCAACTCATCAATGATATTATAAACAGTATCTCTTATGAATCCGGCCGCTGTGACAGGTGCAACCTTACCCGGAAGGGAAAGGGCCCATATCGTCTTTATTCCCATTTCTTTTGCTTTTTCAAAATCGACTCCTCCGGGTTTGGATGCCAAATCGATTATCAAACAATCCTTGTTCACTTTTCTTAGCATATTCTCGTCCAGGATAGTATGGGGAATTGTATTGAAAATGACATCCGCCCTGCTTATGTAATCACCCAATTCGTTTATAAATACTGGTTTATAGCCAAAGCTTCTTATCCAGGCTATATCCGAGTATTTTCTGGCTTCCACATATACATTGCTGCCTAATCCCTGCAGCATATGTGAGAGAATTTTACCGATTCTACCGAAGCCAAGAACCAATGCATTGCTTCCATGAAGCGTTATCGGCATTTCTTCCATTGCTATTTGAATTGCACCCTCTGCGGTCGGTATTGCATTTAAAACCGCCATGTCTTCTCTTTCCAGCAAATCAATAGAGTAAACATTGTATACCTGTGCAAGCTGAGCAATCTTATCGCTTATCCTCCCTGCAATAAACAACTGGCTTTTGCTCATTTTTTTAAATATATCCTTTATAAAAGTCCTCTGGTTATGAAAAGGAGCATTCAGCGTTTCATTATCTACAGAACAAGGTATAGGACCAATTATCACATCCGCCTCTTCAATAGCTTTATCAAGGTTATCGCATTCATTAATCTCGGTGTCAAAGGATGCATTTTTAAATCCATATATGTTAACTGTATTCCCTTGTGAAGCAATTAAACAAGCTAACTTGACACTTCTAAGATCACCGCCGACAATAGTAAATTTTCTGTTTTTCACACTTATCCCTCTCCTTATTTGTATAAATTCCGGCTGCTAAACAGGTAAGCAGGTTTTATGGTGACTTATTATATATTATGTTCATCTCATAATATGAGTGCTTGTACGCTTGGATTTACCGAATGTTAGAGGGCGTGAAATGAAGCTTCAAAAAGAATTGTGAAATCGCATACATAAACCTATGTAAAGAAAAAAAATAAAGGGGTACCGATCCCCTCTATTTTTTAAATCCTTACTTTATATCTAAAGACTTCAGCTAACTACCAATTATATTTTTCAAATCAATATCCTTCTTTATATTGCCTACAGCTGAAAAACAAATTTTGTCCAAACTAAAAATACGGTTTATCACGTGTTCGACTTTATCAAGGCTTACTTCATCAATCTTCTTTAATATTTCGTCCGGTGTGTATATGTTGCCGGTGAGTACTTCCGCCTTTCCTATACTGTTCATTCTGCTGCTGGTGCTCTCAAGCCCGAGTATGTAGCTTCCCTTAAGTTGTTCTCTGGATTTCTCAAGCTCATCCTTGGTTATTCCCTCTTTTTTCATGAGTTTAGTTTCCTTCATGATTAATTCCAATACTTTTTCAAGATGCTCCGGGTTCATTCCTGCATAAATTGTAAACAAGCCTGTTTTCTTGTAGGATGATGGGTAAGAATAAATTGAATAAACCAAACCCGATTCTTCTCTGATTTTTTGAAAAAGCCTCGAACTCATCCCCCCACCGAGCACATTGTTCACTGTCAAAAGCGAATATATATCGTCGTCTCCGTGTTCAATTCCTTCAAAAGCAATACAGATATGTATTTGCTCAGTATCCTTTTCCTTTATCTTTATTCCCGGATTAAACCCGGCGCTTCCGCACTCTTTCGGAGTACTCCCGGAAGCCTTCCATGTACTGAATCTTTCTTTTATCAGATTTATCATCTTGTCTTCTGAAAAGTTTCCTGCAACGGATATAACAGTGTTCTGGGGCAAATAATTATCCTTCATATATGATATAATTTGATCTCTTTCAATTCCGGAAAGAGTTTCGACAGTCCCCAAAATCGGAAATCCCAAAGGATTGTCTTTCCAAGCGCATTCCGAAAGAATATCGTGCACCAGTTCCTCAGGTGAATCCTCGTACATTCCGATCTCTTCAATAACTACTCTTCTTTCGACATCTATATCCTTTTTATCAAATTTGGAATGAAAAAACATATCAGAAAGTACATCCAATGCTGTTTCCGCATGGGTATCCAAGGTCTTCGTATAAAAGCAAGTACATTCCTTCCCAGTAAACGCATTGAGCTGCCCGCCAATGCTATCAATACTATCGGCTATTTCCCTTGCCGTCCTGTTTTCAGTTCCCTTGAAAAGCAAGTGTTCTATGAAATGAGACACACCGTTGTTTTCTCTTCTTTCATATCTTGAACCGGTTCCAACCCATATACCGATGGAAACCGACCTTACGTAGGGAATCTGCTCATATACTATTCTTACACCGTTATCCAACTTCGTCCGTTTAAACATATAACCTCCGTGTTTTACAAAAATAATGTACTCACATACCGGATAACAAAATTAATCAATCATGATTACATTATTATCCGGTATATAAGCTTAATTCTCCTCTTTGCCCTCCATCGCATCTTTCCTTGAAAGATTTATTCTTCCCTGTCTGTCAACCTCCATTACCTTGACCAGTATTTGATCACCCACATTAACGACATCCTCAACCTTGGAAACTCTTTTGGACGAAAGCTTGCTTATGTGAACAAGACCTTCCTTTCCGGGCAGGAATTCAACAAAAGCACCGAAGGAAGTTATTCTTACAACTTTTCCCATATAAACCTGACCGGGCTCTATATCCTTTGCTATACCCTCTATCATGGTTAATGCCCTCTTCCCTGCTTCAGCATCCGCACTGAATATATAAACCCTTCCGTCGTCATCAATATCTATTTTAACACCTGTTTCATCTATTATTTTATTTATTACCTTACCGGCAGGTCCAATAACATCCCTGATTTTCTCCGGATTTATGGTCGTAGATATTATTTTCGGAGCAAACTCCGACATAACCTTTCTTGGTTCAGGAATAGTCTTTAAAATAACATTGTCAATTATATGCAAGCGTCCCTTTCTGGTAAGCTCAAACGCCTGCTCTATAATCTCATATGAAAGTCCGTCAACCTTGATATCAACCTGTATTGCAGTTATTCCGTCCTTAGTACCGGCGACTTTAAAATCCATATCCCCAAAAAAGTCTTCAATTCCCTGTATATCCATAAATGTTACAAACCTATCGGGATTGTTTTCATCAACAACCAGTCCGGCAGAAATTCCTGCAACAGGCTTTTTAATAGGAACTCCGGCATCCATGAGTGCCAAAGTACTTCCGCAAACACTTCCCTGGGAAGTGGAGCCGTTTGACATAAGTACCTCGGACACAAGCCTTATTGTATAAGGAAACTCATCCTGGCTGGGAATTACAGGCTCCAAAGCTCTTTCAGCCAAAGCTCCGTGACCGATTTCCCTTCTTCCCGGACCTCTTGTAGGTTTAGCTTCCCCTACACTGTAACCGGGGAAATTATAATGGTGCATATACCTTTTGGTATCTTCCAGCTCGATACCGTCCAACATCTGAACATCACCCATGGCACCTAAAGTAACGCTTGTAAGCACCTGAGTCTGTCCCCTTTGGAAAAGACCGGAACCGTGAACTCTCGGAAGCAATCCTACTTCCGCCGATAACGGTCTGATTTCATCAAGTTTTCTTCCGTCAACCCTCTTACCTTCATTTAAAATGTACTCTCTTACCACTTTCTTTTCAAGCTTGTACATTGCTTCTGAAATAACCGTTTCCATTTCAGGGAAAGTTTCCAACAGGTGTTGCTTTGTTTCCTCGGTAAGCTTCTTGACGTTATCATCCCGAACCTGCTTGTCCACAGCAAGAACAGCCTCTCTCATCCTGTCATAGGCAAATTCGTAAACAGCATTCATGATTTCTTCGGGAACTTCAGCAGACTGATATTCAAATTTCGGTTTACCTATTTCTTTAACAATACCTTCAATAAATTCAACTATTTTTTTAATCTCAATATGTCCCTTTTTAATAGCATCCAGCATAACCTCATCCGGCACCTCGTTTGCACCGGCTTCTATCATAACGATTTTCTCCTTGGTACCGGCCAGGGTAACGTACATCTGGCTCTTTTCCCTCTGCTGGCTGGTGGGATTTATTACTACTTCTCCGTCAATAAGTCCTAATATTACTCCTCCGATAGGACCGTTAAAGGGTATGTCCGAGATTGACAAAGCTATAGAAGAACCCAATAAAGCAGCAATCTCCGGTGAGTTATCCTGATCCACGGACAACACGGTATTAACTATTGCCACATCATTTCGTAAATCCTTTGGAAACAATGGCCTCAAAGGCCTGTCAATAACCCTTGATGTAAGAATGGCTTTTTCGGAAGGCTTTCCCTCTCTCTTGATAAAACCGCCCGGTATTTTTCCTACCGAATACAATCTTTCTTCATAATCCACACTTAACGGGAAAAAATCCACTCCCTCTCTCGGTTCAGCCGAGGCAGTCGCTGTTGACAAAACAACGGTATCTCCATAACGCACCAAAACCGCTCCGTTTGCCAACTGGGCAAGCTTTCCGGTCTCAATTGTAAGATTTCTCCCTGCTAATTCCATGCTGAAATTTCTTTGCATTACACAATCCTCCTCTTGCTAAACCACAGACTGTAGGATGTAGATTCTACAGCAAACATTCCCCCAGATTTTTGCTGCACAATCTACCCTCTACCGTCTGCAGTTTATAATCCTTTGTTTATTTTACTTAATTTTTATAATGAAATACATAATACACTGTAGAACACAAAACACATAATGTTCTAATTATATTATTTCAAGATAATTACTTTGTATTAAGAAAAAAAGCGGAATACTCCGCTTTTTATTTTCTAAGATTCAACTTTTCTACAATGGCACGGTATCTCTCAATGTCAACCTTGGTGAGATAATTCAATAATCCTCTTCTCTGTCCAACCATTTTGAAAAGTCCTCTTCTTGAATGATGGTCCTTTTTGTGTACCTTCAAATGCTCCGTGAGGTGATTGATTCTTTCTGTAAGAAGCGCAATCTGTACCTCGGGTGATCCGGTATCTGAATCATGAAGCTTATAATTATTAATTATTTCTTGTTTTTTCTCCTTTTGCATAAAAAAACCCTCCTTATTTTTATCCCCATGCGCTAAGTAAAAGGTCGGAGTTACCTTAAACCGAGCACAAGGTTTTAATCCACTAAAACATTCTAACATACTGGTTATAAACTGTAAAGAACAAATATCAAAAAAATCATTTTTGATTTTTATTTTCTTCTAATATATATCCGTTCTCCTGTGCTGAAGAACCGGAAGTTCCCTTCTAACCTTGCCTACCCTCGACAGATCAATATCGCAAAACAGAATGTCTTCCTTTTCTTCTGCCCTTGCTAAAATTTCACCCCAAGGATCTACTGCCATGGAATTACCATATGCAATGTAGGAAGCCCGTTCATTTCTGGCAGGAGATACCGCTGCCATAAAAACTTGATTGTCCACCGCCCTGGTACGTATCAAAAGCTCCCAATGTGCAGGTCCGGTAGTCATATTGAAAGCTGCGGGAACAATAACAAATTCGGCTCCCATTAAGGCCATCTTTCTGAAAATTTCCGGAAATCTCACATCATAGCATATTGCAATCCCTATCCTGCAAAAAGACGTATCTACTACTGTTATTTCACTTCCCGGCGTCAATACCTCCGATTCCCTAAACACAATTTTTTCAGGAATATCAATATCAAAAAGATGTATTTTTCTATGTCTACCTATTATTTTTCCATTGTCGTCAAAAATAAAACATGTGTTGTATATTTTATTGTCTTCCGTCTCAGGAATTGATCCTGCAACCACATATGCACCGTTATCTTTTGCTGCCTTCGAAACAGCCTCAATGGTTGCCCCTGACCCGGCTGTTTCGGCATAAACGCCAAACTTGGAATTATCATAGGGACAATTGAACATTTCCGGCAAAATCACAAGTCTTGCCCCGTTATTTGCCGATTTTTCAATCATGTCCACTGCCCTTTTTATGTTTTTTTCCTTATTGTCCTCAACGGACATCTGGCACAAAGCAATTTTAAAAGAATTATCCATGGTATGCTCCTCTTAATATAATCGCGATATAAAGTTCACCATAATTTTACACCCTTATTATCCATTCCGCAAGGGTGCATATTATTTCCCTTCGCTTTATTAATTCGCCGAAGATTCAAAGATGTGTCCAATAAAATGAAAAAATACAGCGGGGTTTTCCCTTATACACACAGTATGCGGGAACTGTTCACAAACAGCATGATTAGAGAACACTTTACAGTTTACAAGAATATTATGTTAATAGAATCTCAGGAGCATAAAAGGTTCGTCGTCATAAATTTGCAAGATGTTATAAAATTATATTTTTGGAGGGAATAAAAATGATGCAGAATCCTAATTTATACCCAAATGTTAATCAGCCCGCATGCAATGCCAACATTATGAAACCTTTTTTTAATCTTGGCTCCGTACAGGATGCAACTGTCTACTGCATGCCAATGAAGTTGGCACATGCATATGTTCCTTTTCAACGTATAGGCTGTTTATTTCCACCTATGAAGGGACTGGATGCCGGAACGATATTCCCGGAGTTATACAGGCCCTATGGTGTGGATCCCGAATATACCATTGATGCATAGGAGGCGAAAACATGAATACCGATAGGGAAACTTTACTAAAAGAAGTCATGGCTGCAGATTTTACCCTTATTGATCTGAATCTGTACCTGAACACACATCCTTATGATCAGAGGACCATCATGCTGTTCTATAACTGCGCTCAAAGAGCAAAGATGTTGAGAAATGAATATGAAAGACTGTACGGACCGTTAACAGCTTCAAATTCTCCAAACACATGTCCGTGGCAATGGATAAACAGTCCATGGCCCTGGGAACACCAGTCATAAACATAATCAAAATTTAAGGGAGGCATCAAAATGTGGATTTATGAAAAAAAACTTGAGTATCCGGTAAAAATTAAAAACCCAAATCCCAAAATGGCTAAATATATAATTTCTCAATATGGGGGACCTGACGGAGAGCTTGCTGCTTCTTTAAGATATCTCAGCCAAAGATTTAGCATGCCCACAAATGAAACAAAAGCAATTCTCAACGATATAGGTACAGAGGAATTGGCTCATCTTGAAATGGTGGGTTCGATGGTTTATCAGTTAACAAAAGGTGTTCCGGCAGAAATACTGGAAAGAGAAGGTCTCGGAGCATACTATACCGATCATGACCATGCGGTATATCCCATGAGTGCCGGAGGAATTCCCTTTACTGCAGCTTATATACAGTCAAAGGGTGATGTTATAGCTGATTTGCATGAGGACCTCGCAGCAGAACAAAAAGCAAGAGCCACCTATGAAAATTTAATAAGACTTGCTGACGATCCTGACGTTATAGACCCCTTAAGGTTTTTAAGAGAAAGAGAAGTTGTGCATTTCCAGAGATTCGGAGAAGCCCTGAGACTGGTTCAGGAAAAGTTTGCTGAAAAAAAATTCTATATCAACACTCCAATGCCAAAAACAAAATGATAATAAAATAATAATAAATAAGTTACGGGGATGAACTCTTGTCACAATCGGCAGAATCATCCCCTTGCAATATTTTAACTCAATAAAAACCCTATTCAGCAGCATCCTTTTACGCTATTGTTGAGCAGCAAACCGTCGGACATCCCCTGTTTTTCCGAATAAAATCTTGTGAAATTAATTGATACCTCTAAGAAATAGAATAAAAAGCAAAAAAGTTTGAAATAGCATTCTTATATTGGTAAGATTATGATATAATTATGAGTGACGAAATTATTTTATTTAATTTAAATTATTGGATATGGTTGCAGCAAACTATTAGAATAGTTGTAGAATTGGACAAGTCAAGTAATTTTTAGACTTTATACGGATTTAATTACAATAATTTGCTTTTTTATAAGGTAAATTTTACTTGACATTTTACAATATTAGGGTATAGTTAATGTATACAACTTATATTATATATAAAAATCGTTATTGTCTTTGATCTAAGTTGATTTGTTTAAGAAGGAGTGATTTCAATGGGTAATAAGAAAGATATCAACTTATTACCGGAAGAATTCAGATATGTATCGCCAAGATCCGTTAAGCGGAAAGACAACAATGCAGTTAAAAATAATACAAATAAAAATACTGCAATTAAAGATACTGCAATCAAAGAAGTAAGTGACAATGTAAAAGGTCTTATGGATATGATAACATCCAAAGTATCTTCTATTCAGTATCAAAAGAGCAAAAAAATGCTTTCCAATTTATCGAATGGCCTTATAGGCAACTCTGCCGGAAGTATTAAACAAGAAAGCAGCAAGCCGTTAGGTATTTTTAATTCCATAAAAAAGGTCAAGCTTAGAAATCTGGAACAGATTTTGAAAGTTAATAAAAAAGATCTTATTGTATCCAGTAAGATGAATTATGTTTATTGTACTGATTTCGGGAAAGTTATAGTTATTGACAAGGGTGCGGACGGCATTCCGCAAACCGTTACCATCAAAACCCCTGACAGTATTACAGTTAAATCTGTTAAATATGATAAAGAAACTCCCTTCCTTTATCCTAAATTTAATGAGCAGGATTTACCGAAGGATATCATATACATGGATGAAGAAGAAATCTGGTACATGGGAGAAAACGAAGCTACTTTATTATTATTTAAAAATGATACTCCCGAGTATCTTAAGATCAATCTCAGTGATGTTAAGCTTAACAGAAATTCCAAAGCCCTGTTAAACTATCTGGAATGCTATAAAATTCTTCATCAGGATAAGAGATTGAGCAATCTTCTGTTGGAAGAAAGGAAAATCGAACTGCACAATATTGTTAGAGTTCGTCCCCATTACGCATTATATAAAGAAAGCAACAAATCATACAAAGTTCTTTTATTTGATAATGCAAAAAATATTTGTAATGAATTTTCAATTCAGGAGCTTCCCAACGTTAATGCAGAAGCATGGGATGTTCTGTTTACAAATGAAATATATGAATATGTAAAATCCAACGGGTATTCTTTTGACAATTTCCGTCAGGCCAATGACCATATAGAATATTGGCAGAATATCGGTTCCAATAAAGTTTGTGTCTTAAGGTGTAAAATTTAACTTTATTGCTACTGATGAAACAGGGAGGAATCAACTTTTGTCGTTTTCTGCTCTTTTTCATAAATTTATGCTTTTTATACCGGACTCTATTCTGTCGATAATCGGAAGTGTAATATATGGCATCAATAATGATATTTATATTCTGTTTTGTAGCAATTCTAACCGGTGTAATTATATATAAATTCCGTAAAGCATTTTACCTTCCTATGTCTTTTGCTTTTGGACTTTATTGTTTCTTCCAATGCTTTTTTTAAGCTTTCCAGATTAATGACCAAGGGGTATCAATCAAGTTATGAAGAATAAAGGCTTAATTGCAGGAACATAAAGTATATGGTATAATTCTGTATGTATCCTAAACAATGGATAAATAATTCAGAAAGAAACCTATCATTCTTTACAAAGGGGAGTAGCAATGCCAATTTACACATTCGCACTTTTTGACGATAAAACTGCAGAATTGGTAAATATCCGTCCATTATTCGTTTCAACAGACAAACCAATACAAATCTATATGCAGAGTTTTAACTCACCTAAGGTTAAAGAATCGGCTAAAACAGGGATAGAATGTGCTTATGAGGCATTGTTTTCCTGTGAAAATTTAAAACATAAACAGACCGAATATATTTCCGTAATTCCTAAAGACTTCAACCGCAAAGTCGACGGCAGCAGTGCCGGGCTTGCTTATGCCGTGGCGTTCATAACGCAGCTAATAAACTGGAGCAAAATTGAATGCCCCGTTGATTTACCCAGAAAAATAGCTGCAACCGGGGTTATAGATAATTTGGGCAATATCAGCGGAGTTAATTTTATTCGGCAAAAAATACTGGCGGCCGTAGAGAACAATGTTGAACTGGTTCTTTTCCCGTCGGATAATTATGAAGAAGTTGAAAATCTTCTGAATACAGATTCTTTATTTTGCACAACGGTTAATAACAGTCAAATAAAGTTAAAACATGTTTCAAATATCAATCAGGTTTTATGTGAATTGGGCATATTTACAAAACCATATATTGACATAAGTTGCTCAGGTATTTCAAGCAGCAATGAAACTTCCTATAGAGTAATCTTACATAATCAGGCTAACCTTGGATTTTACAGTTTTCAGTTGGAATTTAACTATGACATTACATGTCTTGAACTTGCTGAAGTTTATACTAACAACAGCCTTATAAAAAGCACCGTTCATGATGCAGGCAAAATTCTGCTCACTTTTGATTCCAATAATGATATCTCTTGTATTATTAAAGACAGTATAACTATTGCAGAAATAAGCTTTAAAGTGCTAAAAATGCCGATAGACGTTCAAAGCAATTTTTACATTAATGATAAAGCAAGTAACATCAATAATTATTCTTGCAGACTTATGGGTGGTATTGATTTTTACACCAATGAGAGAAACAGAATCAATACAATAAATAATTCTACTGTATCAAACAATACACATGAAATCGTAGAAGCCGATACAAACGAATTTTCCAGCTACAAAAATCAAATAAAAAAAGGCAAATTGAAATACATACTGGTACTTGCCCTTTTTTTATCCGTATGTAGTTTATTTACTTTAACTTTTTATTCAATGAAAAAGAAAAAAACACCCCCAACTGTAAACGCAAACGAACCTGTTATCTCGCAAGCTCCAACAGCTAAAGCAGGTCAAACTCCATTAAACACTATGGCTGCTTCAGTTGATGTTTCAATTACACCGACCGTTGCTCCATCATTTACAATAGACGCCCCATCCCCGGACTATACATCAAATGATTTGCCCGTACAAATTCATACACCTTTCGAAACTAAAATTCCTTCTACTCCGACTCATGGGATTTCGACACCTACACCGGCAGCATCAGCCGGACCTACTTCCACACATACCCCCATACCGACCAACACACCCATGCCTTCCCCTGTGCCTTCTCCGGTAAGAATTAAAGAATTACTGGATAGCACAAATTGGTCTGTCGCCGGAAAAAGCAATGCAGCAATCAGCCTTGAAAGTTCACAAATAGATTCTCATAATGTATTTTCCATAAACTATAGTATAACCGGAAACGGAAATGCATCCATAAAATCAAAAAATAAAGCTATAGGATTTCCCGAAGGCTACAGCAAACTGACATTTGCATATAAATGCCTGTCTCAAAACAGTTTAAGAGACAGTATAACAATTATTATCAATTACACTGACAAAGCCGAGAGAATTAACCTTGGAAGCTCGGAAGAGCTATCACTCATAAAGAATTGGACTACCAAGGAAATTCCTCTCGACAGTAACAAAAAAGTTGACTCAATAGAAATTTTTATCGGTAATCTATTTAATCAAGATACCGAAGCAAACAAAGGTGTGTTCATGCTTCGTGACTTTTATATGTATTAATTTCCGCTTTCAGCCTCGGATATCTCCAGAACCTTTGCCGCCATGGTAAAAAACTCAGCCCTTGTTATACTGTTGTCCGGCCTAATGGTCTTATCCTCATACCCTTTTATTAACCCGATTGAAAATGCCATGTCGAGATATGCATAGGACCAGTGGGATTCTGTAAAATCCTTGTATTCGGTTATATTGCTATGTATTTTATACTCCCTGGTTATTTGCGAAATTTCTGAAATACTTTTATCTATGCCTCCGGTTAGGGATAAAACCTTCAGGAAGACAACCGAAGCCTGGGCTCGTGTTAGGTTATTCTGTCCCCTAAAACTGTTATCCTCAAATCCGACAATCAAACCATAGTTTTGAGAAATACCCAAATAAGGCCTAACCCATTCCGGTATCCTATCCTTATCGCTAAAATACAAAGCAATATCGCCCCTCGGCTCCAGTTTCAAAAGCTTAGCCAATACCACTATGGCTTCATTTCTTGTTATATGCCGGTTGGGCCTTATAGTATTGTCTTCATAACCGGTTATTAAATCCTTCTCAAGCAGCTTGATAATTGATTCTTTAGCCCAGTGTTCATTTATATCGCTAAAACCGACACCAGGCTTGTCTGTCGGAGTTTCAATTATTTCAGTCGGCTCGGGTGATGTCTGGGTTGGTGTTGGCTTGGGTGTTGAGGTGCTGCCTTTGTTATCTGTTTTACTTACCGTATCCTTAGGTTGTACCGGGACAGACGGTGTTTTCACAGGCGTCGAAATTATCCCATGTCCGGGAGTTTTGGTAACATCAGGTGTCTTTTTGATTTCCGGTGATGTTGTATGATCCGGCGCTCCTGTGACTTTCGGTGTATTCGAAGGACTTGCAGATGATGTGATAACCGGTGTTGAAGTAGGTTTGATCGGTTCAGCATCAAACACTACCTTTTGAGGAAGTTCTTTGTAGGCATTTCCATCTCCTAACTGACCAAAAGAGTTGCTGCCCCATGCCCAAAGGCTTTTATCTTTCTTTATGGCAAAAGTACTTCCTCCGCTGGAAGAAATGCTTACAACATCCTCCATTACCTTTACAGGAGAATATTCTATAATATTATTTGTCCCAATGCCCAACTGACCATTACTGTTGTATCCCCATCCCCACAGGCTTCCATCCTCCGTAACTGCAAAAGTGTAATCCGTTCCCGCTGCTACACCTACAACATTTTTTAATATTTCTATTTCTGCCGGCACATCTCTATCTATTGTCCTTCCGTCACCTAGTTGCCCACATCTGTTTCGTCCCCATGCCCATAAGCTTCCGTCTTCCTTTATTGCAAGGCTATGAGAAAACCCCACACCGGCATTAACCACCCCTTCTTCTATTATTCTCTTGGGTAAATGCCTGTCATCATTCGTTCCGTCACCTAATTGCCCATAGACATTCCATCCCCAGGCCCACAGACTTCCGTCATCTTTTATAACCAAACTGTATTTGTTTCCCGCAATCGCTTTTTTTACACCACTGTCCATTATTTTTTTAGGATAATTAATCTGGTTAGTCGTTCCGTCACCCAATTGCCCTCTATCGTTATTCCCCCAAGCCCATAAACTGCCATCCTTTTTCACTGCAAGGCTATGGGAAGTACCGGCTGAGACTTCAACCACTTCACTCATAATATATACAGGCCTGTTCTTATCTATGTTTGTTCCGTCGCCCAACTGCCCATAAGAGTTATTTCCCCATGCCCATAGGCTCCCATCCTCTTTTATTGCAAAGCTATGTCCGTTAGCCGACACTTTCTTTACTCCACTGTCAATTATGCACACATGCCTGTTTTTATTATCATTAGTACCGTCCCCCAACTGCCCGTTCATATTGTAACCGCATGCCCACAAACTTTTATCCTCTTTTACTACAAGACTGTATCCCCATCCGCCTCCTCCGGAAGCCACTTCAGCTACGTTTTGCAATATTTCACTGGGAAGAGCCCTATAAGCTTCCTCTCTTCCCAGCTGCCCCTGGGAATTGCTCCCCCATGCCCATAGACTGCCGTCTTTTTTAATTGCCAGACTATGGCTTACACCGGCGGTAACCATTATTACTCCATCATTTATTTTTTCAGGCTTCATAACCCTTTCTGTCGTTCCGTTTCCCAATTGACCGTAATTATTGTTCCCCCATGTCCACAGACTTCCGTCCTCCTTTATTGCAAGACTGAAGTCAAACCCTGCCGCTACCTTTTCGACTCCTCTCATTACCTCAATGGGATCTGTAAAGCTGTCTTTATTCGAACCAACTCCCAACTGTCCGAAAATATTGCTACCCCAAGCCCACAAGCTACCATCCTTTTTTACTGCAAGATTGTGATTTGCCCCTGAGGCAATATCAACTACATCGGATAATATTCTTTCAGGTTCATTTACACCGTTTCCCCAAATCCATAAAGAGCCGTCTCCTCTCAATGCAAGCACATGGTTCAATCCTGTGGCCACCTTCTCAACTCCAACCATTACTCTCTTCGGAGCACTTCTATTAACATTCGTTCCGTCTCCCAACTGCCCGTATTTGTTATCTCCCCATGTCCACACGCTCCCGTCTTCCTTAACGACAACCCAGAAATTTCTTCCGATAGCTGCGGTTTTTACTTTATCCATTATTGCAACAGGTTCTCCCTTACTTTTTGCATAACCCTGCATACTGAACATTTCGCCAAATACCAACAGAGTTCCGTCATCTTTAACCGCAAAGCTATGATACTGTCCTCCGACAACCTCCTTTATTCCCTTCATAACCAGAACCGGTCGGGAACTGTTTTCGGTTGTGCCGTCTCCTAGCTGTCCATAACAGTTACTTCCCCATGCCCATAAATTTCCACTTATGTCCAAGGCAAAGGAATAGGAATCACCGGCGGCTACCTTTATCCATTTTACTTCCCCATATACTTCTTTGGTAACTGCCGATAACAAAAACGTCAAAAATATAGTAATAACAACTAAAATCGAAACATTCTTCCTTGTCATTTAACTCTCCCCCAACTAATCAGTATTTTTGATAGTATCTAAAAAATGCAGCAAAACATTCACCTGATGGTTTTTCAATTATATCATATTGAAAATAATAAGCTTAAAAATACATAATGAATTTTCCATATTCATAAAAATTATATCATATGCAGGATACATTCACAGCTATCAAACCTTAATAATTATAAATAAATGTGAAGAAAAATAACCTTCTATCATGAGATACAATGAAAAAAGCATATATAATAGAAATGTAAGCATTTTCGTGATATAATCATTTATATAAATTCTGGCTGCTAAGGATGAGTAAAAATGTCACGAATTACATGTTTCCCTGAATATAAACCTAGGATAATAGGATATTTCAGGATACGTACAATTATGTATAAAGATGTAGATGTAAATTTGCTGTTTGATGAATTTGAAAAGTGCTCTTTTACGATTCCGGAGTTCCCCCCCGGTAATCTGGATATGTGGTTGCATTACCAGGCACATGTTTTCCTTATGGATAAATTCAAAAACAGCCCCGATAAATTTCATCTACTGTATATTGAATTAATAAATAAATACGGTATTTTTATTAAAGCTGCCGAATTGGAACACTATAGGGCATATTATCCGGAAGAGCTGTTTTTTAATCTGGATTTTCCGACAGATATGCTAAGAACCCTGGTATGTAAGACGAGATATCCACATAGGATTCTGTGTTACTGCTTTAGATATTTGTTGCACGGTTGGTCAGCTATCAGGATAGCTTCGGAGCTTAGCAACTACACGCTTGACGATATGTTGGATTTGTTTTTAAAAGAATATAAAAAGCAATCGGAATTACCTTCATTTTTTGTAGACTATATGTTTTCACCGTTAAGAAAGATTTTAAATGAAGTTCTGGCAAGCTACTTATCAAACCAAGGAAAAACCGACCCAAAATTTCTGGAAGTTATTCAACCCATAATAAATCACAGAATAGGCTCTACAAAACTAGACAATTACTTCGGAGTGAATGAAATTTCTCAAAGATCCCACATGGTTTCGGTATGGTGCAACAGGATTAAAAATACGCTGTACTCGAATTATATAGCTTTCTTAAAAAACTAATTTTTATTTAATGTGGTGGTGTAATATAAATGAATAATCAAAAAACAAAATGTCCTTCCCAGGAAATTATAATGAATTATTTCAACATGGAGCTTAACGAAACAGAAGCCATAGAAGTTGAAGAACATTTCTCTTACTGTGATGAGTGTATTAATAAGTTCAATTATTATAAAGAATATATTGAGCAAATCAGTCTTTCAGCTTCAGTGCAGAAAGCGCTATGGCACAATTCCAATGTTGATTGTGTTTCGGTATCCGTGGCAAATGCTTCTCAAGTAAGAGAAGTTTCCGAATTGGTAACCGATAAGGGCAAATATACCATAAGACTTATTCCTTTCCAGGACGAAATATCCCGGGCCCTTTTAGTAATAGAAGTTACTGACCGAAATGTAACAGGCGATATCAAAGTTTTTTTATTGGATAATGCAAATATGATACATGTAGGAACCGAACCGCTCAACGAGGAGCATCAGGTTTGTTTTGAGGTATCCTCAAATATTAATCTTAAAAATCTTATAATAAAAACGGACAATATGCTTTGAGGGTTTATGGCAGTATAACGGTATTATTTAGGAAATCATGCAATCCTTAACTAATCAATTTTATTATGCTGTTATTGTGGGTTTTGCTTTCTATTCTCTTTTTTATATCTAAATAAACATCACTTCAGCAAATTCGATTATAATTGTATTGAAGCAAAGCAAAAGCACCTCTCTTTCGAAAATGCATTTATTTACGTATAGAAAAATGCGGATACAGGCTCTGGGCCTGTGAAGCTTGAGTTTTTGGAATTCTTTCTTTATATAAAAGCCGCTCACAATCGAACATATGTTTGATTTTTCAATTCTTCTGTGTTATAATTTACCTAGTAGATTGCAATGTGACAACATATTTAGGACGGTGGATTTATGGAACTTCTAAAAAAGCTTGAAATTCTATCTGCTGCCGCAAAGTATGACGTATCATGCTCCTCCAGCGGAAGCAATAGAAAAAACACTAAAGGTGGAATCGGTAATGCTTCTGTCTGCGGTATATGCCATAGTTGGGCTGACGACGGCAGGTGCATCTCATTATTAAAAATTCTTCTGACAAACTACTGTATTTATGACTGTGCCTACTGTGTAAACAGAGTTTCCAACGATATTCCCCGTGCCGCATTTACACCCCGGGAGGTTGCCGACCTTACTATAAATTTTTATAAGAGAAACTACATAGAGGGGCTTTTCTTAAGCTCTTCCATAATTAAAAATCCAAATCACACAATGGAGTTATTATACGAATCCATAAGAATTTTGAGAGAAGATTATTTATTTAACGGATATATCCATATAAAAGCCATTCCCGGGGCAGACTTGAATCTTATAGAGGCTACAGGCAGACTTGTGGACAGAATGAGTGTGAATATTGAGCTTCCCTCAAGCAAAAGCCTTAAACTCTTAGCGCCCCAAAAAGAAAAGGAGGCAATACTCAAACCCATGGGCTTTATCAGTTCGAAAATCATTCAAAAGCAGGAGGAACGCAGCTTAACAAAGAAAGCACCGGACTTTGTCCCTGCGGGGCAGAGCACCCAGCTTATTATCGGAGCCAGTCCCGAGCACGATTTAAGTATTTTAAGGCTTTCGGAAAAGCTCTATCAAAGCTACAAATTGAAAAGGGTATACTACTCTGCATATGTTCCGGTTTCATCGCAAAACCCAAACCTTCCTGCAATCAAAAATCCTCCTTTGCTTCGAGAGCATAGGCTTTATCAGGCCGATTGGCTCCTGAGGTTTTACGGGTTCAGTTCGGACGAGCTTCTCGATGAAAAAACACCGGACTTTGACATAAACCTTGACCCGAAAGCCAATTGGGCCCTTAACCATCTGGAGCTCTTCCCCGTTGAAATAAACCGCGCCGACTATGAAATGCTCTTGAGAGTCCCGGGTATTGGGGTACGTTCAGCCAAAAAAATTATAAGTGCAAGAAGAGTAAAATCCTTAAATCACGATGATTTAAAAAAGTTGGGGATAGTATTAAAGCGTGCCCGGTTTTTTATTACCTGTAACGGAAAATATTCCGGTGGGATAGACATGAACGATACCCTTATCCGTCACGCACTGACAGATAAAGCCAATAGATTTGACGCTACTACCACTTGGGAGCAGCTTTCCCTCTTTTCACTCATTGATAATATGCCCACAGTAAATGATAAAATTATGAGTATAACAGGTGAAATGTAATGATATATTACTATTATGACAAAAGCTTTGAAGGACTCCTTACAGCAATATATGAAGCCTATTATAGGAAAGAATCGCCGTATATATGCCCTGTACAAAAGAACAATCAAATGAGTATTTTCGATACAAGCTTTACCATTGAAACCTCCGAAGAAAAAGCCTCCAAGGTGTACGAGGCCATATATAAAAAAATATCATATAACGCCCTGAAAAATGCTTACCATGCGTACCTTTCGGAAATTGACGGGATCAGTAATAGCATATATCAATATATTAAGCTGGGGTTTAAAGTGGGAAGAAAAGTAGATCTTTATCTTACCGATGAGAGAGTTTTTCCGGTACATAACGCAGTAAAGTCGGTTCAAAGGGAAAGCCACTTGATGATGGGTATAATAAGATTTAAAAAACTTGATAATGATCTGTATTACGCTGCCTACGAGCCGGATTACAATATTACCGTTCTGTTAATACCCCACTTTTCCGAAAGATTTTCAAATCAAAACTGGATAATCCATGACATAAAAAGGGGCATTGCTGCGGTTTACGATAAAAACGACTGTGTCATTACGGATCTTCCGGAAGAAATATATAACTGCTCCAAATCCCGGACCGACCAATATGAAACTCTTTTTAAAGGGTTTTTTAAAAGCATATGCATTAATGAAAGGATTAATCCAAAGCTTCAAAAGCAATACATGCCCAAGAGATATTGGAAGCATCTCATCGAAAAAAGCGATAAAGGAGCATTCCTGTAATGAAACAAACTGAATTTTGAAAATAGAAGTACCTCCTGTTAGAATACGAGGTGTAAGGCCTGCAGGGCTTACCCCTAATGAATAAGACTAACAACGGAGGTACG
>Ga0134096_1000119_pt1 | contig 100823 bp, 99 predicted proteins | sample 7_2taG_FD_94448 | JGI IMG/M metagenome (GOLD analysis project Ga0134096, IMG submission 94448) | Switchgrass degrading microbial communities from high solid loading bioreactors in New Hampshire, USA - 7_21_20_110_A3 metaG | ecosystem: Engineered > Bioreactor > Semi-continuous > Anaerobic >... | reverse complement strand
GATGGATGAAACCAATCCGGCTACCACGCTTGGAAGAGCTCCTTCCATCCCCGCTGCGACCACTATAGCATCCGCTTTTCTGATCTTCGGTAGCAAGTTAAACAATCGGTGAATGCCGGCCACGCCCACGTCGTAAAACCTCTCAACGTGACAGCCGGCGAATTCGGCCACACCCGCAGCTTCCTCCGCTACCGGTTTATCGGAGCTGCCTGCAGCAATGACAGCTACATTGCCTCGCTCCTTAGGAAGGTCAAAACGACACAAGCCCAATCTTGCTTCCTCACGGTACTCAAGATCAGGCAAAACGGTCTTTAGCAACTCATATTTCTCTTTCGACACACGACTAAATATGACATTCGAACGATGTTCGGATATGCTTCGGGCAATCCTTACAAGTTGGTCATCTGATTTGCCGGGGGTATAAATTATCTCGCCTATTCCGCGCCTTATAGACCGATGCCAGTCGAGCTTCACGTCGCCCAAGTCTTCGTATGGCAGCATTGACATCTTTTCCATGACCGAATCCACGTCGACCTCGCCCTTTTTCAACGATTCCAAGAGATGCCGAAGGTTATTTTCTATCTCCATTGACTTGCTCCTTCTTTTAATCATGTTTTAGACATAATTATAAATCTAAAAGAGCTACGGCGAGAACGCCATAGCTCTTTTAGATTTAGCCCTACCTTTAACTGCTGAATTTATCGACCTACATTAATCGTAGTCGGGCATTTCTGGCATCTTGGAGGCTTCCTTCTTCTCAGGTTTATCGGCCACCAAGGCTTCCGTGGTGAGCACCATGGCAGCAATGGAGCCGGCGTTCTGAAGGGCACTGCGAGTTACCTTCAGAGGATCTATTATACCCTCTTCGATCATATCGACGTACTCGCCTGTTGCAGCATTCAAGCCATGGCCCTTGGGCAGGTTGCGTACTTTTTCGATGACGACGTCGCCCTGGAAGCCGGCGTTCTCGGCTATCAAGTGCATGGGCTCAGGCAACGCATTCAACACAACCTGGGCTCCGATCTTTTCGTCGCCCTCAAGGGTGTTGATGAAGGATTCCAAAGCCGGCATGCAGTTTAACAGGGCCACACCGCCACCGGCAACTATTCCCTCTTCTACGGCAGCCCTGGTTGCGCTCAAGGCATCCTCAATACGATGCTTTAACTCTTTCTGTTCGGTCTCGGTGGCTGCTCCTACCTGAATGACAGCTACGCCACCGACAAGCTTTGCAAGCCTTTCCTGAAGCTTCTCCTTGTCATACTCTGACGTGGCTTCTTCGAGCTCCGCCTTGATCTGAGCGGCACGTTTCCTTATGGCCTCAGGGTCTCCGGCTCCTTCCACTATCGTGGTTTCCTCCTTCGTCACGCGCACCTTCTTAGCGCGGCCAAGCATGGAGAGATCCACGTTTTCAAGTTTGATTCCCAACTCTTCGCTTACTACCTGGCCACCCGTCACTATGGCGATATCCTGCAGCATGGCCTTCCTTCTGTCGCCAAAGCCGGGAGCCTTAACGGCACAGACCTGAAGGATGCCACGGAGCTTGTTGACAACCAGCGTAGCCAGAGCTTCGCCTTCCACATCCTCGGCGATGATTAAAAGAGGTTTGCCGGTCTGAACGACCTTCTCTAAAATGGGAAGAAGATCCTTTACGTTGCTGATCTTACCGTCGTTGATCAGGATGTAAGCATCTTCCAGGGTAGCCTCCATCCGCTCGGGATCGGTTATCATATAGGGGCTTATGTACCCCTTGTCGAACTGGAGCCCTTCAACCATCTCCAAAGTTGTACCTACGGACTGGCTGTCCTCAACAGTGATGACGCCGTCTTCTCCCACTTTGGACATGGCTTCAGCGATAAGCTCACCGATGCCCCTGTCGTTTGCAGATATGGATGCCACTTGAGCAATCTTGGCCCTATCCTTCACGGGTATGGCCATCTTCTTCAGTTCATCCACCACGACATCGACTGCCTTCTCGATGCCCCTTCGCATCAACATGCCGTTAGCTCCTGCAGCTACATTTTTCATGCCAAGGCGTATCATGGCTCTCGCAAGTACTGTAGCCGTGGTCGTGCCGTCACCTGCCACATCGTTGGTCTTAGAGGCAACTTCCTTCAAAAGCTGAGCACCCATGTTTTCAAAGGGTTCTTCCAGTTCTATTTCCTTAGCTATCGTAACACCATCGTTGGTGATCGTCGGAGAACCGAACTTTTTCTCCAATACTACATTACGTCCCTTGGGGCCCAAGGTAACTCCTACGGTATCGGCAACTTTATTTATACCTCGCTCTAATGCCCTGCGAGCCTCTTCATCGAACTTCAATATCTTTGGCATCTCAAATCCCTCCTTTATCGCATTAACAATCAGTCAGTTAGTTCAGTTACTTCGCAACTATTGCTAAAATGTCGCGCTCGCTTAAGATGAGGTACTCCTCATCGTCGACCTTTACTTCCGTTCCGGCATATTTGCTGAAAATTACCTTTTCGCCAACCTTCACCTCAAGAGGAAGCCTTTGACCGTTTTCAAGTACCCTGCCGCTTCCTACGGCGACTACTTCCCCTTCTTGTGGCTTCTCTTTGGCGGTATCCGGCAATACTATTCCGCCCTTCGTCTTTTCTTCTTGAGTTAAGACCTTAATGACTACCCTATCTCCGAGTGGCTTGAGCTGCATTTAACATCCCTCCCTGCCAGAAATGAACTGAATCGTCTCGTCCTTAATTATTAGCACTCAACATTGATCAGTGCTAACAGCGCGATACATATGTTAAGGTCCTCACCTCGTATATTACAAGTAGAAATATTCCAAGTTATCGGTAATAACTGACAAATAGGCAATAATATCTTCGATTTTCTTTTATTTTCTGGGTTTTTTAAGCCAAGGCTTTTGCAGGATCAGGCATGAAGGACAAAGACGACCTTTCGCCCCTCCTATAAGCATGATAGCCGGCCGCAGCGATCATTGCTGCATTATCTGTACACAGCTCTTTTGGGGGGATGTAGGCACGCCAGGACCTGGTTTTGACTTGCTCGCGAAGCTGTGAATTGGCTGCGACTCCGCCGGAGATGGCAACTTTATCAATGCCAGTAGTCTTTACGGCAATATCAACCTTACGCAGCAGTGCCTCGATGGCAGAATGCTGAAAGGAGGCACAAAGATCCTCGACCCTTATATGGGGGTCTCTTTTTAATGCCCACAGCACGGCAGTCTTTAAGCCACTGAAGCTAAATTCTATATCGGGGCTGTCAGCCATGGGAATGGGCAAAGCCACGGCCATTGGATCTCCCTTCTTAGCCATCTCGTCTATCAAAGGCCCGCCTGGGTAACCTAAGCCTAGCAAACGTGCCACCTTATCAAAGGCCTCCCCTACCGCATCGTCTCTTGTGGCACCAAGTAAGCTGTAATCTCCAAAGGATTTCACCAAGATCAATTCCGTATGTCCACCAGATATGATCAGCGTAATGAAGGGCGGAAGCAAATCGTCGTGCGCCAAATAGTTTGCAAATATATGTCCCTCAAGATGGTTGACCGTCATTAACGGCACTTCCCACGCTTGAGCCAGCGCCTTGGCGGCGGTCGTCCCGATCAAAAGCGACCCCATGAGACCCGGCCCATCTGTGACAGCGATGAGATTGATCTCTCTAGATGGGTTTTTTATGCGACATTCATCGAGAAGCTGAGAGAGCAATGGAATGAGATTTTCCAAATGCTTTCGCGAGGCAAGCTCCGGAACAACACCGCCATACGCCTCGTGGTCTTTTAGTTGGCTTGCAACCAAAAAACGAAGCAAGTTCCGACTGCCCTCAAGCAGCGCAACCGACGTATCGTCACAGCTGGTCTCTATGCCTAACGTCAACAACTTCGTCACCTACCGCAGCCATGGCAGGTCGAGCAGCTGCCGCCGGCACAGGCAGATGACCTCTTCTTCGGCATATCCCCCTCCAGGTGAATCAATACCTTTCCACCGCAAATCGGGCATCTTTGAGCAAAACTGCTGCTTTCAAATTCCTTATTACATATAGCACAGCGATACCTATGCATCAGGACCACCTTCCCACTAATTTTTTCTGCCTTTTATCTTCTTTAGGTCGATTTGGATCTGATCGCTTTCGTAAGCTATATTATATACCCCATCCGTCGCCTTAGAAACTGCAAAGGCCAAGCTGTCCACGGTATTCGGGGACAAAGAGCCCACAGAAATCCGAATCAGCTTGGTCAATATGTCTTCTTTTGTCAAGTTTTTGCCGTTTACCACGATCTTAAAGGGATCGAAATCCCAAGGCTTGTATGCTTCATAGCGCAATACGAACAAGTCCTTCCCGCGAATTTGAGGATCCCCGAAATGGCCTAAATGCCACTTTAGCCAATCGGGGGTCATGCCGGACGTCCTGGCTGCCCGAAGCAATGCATCATCTACGTAAAGAAAGTCCAGCCTGGCCCTGGCTCCCAATACCAGGTCTCCAAGTCTTTGAGCCTCAAGGTACATCGTGGTCGTACGTTCCTTGATCAAATCTTCCAATTCGTCTCCAAAAGCCTGATTTGCAGAAAAGAAAAAGGCCGCCGTAAACGCGAACAACAATATGCTAAAGACAACATTTAACAAGCATCTCCTCACTCTTCCTCGCCGCCTTTAAGCCCCTTAATTTCCTGGGCAGTAAAAGTGTAAACCTTGTTGCAGAAGTGACATCTCACCTCTAAGACCTCCTCTTCGCTCGATTCCTTCATCGACATCAGCAAGGCCTTAGCAAGTTCCCTCGAGCACCTGCAACCAAACTCAAAAAAGACGCTTCCCAGCCATTTCTTATCGACTCCCTCAAATATCGTCTCAAGCATATCCTTGGGAGATGAAGCCCGTTCTACCAAGCTACTTATGGAGAGGTGCTTCCTTAAAAGCTCCTCCAATCTTTCGGCAAAGGACTCGTCGCTGCCGGGCAATAACTGTACCATTATGCCCCCTGCGGATACAACTCCCAAAGATGGCCTTTGAAGGACTCCGAGAGCTACAGCCGTGGGCATTTGCTCCGACTTAGCGTAATAGTAAGCAATATCCTCCGCAATCTCGCCCGATACCAAAGGAATCCTGGAAATCACGGGCTCTTTCAAGCCTAAGTCCTTGATAACGGTCAAGTACCCGTTCTTACCAACGCCAGCTTTAACATCCCATTTGCCTGCTTCGGATAGGGGCAGCTCTACCTGCGGGTTTTCCACGTAACCCCTAACTTTGCCCAGGCCTTCGGCGTCGGCCACCACCTTACCAAGGGGGCCATCTGCTTCAAGTATTAAGGTAACACGAGCCCGCTCGATCTTCTGGTCTGCAGCCATCATCATCGACGCCATAACTAGCCTTCCAAGTGCGGCCGTAGCCAAAAAAGACAGACCGTGCATTTGCCTGAGCAACTTAACCAATTCCGTCGCTTCAACGGCTATGGCTCTGGCGCTGCCGTTGCCCAGAAGGCATTTATATAAGGTTGCCTTTCCCTCTCTGTCCTCTGACATATTAACCTTCTCCTTTGATGGACCTAGCTATCCACTTCCACTCCTGCAGTTTGCACAACAAGGTAGCTAAGCCGTAAACTGCCGCTCCCAAAATACCCGCTCCAATCAACCAAAGCGCCTTTATAATCGTACTTCCCAATGAGGGATAGGGCAACAAAAATTTATATGACAGAGAGACCAATATCAACGCACAGGCAGAAAGAGCCAACTTAGCGCACCATTTGAGATCGAATATTCCCAGTCTACCGGTGGCCTTGGATAAATATCTTATGCCCAAAAAGGTACCGCTCGTGAAGCCGCAAGCTACCCCTAAGGCCAGTCCTCGATAGGACAACCACCTTATACTAGAGATGCTTATCAGAAAGTTAACCAAAACGGCCGAAGACGTAACAAACATCGCTCCCTTTGGCAACCCGTAAGCATAGATAGCCCTCAATGTGACGTTGGTCAAGGCCATGCCTAGAAGCCCCAGGCAGTATATGGCAAAACACTGGCTGGTGGCCCTCCAAGCCCAATCGTCGAAGGCGCCTCTGTAAAATACGCAATTTACCGCCTCCGGGGAAAATATGACCGCCATTATCTCGATGGGCAAGATCAAAAAGAAGGTGAACCTGAGCGAATCCCTGAATATCTCGATAAATTCCTCGCTGTTTGACGATGCTCTGGAAAGCGTCGGCAAGACGGCCTGAGATATGGCTATGACGAACAATCCCAGGGGAAGCTGAAGCAGCCGATCGGCGTAATTCAACACCGAGATCGACCCCGCCTCCAAAAATGACCCTGCCACCCTGCTTATCACCGGATGCAGCTGGTTGAATGAAAGACCGACAACATAAGGCAGGAAAAGGCGCATCATCGTCCTTAAGTCTTCGTCGGCACGGTTAATCTTCGCCGGGTAAAGCGCAAATCCCTTGAGGGCGCTCCACATCCATTGTACACAAAACTGCGCCATACCTCCGGCCAGTACTGCTATAGGGAGTATCGAAATGCCATAACTTTTGCAAAAAAGGAGGGCAACGCAGATGAAGACAACGTTGCTTACGGCAGGCGCTATGGCGGGCACAAAGAAGGAGCCCAAGCTGTTGAGCACGCCCATGACCAGGGCAGAAAGCGAAATTATCAAAAGAAAGGGGAATAGCTTTCTGGTAAAAAGCGTTGCCAATCTGGCATCATCCCCCGAAAAACCGGGGGCAATGATGGAAACCAGCTGAGGCGAAAATATTATGCCAAGCACCACTACACATGACCCAGCCAAAACTAAAACGGTTGTCGCCTGACGCCCCAATTCCTTGGCCCTCTCCTTGCCGTGCTGGCTTAAAGTCCTGGAAAATATGGGCACGAAGGTGGCCGACAAGGCGCCCTCTGCGAGCAACTGCCTGGCCAGGTTGGCCAAAGTATATGCCACCAGGAAGGCGTCCAACTGCCGGGTTGCACCAAAAAAGGCCGCGATTATGGTCTCGCGTATAAGCCCCAATATCCTGCTTGTAAACGTGCCAATGGTCATCATCATCGAATGTCGTATAATGGTATCAATTGCCTTGGCCAAATTTAAATCCTCCTTGAATTAAAGGTGATGCAAATGGACGCAACTGTTCATGTTTGGGGAATCGGAAACAACATCATGGGAGATGACGGCGTAGGAATATTCGTCGCCAAAATGTTAAGGAAGCTTTCGCCCTCAAACATTAAAGTCGAGATATGCGAAAGCGTCCCCGAAAATTTCATTTTTCAATCAACCATGAAAGACGTTCGTAAACTCGTGATCGTAGATGCTGCAGAGATGTCCCTGCCGCCAGGAAGCATAAGAAAGATCTCTCCCCTGAAGTCTCAAAGCTTTATTTCAACACACGGACTACCCTTCCTAAGGCTGCTAGACAACATGGAAGAATGCGAATTAATCATAGTGGGCATACAGCCTGAAAGGATAAGCTTTTCCACGAAGCTGTCCCCATCGGTACGCAAGGCAGCACGAGAGCTGGTAAAGATGATACTTGCCTCACGATTGCACGAGATCCCTCTGCTTACCAGCTAAATCTCTCTCCAAGATAGTATTTCCTTGCAATTTCGCTCTCTGCGACCTCATCAGGGGGTCCTTCTATAAGAATTTGCCCCTCATGGATGAGGCATGTCCTATCGGTGATGGCCAATGTCTCTCTAACATTGTGATCGGTAAGCAGAATGCCGTATCCTCTACCCCGTAAACTCAATATCAGCTGTTGTATATCATAAACTGCTATTGGATCTATTCCGCTAAATGGCTCATCGAGCATCAGAAAATCCGGCTCTATGGCCAGGGTGCGGGCTATTTCTACCCGCCTTCTTTCTCCTCCGCTAAGCGAATAGCCCTTGACGTCAGAGATTTTCTTCAGTCCGAACTCCTTCATCAAGAGGGCGACCTTTTCGTCTATCTCTTCGCGCTTAAGATCGCGCTCTTCCAGCACCAAGCGCAGGTTCTCCTCTACCGTCAGAGACCTGAATACCGAGGCCTCCTGGGGGAGATAGCCAAGCCCAAGCCTGGCTCTGTGATACATGGGAAAAGGCGTGATCTCCACATCGTCCAGATACACCTTTCCGGCATCAGGGTAAAGGAGGCCGACTATCATGTAAAAGGTCGTAGTCTTGCCCGCTCCGTTGGGGCCCAACAAACCCACTATCTCTCCCCTCTTGACCTGAAAGGAGACGTCTGATACGACCTTTCTCTGCTTAAAGGATTTCTCCAATTTCATAACCGACAACAAGTCAGCCATATTAGGCGCTATTCCTCCTTGACCTCGACGATGACCTTTGGCCTTCCAAGGGCCTCTATATGTCTGTCATCCACATAATAAATCAGGCTCTCTGCCTCTATTGTCTTCCCCTCCTGAAGGGCTTTGGCATTGCCGGTTACCTCAAGGATGCCTTTGTCTCGTATGTAATGGGCCTGATCTCCGGTAATGTTCGTCCTTCCTCCGCCCTTGGGCTCATGTACGATGATCACGTTTCCGGTCGCCCACATCTCGTCTATCAGCTCGTCTTTAATCTTTCCCTTTACTTCCTTAGCACTCATGGTCATGCCTCGTTCTTTGTCCTTAAATTGACGCACTTGAGCGGCATCGAAATCATTGCCCCGCCTTGTGACCCTTTCGGCAATTATCTCCATCTGCTTCATCCGCGCGTTTACGCTTCCTATGGCGCTATAATAGACTGTCTTGCCGTCCAGCCATTCCAAATCGTTGCAGCGTATCTCCTCATCCTTGCCGCGAATCATATGACTCTTGCCAAAGGCCCGAAGTAGTGTCCCCTTTTCGTCCCTTGTTACCTTCAGTTCCAAGCAAGTAAGATTGGCATCCCGCGATGGCCATGAGGCGCTCACCTCGTTCCAAAAGCGAAACTCCTTGCCATCAATGAAGCCCTCGGCAAAGGGCGACTTGACTACGAGGTCTTCCCGTGTCACTTCGACGTTCCCCTTGGCCGTGACTTTGCCAGAATTGGGATCGTAGTACAACTCGTCGGAGCGCAGCGTGACCTCCGTCGTAGTGCTTTTTTCAGCTCCCACACATGGGGGAGACAGAAAAAATATAATTACAATCAAAAAGGCCAAGAGTGCGTATGAGGCCTTCATATTTTTCATCTCATAACACATCGGCTTTGGATGTTATCAGCTCAGCTATTTGAACCGCGTTGAGCGCCGCGCCTTTTCTCAAATTATCGGACACGACCCACATGGACAAGGCTCGCGGCATTCCCATATCATACCTGATGCGACCCACGTAAACGAGGTCACTTCCTGCCGCCTGAAGTGGAGTCACGTAATTATTGCCGGTCATGACCTCTACGCCAGGGGCCTCCGAGAGTATGGCATATACCTCTTCAAGAGTTATATGCTCCTCGAATTGAGCGACTATGGCCTCCGAATGTCCGCGCCTGACCGGAACCCTGACCGTCGTACAACTTACCTGCAACCTGTGATGATGCAGGATCTTTCGGGATTCGTGGAGCATCTTCCACTCCTCTTCGGAGACGCCGGATTCGTCCATAGGTCCAATGTGGGGCAATACGTTGAACCCTATTGGCAGAGGGTAAACCTCCGGCTTAAAGGGCTTGCCTTCCAAGCTTGAGCGTATGCTGTCATCGAGCTCAATCAAAGCCTCCTTGCCCGTTCCCGATACGGATTGAAAAGTTACGGCAGAGAAATACTCAAGACGAAACCTCCTGTGCAGAGGCGCCAAAGCGACTACGGCCTGAATTGTCGCGCAATTTGGGTTGGCGATTATGCCGTTATGATGCAGGGCATCTTGAGGATTAACCTCGGGTATTACAAGCGGTACTTCCGGATTCATCCTCCAGGCAGAGCTGTTATCTATTACAACAGCCCCACAGGAGGCCGCTATGGGTGCCCATTTTTTTGAGACGTCGGCACCGGCCGAAAAAAGAGCGATGTCAACGCCATTAAATTCTTCCTTTGAAACCTCCCTCACCTCTACCTGTGTACCGCGAAAATCGACGAGCTTTCCCGCAGATTTGCCAGAAGCAAGGGGGATTAGCTTCGTAACCGGGAAATTTCTTTCCTCCAGGACCTTGATCATTTCTTGCCCCACAAGACCCGTTGCACCCAAAACAGCTACATGCATGTCACACTTCTCCTTCCATAAAATGTTTATGCAAAGAAGATACAGCCTTGTCCACCATTGTAGAGGATATTACGCACGTAATTGAGTTTGAGGTTGAAGATATCATGTCAATGTTAATGCCCTCCCGCGACAGGACGGAAAACATTTGTGCCGGAATATCCGGATGAACGGACAATCCGACACCTATTATCGAAACTCTGCCAACTTCCGAATCGTAGGTAACGCCTTGGGCATCGATCTCCCTGGCATATTCGCCGCAAACCTCTATTGCATCCCCAAGCAAGGTCTCCTTTACTAAGAAGGCTATATCGTTGACATCTCCGCGCATCACGCTTTGTATTATCATCTCGACACCTATGCCATGCTCTGCCAGCTTGCTAAACAACCCGGCAGCTATTCCCGGAACGTCAGGGACTCCCAGCACAGCTATTTTAGCAATATTTTTATCATGCACAACAGCCTTTATCACTAAACCTTCTTTTATGCCTTCTTCTCTCACCCAGGTTCCCTCCTTGTCCACTATGCTCGAACTTACATAAATGGGCATCTTATACAATGAAGCAAACTCCACGCTTCTGGCCTGAAGCACCTTTGCACCTAAGGCAGCCATTTCGATGCAGTCTTCATAGGATACGGATGACAGCTTGATGGCGCTTGAGACCACTTTGGGGTCTGCCGTATAAATTCCGTCCACATCGGTATATATGTGGCAGAATTCACAGTCCAGGGCAACGGCCAGAGCAACGGCCGAAAGGTCCGAGCCGCCCCTGCCCAAGGTCATGAAGTCTCCAAACTCGTTGACCCCTTGAAAACCCGTGACGACAGCAACTCCACCTTTATTCAGCCATTCCTTGACCCTTTTGGGGCTTACGTCGGCTATTCTGCCTTCCGTGTGATGGCCATAAGCAAGAAATCCGGCTTGGGAACCGTTGAACGACTTGGCCTTCAAGCCGAAGTCCTCTAGGGCCAAGGCCAGTAAGGAGGCACTCTGCTGTTCTCCCGTAACTAAAAGTTGGTCTAACTCTCTACCGCAAAATACGCTGGAAGTCTTGCGCGCAAGCTCTATCAAGTTATCCGTCGTCTTTCCCATGGCCGATACCACGACGGCCACTTCATAACCTTTATCAACGTAATCTCCTTTTATGCGTCCGGCAACGTTTCGTATCCTTTCCGGGGTAGCAACTGAGCTTCCGCCAAACTTCAACACTACACGATCAATGGACATCGACTGACCTCCTCCACAGTCGCTGGGTTTGTGCCTTTAATTCTGGCTCCCTCCTGGTCCACATCGAGGACGAAGAAACGCGACCTTATACCCCTTTCGGTAAAGACCGAGCACATCTCCTTTGCAGTGCGAGTAGGATTGCCCCTGACAAAAGCCAGGACGCTTGGACCGGAGCCGCTGATTGCAGCTCCCAGGCATCCTGGCACGGATTTCACGCGATCCAGGATTTCTTCTCCACCTGGGAAAAGCTTGGCCCTGTACGGCTGATGCAGCTTGTCTTCCATGGCCCACGGCAGGTTTTCGAGCTTGCCCGTGACCCAAGAGGCAGCCAACAAAGCAGCCCGGCTCAAGTTGAATACGGCATCCTGAAGCGAGACGCTTTTGGGAAGCACCTCCCTTGCCATCTTCGTGTCCACCGCAACGTCGGGCACGGCTACGACGATTTTAATCTTCTCCTGAAAGGCCGGCAACTGAACGTACTTGACCTCTCTGCCATCCCAGGCGCTTATGACGAAGCCGCCAATACAACATGGGACTACGTTATCCGGGTGTCCTTCCAGCTCCACCATCAAAGAAAGCAATTTTTCCTTTGGTAAGGAAAGCATTCCTATGGCATTGGCCAGCACCACTCCTCCGACAATTGCGGAAGCCGAGCTACCCAACCCCCTCGATAAGGGGATGGCATTGTAAGTTTTAAGCTTTAACCCTACAGGCGGGATGTCAAATTTCGCCAGCGTAGCCCTAAAAGACCTTATGAGCAGGTTGTCTTCCGGCTTTGCCAAGCTCTTTCCGCCCTCACCTACGACTTCCACCTCGTAGGTGTCAGGGGGCAAAAGGCCTACAACCTGATAACGATTATATAAGGACAGAGCAACGCCAAATGAATCAAATCCCGATCCTATATTGGCGCTCGATGCCGGTACAATCGCTGTCAGCATGACAAGATCACCTCCCTTAAAACATCAAAGTTTGCTTCCACCTCTTTTGGTGGCGAGACTATACAATCCACTATCGTTGGGTCCTTTAATCCATTGCCCGTAAGGACCATGACGACCTTTATACCCTTCGGCAAATCGCCGTTTCTCTTTAACCTGTAAAGGCCGGCAAGGGTAGCACAAGATGCCGGCTCGGCAAATATGCCCTCACTGCTTGCCAGATCTCTTTGTGCCTGAAGTATCTCTTCATCGGAGACCGCCAAAAACGTTCCGTTACTGTTTTTAACCGCAGCCAAGGCCTTTTTGGCGTTCACGGGATTGCCTATACGTATGGCCGTGGCAACCGTCTCCGGGTTTTGGAAGGGTTTGCCCGTTACCAAAGGGGCGGCACCTTGGGCTTGCACTCCTATCATCTTGGGAATCGCATCTATCAGACCAGTTCTTTTGTATTGAACGAAGCCGGCCCAATAGGCCGTAATGTTGCCTGCGTTTCCCACCGGCAACACGCACCAGTCCGGAGCTCCTATTTCGTCACAGACTTCCCAAGCCCCACTTCTTTGCCCCCAAAGCCTAAATGGGTTTACCGAGTTAACGATATTTAAACCCAGATCACTGGCCAACTTGCGAGTCATCTCAAGCGCAACATCGAAATTTCCCCGAACGGCCAATACGTTTGCCCCGTAAATCAAAGCTTGGGCAAGCTTGCCCTTGGCCACTTTGCTGGCGGGCAGGACGACATGACACTTGAGCTTTGCCTTGGCGGCGTAAGCCGCTGCCGATGCGGAAGTGTTTCCCGTCGAAGCACATATGATGCCGCGTGATCCTGCCTCTAAGGCCTTAGCTACGGCAAGAACCATGCCTCTATCCTTAAATGAACCTGTAGGATTAAGGCCTTCGCATTTAGCGTAAAGCTCAATTTCAAGTTTCACACTAAGATTATCAAGTCGAACCAAGGGAGTGTTGCCTTCACCTATCGACAGGATCGGCGTATTCGAGGTGACAGGGAAATAACCGGCGTACTTTTCCAATAAACGAACCATAGACTTATTATCCCTCCGTAAAGTTATTAAAAGCCCCCCTCAAGCCTCCATTGGAGGCGAGAGGAGGGCTCCCGCGGTTCCACTCCATTTCCGAAGCTCATGTCTTCGGATCTCTTTCCGCTATGAGGGGCGAATCCCCGCTGTCTTATCCGGCAAATGCCGGCTTCGGCAGCAGCTCCGGGGCGGTCTTCACTCATCCGCGAACGGAAACCTCACACCAAATGACTTCCTCTCTGGAGATCGCATAAGACGAGCTACTCTTCCCCTTCATCGCAAAGTTCTCTTATTTAATGGTCTTTATAATACCGTTCACCTAAGATGTCAAGTAGATGGCGCTTATCTGTGTTTTATAGACAAAGTCCGTTATTCTGCCGGCTCAAACATATCCTTTCCAACTCCACATACCGGGCATACCCAGTCGTCGGGCAATTCCTCGAAGGGCGTTCCGGGAGCGATGCCGGAATCGGGATCACCCTGCGCCGGATCATAAACATAGCCGCAAACCGTGCAAATATACTTCATAACTTTCCCCCCTTAAATATAGGATTAAAGCTTGTAATTATTATAATCTAAGCACAAACCTTATGCCATCGCCAAAACCAAGACCCGTCACGTATTGCGGGACAGTCAGCTACAGGCCAAGCAATCTCCACAGTTCCTCCTCTGCGGAAAGCTCATCTGTCCCCATGCCCTCCAGGTCAAAAGTGCCTACAAGGGTACACGAGATATCGTGCTCCTTTAGCCTGTTCATAGCTTCTTCGGCGTTTTCTTTCGAAACTACAGCCAAAAGCGCCCCTGACGATATGAGATGTAAGGGATCAAAGCCGAGGATCTTAGAGGCCTTTCGGGTAATCGGATGCAGAGGGAAGGCGTCGAAATCCAGCTTAACCTTAAGGTCGGTGAGGGCAACTATCTCGGAAATACCGCCTATCACCCCGCCTTCCGTGGGATCGTGCATGAATAAGGCCAAATCTCTCAAAAGCCTTGCCTCAGGAACGACGGACAAAGAGGAGCTCCACCCCTTTATTTCCTCTATCTCATCGTCTGACAAAAATGAAGCAAGCATCTCCCTTCTGTCGCTTGCAAGTATGGTCATGCCTTCTATCCCAACGTGCTTGGTTAGAATTATTGCATCTTTCGGCCTGATGGAACTGGCCCGCAAAACCCTACGGCTAGTCCCCAACATGGTGCCTACCATGATGGGATACGTATAGCGATCGGAAAACTCCGTATGTCCCCCCACGATGGCGATGCCCAGCTTTTTTGCCTCTTCGTTGACCTCTTTCATCAGCAAAGCTGCATCGTTTAACGTCATGGTCGCAGGCAAGATCAACACCACCAGCATATACGCAGGGTCTCCTCCCTTGGCAGCTATGTCGTTGGCATTCACGTTTACTAGTAACCTCCCTGCACCTTTAACAGCCCCAACGATCGGATCGGAGGTGGCCAGCAAAAAAGCGCCCGCGGGCCACCCTATTACGGCAGCATCCTCTCCTATCTTAGGACCTATGAGCACTTCCTTCCTGTCAAAGCCGCGCAGCTCCTTTAAAAGGGGTTGTAGCAGGGTTGGAGGAACCTTACCCACGGATATAGACATTTCGTCTTTGACCAATACACGCTCACCTCCTGATGCTGTAAACACAGCCACAATATCGTTGCCTGTAAAGTCCAAGTTCTTTGCTTTTAGCCACGGACCTTGCAAATCCTCCGCCCTTTCTCCAAATGTCACCTCTCCAGGCAAGGCCAGCCCTGCTTGCCAGGTCTAGTCCTATGGCATTTATCAACTTTGGGTCTTTATGAGGGCTTATGGTAAGGCTTGTGGCGCAGGCTCCACAGCTTAAGGCAAGAGCATTTCTTGCTGCGGCTTCTATCTGCAAACGGTAACATAATATACATCTGCCCCCGCCTTCCGGTTCACCAGCCAAGGCCTTTGTCGCATTAAGCCAATGACCCGGATCGTAAGGCAAGGTCAAAAGCGAAACGCCGAAGTTGGCTGCCAGCTTCCTGGCGGCCTCAAGCCGCTTGTCGTATTCATCCTTAGGATGAATGTTAAGGCCATAAAAGAAACAGGTCACAACGTTACCCTCACGCATCAGGTTTTCGAGGGGCACTGTCCCATCGGGGGCACAGCAAATATGCAACAAAACCCTCATATCACCTCATCTCCACGGCCTGAAGGCATGACGGGCGTGGCAAATATCAAATAACCTGTGTGACCTATCATCCTGTCCTCGGGCCTTATTCTATCCGGGTCGCACTTTAAGCCTCTGTGAAGTATCTCCAATACTTCGACGTCGACAAAGGCGTTTTCTTCCAGGGAGCGAAGAAATCTCTCTATCTGGTTAAAAGTAGGAAGCAGAGCCCCCATTCGTCTGCCCAAGGCTATGGCTTTTCTGACCTGTGGCAGATAATTCCACGGATCCGGGATGTCCAAAAATACCGCATCGACATCGCTTTCGTCGAAGCCCTCGGATATGTGTCTTACGTTGAAGCTCACCCTATGCTCGACCTTCCATCTCCGACAGTTGCGCTTGGCCAGCTCTACGAATTCCTCACGAACGTCGTAAGAATAAACACGACCCTCGTCTCCCACGAAGTTGGCAAACACCGTGGTCATGCCACCCGAACCGGTGCCGCATTCTATCACCCTGGCACCCGGTTTTATATCAAGTTGAAGCAATATATAGCCGGCTTCCTTTGGGAAGACTATCTGAGTCTTGCGCTTGATCTTTCGCAGATATTCCTCCAAGGTCGGCTTCGTCACGTAAAATACGCTGCCGTTGTGCGACAAGACTCTACCGCCGTAGCCTGCGCTCATGATCTGATCATGCAAAATAATTCCAAGGCGCGTCTCAAGCTTGCCGCCATCCTCAAGGGTAACCAAAAACCTGTCCCTTTTGGAGGCAGAACAAAGCGCTACCAGGGTCCCAGCTTCAAGCATGGACATCACTCCTGCAGCAGGCAATAAACAGCTTCGGCCACTTCTTCCGGGGCCAATCCCATTGCCTCAAATACCTCGTTGGAGGGCCCTGAGTCTCCATAGCGCGAGATGCCAAAGGCCTTAAACACGGCGCTCATGTTCAAAGATTGAAGTTTTGAGGCAACCTTTTGACCTAACCCGCTATTGACGTTGTGATCTTCATAGGTAAAGATGGGGCCCCTTCTGACAGCCTCGATCAAAACGTCGTCTTGCAGGGCCAATGGGCAGGAAACGCTGTAAACGCACAAAGAAATGTCTCTTTTTGCAAGTATATCCCTGATCTTCAATGCGCGATGGACCATATGCCCCATCGCGAACATCGATACATCATGACCATCCCTTATCATGTCAATTGTTCCGTAATTAAAGGTATAATCATCGCCATAAAATGGGGAGAAACCATCCTCCTTAGTTAAGACGGGAAGACGGCTTCTTCCCATGGCCACACATATGTTCCCGCCCTGCAGTAATGCCCACCTCGTGACCCTGTCGGTCTGGTTGGGATCGGCCGGAACGATCAGCTTCCAGCCAAACAGGTTGCCCAGCAACCCCACGTAATCTATACATTGATGGGTCATGCCATCTTCTCCAACATCAAGACCCACATGAGTGAGGAAAAGCTTTAAGCCGGTCTTGTTTATATCGTTTAGACGCTGTTGGTTATATACCTCCGTCAGCCCGAATACGCCAAAATCGGCCCAGACGCTTGCCACCCCACCGCATGAAGCAGCGCCGGCAACAGTGGCAGTGGCATGTTCCTGTATGCCCGTTTCCACGAACCATTCGGGATAAACTCTAGCGAACTCGTCCACCTTAACCGACGAAGCCAAATCACAATCGAAGACCAAAATAGGAGTGGAATTTCTTTCGCGATTCAGCCTTCCAACGTCGGCCAATGCCTTGCCGAAGGCAGTTCTATTGTCCGTTTTTGCATCAGAAGGGTAAGTAAAAGGCGATCCGGCTTCAATCTCTGGTGCCTTAGAAGCAACGGTCCTACCCTTTGGCAACGGTCCTTTTCTTGTCCTTAAGGCTTCTTCCAAAAGGGAGGGATCCTCTCCCAGCTCGGCCATGGCCTTAAGGTACTCTTCCTTTGAAAGGGCTTTACCGTGATAGTCAGGGATGTTTTCCATGAAGGATACGCCTTTGCCCATTACGGTATTGCAAAATAGGACGCTTGGCTTTTCGTCTTCGTATGCCTTCTTCATGACGGCATATATATCGGCAGGATCGTGTCCGTCACACTCGTATATCTGCCAGCCGTCAGCTTCCCAAAGCTTCTTGTAGTTTACGGGCATGACCGCTTCAGTCGAACCGCTTATCTGAATGCGGTTGAAGTCGATCAAAACAGTGACATTGCCCAATCCTTCCTTGAACGCGATCCTGCGAGCCTCGGCCACTTGACCCTTGGTCTGTTCGCCGTCGCCCATTAAAACAAAGACATGCCCGTTGTCGTGCCGTTTTTTTTGAGCCAAGGCGTAACCTATCCCGGCAGCAAGGCCCTGCCCCAGATTTCCGCTTGCCCAATCGATTCCCCAAACCGATCTTTCGACATGTCCCTGAAAAGGGCTCCCGGTCCTTCTAAAATTGCCCAAAAGCACGGATGGATCGAAAAAACCTAAATAGGCCAATGCAGAATACGCCGCCGGGGCCGTATGCCCATGGCTGATCACGATGAAGTCCCTTTTTATGTCTTCAACATTGTCACTTCGAACATCGCTTACGGCATAGGCCATCAAGTACATCTCTATGCTTGACATAGAGCCGGCCGGATGTCCGCTGTTTGCTGCAGTTGTCATGGTAAGTATCCAACCGCGACACCTTTGGGCGGCACGCCGAAAGGCAGCCACATCGCTTTCATCTAAATATTCCTTCGGGAAATGACTTAAGGAAAGAAGTAACCTACTGTCTATCGAATCATTCATGTCATAACCTCCAGATTAAAGAAAGTTTTCTTTGTATGCACATTTTACGCCAAAACAACGACCCGGTTGCAGGTAAGCAAAATCCCACAAGCCTTGACGCATACCTTATACCAGCAACCGATGAGAGGTGCAACCTTTTTGCAGTCCTTGACGCAGAAATTGCGATCAAAGCTTGACATTCCATTTTTTTCCTGGATAATTGATGAGTTTGCTGAAATAAAAAGCATTTTTAGACAATGCGGAAGGTAGGTATTGTAAAGTTTAATGAGCATCAATATTAACGGATTTGAAAAATACGGACTGAGCGAAGGGCTGCTTGAAGCCATCGAGGCTAAAGGATTTACTGCGCCGACTCCCGTTCAAAGGGAGATGTTAAATCTCGACAACTTCAAGAGAGATGTGATAGTAAGGGCAAAGACGGGTTCCGGAAAGACGCTTGCCTTTCTGCTTCCTATCTATAACGAAGGAAACATAAATAAAGGCAACCCTAAAGTACTCATACTTTCCCCTACGAGGGAATTAGCCTTGCAGACCAATGCAGAAGCCTCTTGGTTGGGCCAAAATCAGGACATCTCCACGGCAAGTCTGGTTGGTGGAATGGACATGGCCAGACAAGTGCGAGAACTAAGAAAGGGTGCATCGATAATCATCGGTACTCCCGGCAGGACATTGGATCACTTGCGCCAAGGCACACTTAAACCGGAAAACATACACAGCATCATACTCGACGAAGGAGATCGCATGTTGGATATGGGCTTTCGAGAGGAACTGGAGGCCATACTTCAAGCGCTTCCCAAGAGGAAGAGGACTTGGCTTTTTTCTGCAACAATGCCTCAAGAGGTAACCGCAATTTCCAAAAAATATCTAAATGAGCCGCTTTGCATAGACCTCGTCGAAGACGGAAACCAGCATTCCGATATAGAGCATGAAATATATACTGTTCCCCAAAGGCGTTCCTTTGAGGGACTGGTGAACGTGCTTTTGTGGGAAAACCCGACCAAAGGCCTAATATTTTGCCGTATGAAGACAGAGACAATGGAAATTACAAAAAATCTCGCAACAAAGGGCTTTAAGGCATCATGCCTGAACGGGGACATGACGCAAAAGGAAAGAAGTGCTTCCTTAGAGGCATTTAAATCAGGACAAATATCCCTCCTGGTTGCGACGAACGTGGCTGCAAGAGGCCTCGATGTGCCGGGAGTAGATTACGTCGTTCAATACGGCTTGCCCGACGATCTTGAGACATTCATCCACCGCAGCGGACGTACCGGAAGGGCCGGCGCTCACGGCAAGGACATCTTGGTCCTTACCCCATCAGAAACAAGACGCGTCAAACAAATGATTGGCAAAACTAAGATAAAGGCCAAATGGCTAACCGTCCCAAATTCCAAGTACATAAATAGCAAAAGGAAGGCCGAATACGAAAAGGACCTCTTGGGAGTCGACGAAGTTGGCAAAGATATGCTGATCTGGGCAGAGGAGCTGCTCAAAAAAAGCGACCCTGCCACATTGGTCGCGAAGCTGCTTAAAAAAACGAACATAGACAGCACAGGCGGCTACGACCTGGAGGACGAACTAAGGCAGGAAATCGCTAAGAGAAACGACGATTCCTGGACTAAACGCAAGAGGGAGATGCATTCCGTTTCCAGAGAAAAGAAGATAAAAACTCGCAGAAAAACACGCAGCTCGGATTTGTATCTGACCGAACCCCAAAAATTCGAAAGAAAACGCAGATACAACTAGACAGATTAAGATATTTTCACAAATATAACTTCTTTATGAAATATTAATAGCGGGGGCTTGCAAGCCCCCGCTATTAATATGCTCTATCCTAAAAATCGGAAATCCGTCTACTTAATGACCTCTTCTGCCGGTTTGTAGTGATCCATCATGCCAAAGGCCTCGGCAACCGGTTTAAAGGTGATTACTCCTTTGTACATATTCAAGCCTTTAAGAAGAGCGGGGTTTTCCTTTACCGCACGCTCAACGCCCTTCTTTACCAGCTGCAGACCATATAGTATGGTGCTGTTGTTCAAGGCATATGTGGCAGTCCTGGCGTAAGCTCCGGGCATATTTGCCACACAGTAATGCACCACGCCGTCTACGACATATACAGGGTCAGAATGGGTCGTAGGCTTAGAAGTTTCCGTGCAGCCGCCCTGGTCGATCGCCACGTCAACGATGACAGATCCCGGCTTCATCATCTTAAGATGTTCTCTTTTAACGAGCTTTGGCGCCTTAGCCCCGGGTATCAACACGGCACCAACGACTATATCAGCTTCCCGTAAGCCAGCTTCCAGAGTATGGCTGTCGCTGAACACAGGAAAGACGTTGGGGGGCATTGTCTGAGCCAGACGCTCCAGAGCATTGGGGTTGACATCGAGTATGGTTACCTTGGCACCCAATCCTGCTCCAACCCTGGCGGCGTTGCTGCCGACACTGCCGCCTCCGATTACCAATATGTTAGCGGGGGCAACTCCAGGAACTCCCGTGGGAAGCAGTCCCATCCCGCCATGGGGTTTGCCCAAGTAGTAAGCACCCATCAGGCACGCCATTCGACCGGCTATGGTGCTCATGGGTTTCAGTAGAGGCAAAGAACCGTCAGCTTCCTGAACGGTCTCATACGCTACCGCTATTATCTTCTTTTTGAGACATGCCTTGGTGAGCTCCTCATCTGCTGCGAAATGAAAATAGGTGTAGATGACTTGATTTTCGCGCATCAGGTCATACTCTTGGGGAAGGGGTTCCTTTACCTTTACGATCATGTCGGATGTAGCCCAAACTTCTTTGGCCGAATCCAGGATCTTAGCCCCTGCTGCCTTGTATTCCTCGTCGGTAATGCCGGAACCAACGCCAGCGCCCTTTTCCACCACTACCTCATGCCCGGCGTCAACGTAAGCCTTGGCGGCCGCAGGAATGAGCCCAACCCTGAACTCGTTGTCCTTTACCTCTTTCGGACATCCTATCCTCATCTAAAAAGCCCCCTTTAATTGAGATTGTTTAAAAATTAATTGAGATAATTAAAACTAGCACTTTAATAAACATTATACTATATTTTCTCACAAATATACACGGGGAACTCTAGGTGTAAACAAATTCGGTATCTCGTAATTTATCGTACCTAGCAAGCCCGCTATTTCCTCGGGCGTTATGCGCTCTTGGCCCTGGATACCTATGAGCACGACTTCGTCGCCCACTTTAACGTTCGGGATGTTGGTAACGTTCACCATCGTTTGATCCATGCAAATGTTTCCCACAATGGGAGCACGCACGCCCTTTATTAAAACTGATGCCTTCATGGAAAGAGGCCTTGGATAGCCGTCATGATATCCTATGGGAAGCACTGCTATCCTCTCTTCTCCCCTGGTCATGTAGCGCAGCCCGTAACCCACGCCGCTTCCAAGCGGCAGCGTCCGTAATGCGGCCACTTCCGTCTTGACCTGAAAGACAGGTTTAAGCTCAAAGGGCTTATTACAGGATTCCGAAGGCCACATCCCGTACAATATTAATCCAGGTCTTACCGCATCCAAGTGATACTTCGGAAGGTTAAGCGTTGCGGGACTGTTGCAGACATGGCGCAATCTGATCTTTACCCCATACTCATCCAATATATCCAAGGCATTCATGTATCGTTTAAATTGCCAATGAGTGTACTCCAGATTTATTTCATCGGCCGTAGCAAAGTGAGTAAAAGCTCCTTCTATGTCAAGCCCGGGTAAACTTTTAAGTTCAGGCAGGACCTTCGGCAACTCATCGGGCAAAAAGCCAATCCTTCCCATGCCCGTGTCGATCTTCAAATGAAGACGTGCCACTGTCGCTTGTCTTTGCGCTGCCTGGCTTGCCGCATGCGCAAAGGCCAGGTCGGTTAAGGCGGCTGTTATATCGTGTCTTACGTAATACTCGGCAGCTCCGTAAGGAGAAGGCCCAAGCACGAGCAACGGTTCGCTGATTCCAGCTTCCCTCAAGGTGATGGCCTCATCGGGGGTTGCAACGGCAAACCGTTGACATCCCGCTTCCTCCAATGTCCTTGCGACACGAACGATCCCCATTCCGTATCCATTTGCCTTGACGACAGACATCACCTGCACATTTGGGCCCACAAAACTTTTTACACAATTGAAGTTGTATTGCAAATTTTTGAGGTTCACTTCATACCTTGTCGGCCTCAAATTCAATCAAAACACCCCCAATACTTATGAAGAAAAAGGGAGGCATGCGCCTCCCTTTTTCTTGTGAATCTTATAACTTATGCCAGTTCCCCGCGCGACCTCTTGGCATCAAACTCCTTCACCAAGCGACGCACTTCGCCAGACACCCACCAAAGGGCTATGAGGTTAGGTATGGCCATCAAGCCGTTTAACGTGTCGGCGAGGTCCCAGATATTGTGCAGGAATTGGCTTCCACCCCAACCGCCCAGAACGATGCATACGATCCAAAGAACCTTATATATCGGGATAACTTTAAGGCCGAACACATAGGTCAAACCTGTCTCTCCGTACCAATACCATCCAAGCACCGTAGAGTAAGTAAAAAGTGCCAGAGAGATTGCCAAGAATATTACGCCCGCCTCTCCCCATAGGGTCTTAAAGGCCGTTAGTGTTAGTTGCGCCCCTGAAAGCTCAGGATATCCCGTGAGCGTACCGGTGGCTATTATGCTCATACCCGTTATAGTGCAGATCAATATTGTATCGACGAAGACCTCGAAAATTCCCATGGTACCCTGCCTGACGGGATGATCCGTTATGGCCGTGCAGTGCACCATGGGAGCCGAACCTAAGCCGGCTTCGTTTGAGAAGATGCCTCTAGCAACACCCTTGACCAATGCCATCCTTACCGACCATCCCGCTATAGCTCCGGGCAGGGCCATTGGATCGTGGAAAGCATAATAAAATACAGCCTTAAAAGCAGCAGGCATTTGGCCTATATGACTCACAAATAATACAACACCGCCGATTATATATAATACGCACATTGCAGGGACAATCAACGTAGTGACGTTGGCAATGCTCTTCAGTCCTCCGATGACCACGAGTGCCGTAAAGAACGCTAAGATCAGACCACCATATAACGGCGGCAAGTTAAAGCCGATATTAAGCGCACCGGCTGCTGAATTGGCCTGGGTCATATTGCCTATGCCGAAAGAGGCCAACCCAGCAAAGAGGGCAAAAAGCCAGGCCAGCCATTTTTGGCCAGTCGCCGCCCTTAACACGTACATAGTGCCGCCGCGCCAGTTCCCAAGTTCGTCTTTTTCCCTGAAGCGCGTGGCAAGCGTGACTTCTACCATCTTAGTCGTCATCCCAAATACAGCTGATACCCACATCCAAAACATCGCTCCAGGCCCGCCAAGGTGAATGGCGGTGGCAACCCCGGCTATATTTCCCGAACCTACCGTAGAAGCAAGCGCAGTGGCTAACGCAGCAAAAGGCGAAATAGTACCTTCACTGCCATGGCCCTTGCGGGCGCTCCTGGACAAAGCGTACTTTAGCGAGACAACAAAATACCTTACTTGCGGAAAACCTAATAAAAAGGTCAAATAAACACCAGTGCCCAATAGAAAGGCGCACATCCATGGACCCCATACAATGCCGTTAATAAAACTGTTAAGCTTTAAAATTGCCTCCATATTTTCCCCTCCTTTGCTATCGCTCTAACTAAAACATGAAGACATGGCACCTATTGCCCGTTTTTGTGGTAGATATCACCTCCCTTAAAATAAAATATGCTGCTCTTACCCCCGATCTCTAATTGATGTAAAAAATTTCGCTGATATGCCGTCGAAATATAATCACAATTGAGATAAGTTTCTAACATCACAATATTCATCAAGTTGCAAATATTATACTACTGGTTTAAAAACAACAAAAGGAGCGACTTTAAAAAGTCGCTCCTTTTGTCCGAAAGCACAATTTGAAATATATATTTGAACTTACAGATACCCCTCTTTGGTCAGGATATCCCCAGCTTGGGCAGAAAGGCGAGACGGCACTTTAATGACGGGGCCCGTACATCCCATGGCGGATTCGGCATAGATACCGTGAGCCCAAAGTACCCTGACGGCATCCTCTATGGTCAAAACGTCTACACCGTGAATTTCCTCGTCCGTAGGTTCCGGCTTTGGCGGTTCAACTGCCGACTTTTTTTCCTCATCCTTGACATGCAAATCGGCCAATATGCCGTCAAGTCCGCATGTTTTTGCCATGCTTAATTCTTTTTTGGCTATTGACGGCAAGCCTGCAGTCACGGCCTCGGCCGTAAAGCGAATGGAGTTAGCAATGACGCAAGCCCCTGAGGCGCGAGATATTATGGAGATGACGTAAGGCCAGTCTTCACCTACGGAAGGTCCATATCCCCAACCCAGAGATTCGTAATTTCCGCCCGTATTGTAGGCCCCAAAAACCTTGACCAGGACGTTGCCGGTCAATGTATCCGTAATGCATATGTCAACAGAGCCCGCGATCAGGTCGTTTCCTCTGAGTATGGGACCGCCATCTTGCCTGAGGCTGCTTCCAAATGTAATGCCGTAACCCTGTTCGGCAAGTCTTTTAAGAGACCTGTAAACAAGCTGTGCGCCATCGACGTTTAAAATGCCGACCTTGGGGTCCTTGATGCCCCTTGCCTTGGCAACAGCTATGCCGTAAATTGCGTTTAAAACCATCGCTTCAACCCTGTTGGTCGACGACGTACCGGTTGAGGTCGAAATTATGAGAGGTTTGCCCTTGGCCGGCGTATGTATCATGCCAACCGTTGCAACTCCAAGAGGAAAGGGATAATGAAGGGCTACCGCACCCTTTATTCGATTGCTCTTCAGCGCCTCTTCCATGGCCTTCTGGATGTCGGCTTCACAATCGTCGGTCTCTATCCATTCCAAGTCGTCAAATCCTCTGACGCGAGGCCCTATCATCACGACCTTGATAAAACTGTATTCTTCTTGCGCAAGCCTTCCGCCCAATGCCAGCTCCTCAGGCCCCAACTCGCTTCCGCTGCTCATCAGGCCGATGGGTACAAGTTCGCCTCTTCCCTTTGCTGACTTGACTATCTCATCCAGTGCTTCACCGATTAACCTTTTCATAGCAATCTTATCCACTGCATTTCACCTCTTAACTTCACTTTGCGCCAGCGCCCTTTAAAGCGCCCGCAAGATCGGCCAGCACCTCCAAAATGGCATCCCTTATCTCGTCCTTGCTTATCAGACCTTCCTCTTTTTGAACTAAGGGCGAGGGAAATTCTATTATGAAGGAAGCTCCATCTGACAAATTGGTCAGGCGAGCCAAAAAGAGACTTCCCTTTCCAATGATCATGGCTCGCTTCATCTTGCCTTCCTTTATGTCCTCGCACGCATGGCCTATAAAGGGCACCCCGGAGGGGATATGTCCTTGAGTAGGTGCAAAGCCTGGCATACCGCGTTCCCTTATAAAATCGTTCATGCCTGCCTTTTCCAACTCTTTTTTCATGACGGCCAAAGCAGCAATCATCTTAAAATTGGCTTCAGGCACATTTCCGGCTCCTGCAGGCATCGTAATTTCGGGGTTTTGAAGCTCTGCGGCATATTTATCGATGTCAAGGAAACCTAGCCCCACTCTCTTTAGGGGTTCGTAGACCAAAGCTTCGGTTATTGCCTGCGGAGACGCTCCGGCCCCCACAGAGTGTTTGCCTATGGCATCCAACCTCATTACGGGAGAGACGCCGTCTTCAGGTGCGAGAAGAATCGCAAAATTGCCCAGCGTATCTTCTAGAGCAGGCATGCCCTTTTTTACATGGTCCCTCGAATTCATGTAAAGCTTTGGCACTGCACCGCCAGCCAATACAACGACGTTTTTCCTCATGCCAGAAGCTACTTGCGCAGCGGCGTTTATCAAGGCATAAACGGGGCCTGCACAGAAACCTCTTACGTCGCATCCGCTGGTATTAACGCAGCCTACTATCTCGCCGACGGATTTTGCGAAATTACCTCCGCCTCTTTGGTTCATATCTCCTGCTGCTTCCTCGGAACATTCGATGATGAAATCGACCTCTTCGGGTTTCATCTTCGCATTGTTCAGCAAATGCAATAAGGCCAACACTCCGCCGGCCTTGCAGGCTATATTTTCGAGCAGCACGTAAGATGATAAGCACTCGTCGAACTCGTGAGCCTTACGGCAACAACCTACAATACGACCCTCAAAGTAAAGTGGCAACGCGTTTCCTTCTTTTATTTCTTGCTCGATTTCATCTGCCGTATGCCCTTTTTCAAGACGCTGTAAGATGGCTTGATTCATCAATGGATGAGTTTGAAGTTTTTCTCGAACCTTGCCGGAAAAAGAACTTTCAAGCCACACGATATCAAAGACGTCACATATGTCCATCAGGCCCAAGAATTCATCCTCAGGCATGATCTCTCCAAACTTACCGAAACGTGAAGCACCCTTCAGGGGTCTTTCGTACCATGGAGTTTCACAGACTTCCAGATCTTTTAAAGAAATGCCTCCGATGAAAGCCTGGTTTGGAGCATAACTTATCGCATCCTCGTAAGTGCGCATACACTTCGACAAAGAGACGAGATATTCAGAATCTCCTTTGTTGTTTCTTTCCCAGAAAGGTGTATTACCATAATAATACGACAGTTCTGGTACGTGATTGAGGCAATAAGCATATTGTTTTATAGCAACCTTCTGCATGTGATCATGCACGCTCCTCTTATCGGGAAATAACGTTCAAATTCAAATAAAGGGCCAAAGGATAGACTCTTTGGCCCTTTCACTAATTCGTTGCCTAATTCATCAATCGGCAAAGACCGTCTGTTCGCTTATGTCAGTCTGCAAGGCCTTTAGAGCCTTGGTTAGCAAACGACGCCTTATTGCCCTCTCCTCTTCCAGGGATTTCGTAGGATCCCCGAGAGGGTGAGGTATGGCAATAGCTGGAACTATCCTATTTGCTCCCACTGTCTGAGAGATAGGAACTATAGTGCAGATGTGAACTGTTGGTAAACCTGCCCGTTCTAGCTCTTTTACGATCGTTGCACCGCAACGAGTACAGGTTCCTCAGGTGGAGGTGAGTATCACTCCATCGACGTTGGCAGCCTTCAGTCTCTTTGCGATCTCCTCGCCGAACTTTTTGGCATATGCCACAGGAGTACCATTGCCAACCGTTGCGTAGTATTTATCATGCAAAGAGCCAAAGACACCTTCGCGCTCAAGTTGTCTGGCCACATCAACGGGCAATACCCTGTCCGGGTCCTCGTTGGCATAGGTCGGATCATAACCGCCGTGGGCCGTCTCGTGAGTCTGAGGCGTGAGATCTTCCAGCCCTTCCAGGCTATATTCTCCGAATTTAGTGGCACTTGATGCCTCTATCCTGTCGGGGTTGCCCTTGGGCACTATGCCACCGGAGGTGACCAAAGCGATCTTGGCCTTCTTCATGTCCTTAATGGCCGGAGCCGGCGGAACGCGATCAAAGGACGGCATAGGATACTCGGTAACGAATTCCTCGCCTTTAAGCTTTTTTACGAGCATATCGGCAGCTCGCTCTGCCCCAAGTTTATCGCGGAAGATGTTGAAACGAATACCCCGTTCAATATAGCCATCCTCCTGAGGCCGTCCTATCGGCTCACCCTTCAATTGTTTGAGCAGCAACTTTGCCATCTTGGGTATGGCGTCTCGCATGCCTCTGGCACTGTCGGCCGTCTCGACGATATATAACCCCTTCCTGTATATCTCAACTGCCGGGTTCTCCGGGTACATGGCTGTAACAACAGGAATGTTCAATTTTTTGCTTACTGCATCGCATATGGCACCACACGCCATCCCATAACGACCGGCGTTGAAAGCAGGCCCGGCAACGAAGGCATCCGGTCGATGTTCCTTTACGAGATTTATTATCTTTTCTATGGCTTCATCCATATGCTCAGCAAAATAGCCATCTCCGCAAACTACCGTAGCAACAATGACAGCTTCTCCACCCAAAGCAGCCTGCAAGGCCTGACCAGGCCCCACAACGCCTTCGCGAATCTCCGGGGGATAGTCTGCCTTTTCCTCACCGCCTATGCCCGCAAAAAATTGGTTGATGTAATGAACTACCTTGTACGCCATTCAATCACCCCCATCTCACTATTAGAGCGAATATTTGCTATACTGCTCGCGCATCTTCGCAACCGCTTGAGATAGGGCTTCCGGATCTAGGACCATTTCCATCATTCCCATCTGTTCTTCCCAAACAGCTGGATCTACTTCTTCTCTTATTTCAGGCTCAAAAACGTGGTAAACCGAGAGTCCCAACGGGACTCCTGCCAAAGGACCTGCATAAGTCGGATCGCCGTTAGTTACTGTCTCTGCATAGATTTCTGCACCTTCGGGGTCAGAACTTCCAAGTATCACTACTACGTTTTCAGCCCCGTACTTATCAACGGCATCCTTGATGCGCTGCTGGTTCTGCAGGTCCATGGCTCCCGCGGCCGTTCAGACGAAGCATTCGGTCACGGAAAATACGATTTCAGCTCCGCTATCCTTCAAACAGGCCTCCATGACGGGACCGGGAATTCCATCCCGTTCGCCAAGGAGAATCAACTTTTTACCTGCCAGTTTTCCCTTTGCCATTGGTCAACACCTCCTATTTTTTATTTTACCTGGTTTCTGCCGATAAACAGGTCAAACCTAACTCGCTTGTAGCTCCAGTTATGGCTTGCAGCTCTACTTCAATAGAGCCATCCTGCTTCAATGCTCCAGAAAATCCTCCTGCTATGACATCTACGAATTCTCTGAAACCTATTACCTTTTCCATGGGCGGAAGTTTTATGGTGGGGTTAGCATTGCCCACGCTTACAACGGCATTGGCCTCGGGGGCTGCGTCGGCAAGCGACTGGCTTGCCCCGTCTCTGCCTGCATACTCGTCCGTTATGAGCACCGTCTTTATGCCGGCGCGCTCCGCCTTCCTGCAGTTCATTATCAAGTCGGTATCGGGATTTCCAAAGCCCTCTTCGGTTATGATGACTCCGTCTACGCCCAACATCTTGGCCAACTTTACGGCATATGACGAGCTTCGTTTTTTGTCCTGAAGGGTGACGTTTTCATTGGTTATTATGCAACCTATGAAGTTTATATCTTTGCCATGGCGCTTGTACAATGCCTCTACGACAGGGTTGTTTTGATGAGCATAGGTGCTGTTTTTATCGCATGCAGACACACAGTTTCCGGAAACTATTGCCCCATCAAAGACTTCATTGGGATGAATTAAAGTGGGCAGAATCTTTTTGGCATCGACTCCGTAGACGTAAGTATCGTGAAGCAGCCCCTGGGATTGGAGCATGTAGATGTAGGCTACCCTTGGAAGCTTGTTAAAATGATCCGGCCTTTTTGTAATTTCTCCAAGTTCGTAAGCCTGAACTTCGTCAGGATGCGTTCCCTTTGCCTTTACTGCCAAAAAGTGAGCAATTTTTAGCCCTGCTACGCGGCATGCAGCTTCATAGTCATGCCTTTCAATGCCGGCCTTAGGCGTAAAGATTAAGACAACGTTGTTCGTCTTCGAGAAGGGGGTATACTCTGCCCCAGGCCCCGACATATCTATTATGCCCTCTTGAAAGCCGACTATTTTTCCGCAAGTCACAACAGCCGCTCCCGATAATACCAAGGTTTTTCCCTGGCCAACGCTACCTTCCACGTCACCTATAAAGCCGGGAAATACATCGCCTTCGCCCTCTATCTTGCACCTCGGTTCAACGACATCCTTGACAGGGACGATGCGTACCTTTTCGCCGGGACGGGCCAAATCCACTTCAACGGATTCAAATCGATCGTCCGAGGAGAGTAAGTCGATTATCTCTTCGCGATTGACATAAAGGATGTTGTCTTCGACCTTCGTAACATCTCCCCATTTCACGTCCTTTATCTTGACCTTATGCAATTCAAGCCTCACTTGCAAACACCTCCTTTTTAGGACTGCAGTAACTTTTCGACCCTTTCTTTTATAGCATCAATAGTGACCTCACTGCCCGTTATTCTGTCCTTTAACCCTCCTCCTTTATAGAATAAGAATGTAGGGACTCCCATCACCTTCAAACTGATGACCAAACGGCGGTTCTCGGCCACGTTAAGCTTACAAAATTTGACCTTGCCTTCGTATTTGGAAGCAAGCTCTTCCACCTGAGGCATCAATGCAAGACATGGACCGCACTTTGGTCCCCACATGTCTACCACGACCGGCAGGTCGCTTTGTAAAACTTCTGTCTCAAAGCTGTCCTTATCAACTTCGATCAATTCAATACACCTCCTCTTAGGATATTATCCTGCATTGGCGAAGCACAGGCCTAATTAACTCTTCATCGAGATATTGCATATCCTCTATCGCCTTCATATTTTGCAAAGCCGGTGAAGCTTTGCTATCTTTATATAGCTCTAATACACTTTCTATTAATTTAACGGAATCGAGATCGAGGAAACGATCTTCTTTTTGAAGGAGAGGCTTGGAAACCACGACGGTCAAAAAAAGCCGCCTCGAGGGAGGCAGGTTTCCAGACAAAGGATGAGATAAAATCTTGTATCCCTGATGTACCTTGTCACGTATCGCCGTCAAGACATCTAAAACCGTACCCTCTACATAGGTACAAGAAGGATAGTCCTTCATCCGCGGATTGTTTGATATGATCTCATAAAAAAAGGACATCAGCCAAACCCCCCTCTTGGTTCATTTGGCCCCTGTCCTCTTTACCCGCAGGGATTCGCCATTTTCGGCTTGCCCTTTTGGTAGATCCAAATTCGGATCTTTTCCAGGGTTTCGTCACGTCGCAATCCTTTTGCCTGAGAGATTGGGGCCATTGCCCTTGCACCTTCGGCTTCTCACGCTTTGCATGAGACATCTCTTGCGGCGTTCATCCGAATTATAAACATTTTCACATAATATTCTATACTAACTATTTCAAAGGTCAAGGACGACCGAAGAATAAAGTATATTCTTTATCCTAACATATCCTGGGAACCATTTCCCCGGCCAACATATCTACTACCCTAATGCCGCCTATCTTGGTCTTAAGACCAACAATCCCGGGATGATCTTCCGTGACCTTTCCTATTGCTGTACAAAAAGGAGCCACGTTTTTTAAGTGGGAAATGACATCGTCCAAACAGCTTGGCGCCACAGCGATGACGGCCGTGCCCTCACAAGCCAAATGCAGCACGTCGAAGCCAAGCACATCTGCAACGGATGCCACTTCGGGATCTAACGGTATCAAGTCTTCCTCGATCTCTATGCCCACGCCAGACCCTTCAGCCCATTCACACAAGGCCGTTCCCAAGCCGCCACGCGTACAATCCCTGGCACATTTAACTCCTGCTACCTTGACAATCATTTCCATCAAAGGCCACAGAGGAGCACAATCGCTCGTCAATTGGGCTACCTCTAAACCGTAATGAAGCGCCGATATCAAGGCGCCGTGCTTGCCTATGGGACCGGTTATTATCAACATATCGCCTGAAGATAAATTGTTTATCCCCCAAGGTCTCCTTGTCACAACTTTGCCCAAGGCGCAGCAGGTTATATACATGCCGTCAGCCTGCCCTTTGGGCAAAACTTTAGTATCCCCCGCGACTAGCCTTACATCAAGCGCCTTGCTGACCGTGTAAGCGCTTTTTACGACCTTGAGCAGCTCTTCCTTGGGCAAACCCTCCTCTATCAAAATGCTCATCGCCAAATACATGGGCTTGACGCCTCTGACGGCCAGGTCATTGGTGCTGCCGCACACAGCCAGCTTGCCTATGTCACCCCCGGGGAAAAATCTGGGGTTGACGGTAAAACCGTCGATGGTCACGCCAATGTCGTTTTCTATCAATGCGCAATCCTCAAGATCCTTAACGCTGAGATCTTCATATATATTCAATATTTCGCCGATAAGCTGCTGTGTCGGCCTGCCGCCACTACCGTGTTTAAGCTCTATGAACATGATCACATCACCTTGTAAGAATACTTATAACAGGCAGCACAGCTGCCTTCACTTGATACCATGCAGGGGCCAACTGGGTCATCGGGGTTGCAGCGTTTACCAAAGAGCGGGCATTCAAGTGGTGTAATCTTTCCCATCAACACATCTCCACATTTGCATCCTGGAAGCAGAGGGACTTCCTCGATCCTTAAATCGAACTTTTTAGCTGCATCGAACCGGGAAAATTCCGGTTTCAAACGCAGCCCGGATTTTTTGATCTCGCCCAATCCTCTCCATCTCGCATCAACCTCGTCAAACACGTTTCGTATGATCTTTTGGGCCAAAAGGTTTCCTTCAGGCTTTACAGCTCTGGCATAAAGCAAGCTGACCTTAAAATCTTTGTAACGAACCTGTCTTGCCAGCTCCACTATCCCCTCCATGATATCGACCGACTCAAAGCCGGCAATAGCACAAGCGATGTTGAAATCCCTCGGCAAAAACTGGTAGGGGGCAACCCCCAATATTACGCTGACGTGCCCGGGAAGGATAAAGCCGTCGACTTTTAGCTCCTTTGAGCCTGCAAGAAGCTGCAACGCCGGAGGGACCAATTTATGAAAACAAAGTATGGAGAAATTTTCAATCTTCCTGTCTGCTGCCTCAAGCAGGACGGCCGCCGTTGAAGGCGCAGTCGTCTCGAAGCCAACTCCAAGGAATACCACTTCCTTAGTAGGATTTTCCAGGGCCAACTTTAAGGCCTCATCACAGGACCTGACAACTCTAACGTCAGCTCCGCCAGCCCTTAAATTCTGCAAAGACCCCCTTGTCCCAGGCACGCGCAGCATATCTCCATACGTAGCAAATATCAAATTTCTCCTGCCAGCTAATCGTATGGCCGCATCTACTTCGCCTTGATCCGTCACGCACACAGGACAACCCGGTCCAGACACGAGCGACACGTTATTTGGGAGCAAAGATCGCAACCCACTCCTGTAGATAGCGACAGTATGGGTGCCGCAGACTTCCATGAACGTCAAAGGCCTGTCGGCTAAAACGCCCAACGCATCGCACAGTAACTTTACTTTACTTTTAAGCATTACCTTTGCTTGCAAGTTTCAACACTTCTTCCCATAGCTCTTCCAATTCCCGGCCGTCTTCTTTCTCGCACCTTTCTATGACAAAACCGGCGTGCACCAAGACAATATCACCTACGTTCAAATCGCCGATCAAGTCAGTCCTTACCTCTACCCTTAAAGGACCGGCAGCAGCTATGGCCCTACGGGAATCTAAGATTTCTTCTATTCTGTGAGGAACAGCAAGACACATCCTTTATCCCCCTTTTGTTTACATTAAAAAGCGGGACCTTTCCTTTGGCCCCGCCTAATTCTAATTATTGATGATGGTCATCGTTGATCAGATGCTTCTTCCTCTAAAGCCCTTTCGCTAATTCTGCAAATATTCAAGGCCCTGCCTGATGAAGCATCTATATCCAGGCAAACTCCGTTAAGCCTTAGATCTTCGTTGCATGCCTCGAATCGAGCCGGCATGGACGTCAAGAAGCGGTTTATTACCGTCTCCTTTTGCATCCCTATAACCCCGGCATGCCCGCCGGTCATGCCGGCATCTGTTATAAAGGCAGTCCCCATCGGGAGTATTTCTTCATCGGCCGTTGCTACGTGAGTATGTGTGCCGATGACTGCCGAGACCCGTCCGTCCAGATACAGGGCAAGCGCCCTCTTTTCGGATGTAGCCTCAGCGTGAATATCAACTAAAACGGGAGACTTTACGCCTTGCAATATTTCGTCGGCCTTTCTGAAAGGGCAATCCACATCGTACATAAAGGTCCGACCGAGCAAGTTTAACACCAACAATTCACCGCATGTGGATTTTAACATCATGCTGCCACGACCCGGACAGCCCGGCGGATAGTTTGCCGGCCGCAACAGTACAGGTTCCGAATCGAGCAGGGATAGACTTTCCTTTTTATCCCATATATGGTTACCCGAAGTCATGCAATCGATCCCCATCGACAACAACTCGTCAAATATCTTTTGGGTTATCCCGAAACCTCCGGCCGCATTCTCGACGTTTGCTACGACGAAATCGAAGGGGCCATACGAATTTTTTATCTTTGGCAAGAGCTTTTTAAGCGCCTTTCTGCCCGGCCTGCCCACGATATCTCCTATGAAAAGCACTCTCATAGCGACAGTCTCCTATTTTGCAAACTCAATTGCCCGAAGCTCCCTTATCACCGTTACCTTTATCTGACCAGGATATTTAAGGTCCTCTTCTATCTTTCGAGCAATGTCGTATGCGATCTTGTATATGCTTCCGTTATCTCCGGCTTCCGGCGATATCATGACGCGTACTTCCCTTCCTGCCTGGATGGCGTATGCCTTCTCCACTCCCTCAAAGGATGAAGCCAGAGTTTCGAGTTTTTCCAGCCTCCTTATGTATGCTTCTATGCTCTCACGCCTGGCTCCGGGCCTGGAAGCGCTTATCGCATCGGCAGCCAGCACCAAAACTGCATAAGGGCTCTTGGGTTCCTCTTCTTCGTGATGAGCTGCAATGGCATTGACGATGACCTGTGGCTCGCCATAGCGCTTCGCTAAGTCCGCACCAATCAGGGCATGTGAACCTTCCACTTGGCAATCTATGGCTTTGCCGATATCGTGCAACAGCCCAGCCCTTTTTGCCAACACTTCATCAAGCCCGAGTTCTGCTGCCATCACACCGGCAAGATGGGCAACCTCCAAACTGTGCGCCAAGGCATTTTGGCCGTAACTTGATCTATAAGCAAGCCTGCCTAAGGTCTTAACAATTTCGGGATGTACGCCCTCGACGTTAACCTCAAGCAAGGCATTTTCGGCTGCCTCAAGCATGTGTTCTTCGACTTCCCTGCTGACCTTTTCCACTATTTCCTCTATGCGCGCCGGATGAATCCTCCCGTCAAGTATCAACCTCTCCAGGGAAATGCGAGCGATTTCGCGCCTTACGGGGTCAAAGCAACTTAAGGTCACGGCTTCGGGCGTATCGTCCACGATCAAGTCCACTCCCGTCAGACTTTCAAAGGCCCTGATGTTTCTTCCTTCTCGCCCAATTATCCTTCCCTTCATGTCATCGGAGGGCAAAGTGACGACGCTGACCGTAACCTCGGAGGTATGATCGACTGCGCACCGCTGAATTGCTGTCGTCACAATTTCCCTGGCTCGTTTGTCAGCTTCTCGTTTGAAGCTGTCCTCCAATTCTTTCAACCTTAATCCGATTGCAGAGGAGGCTTCCTCTTCAACTTCCCTGAGCAAAACTTCCTTGGCTTCCTCCCTCGAAAGCCCGGCAACTTCCTCCAGCTTGGCAATTCGCTCCTGCAATAGAGCCTCCGCTTCCTGTCTTGCTCTTTCGGCCTCAGCTAACTTAGCCTTCAGATCCTCTTCTTTCCTTGTCAGGTTTTCAAGTCTCCTGTCAAGGCTTTCCTCTCTCTGTTCGATCCTTCTTTCGGCTCGCTGAAGCTCATTGCGACGCTCCTTAATCTCCTTGTCCAGTTCGTGGCGGATCTTTAGAGCCTCTTCTCTGGCCTCAGCAATAATCTCCCTCTTTTTCGTTTCGGCCTCTCTTTTTGCCTCTTCAACTATTTGTTCGGCAATCCTCTTCGTACTTAAAATCTTTTTTTCATCGTGAAATTTTCGAACGTAATAACCGACGGCAATGCCTGCAGCCCCGGTCAGTGCGCTCGATATCAGCACAACAAATCCCATATAAATATCACCCCTCATTCGATTGTCAAGGTACGAAATTGGACAGACAACTTTTTAAAATTGATCCTAAACTATTTATTCCGAAATTGCGCTCTGGGCATTATTTTACAAAACATTTCATAATATCACAAGGCCGGAAAAGAAATCTTGTATCCACAAAAATGCGTCGGGAAAATATTCCCCGACGCATTCAGGCACTAACCTTAACTAAATTAGCGCGCAGGCTGCAGAATTTACGAAGCTAATCTTCCCATTCTCCGCCTCCCTTACCAACGCGACTGAAGCAGAAAGCTAGTCCTCCTATTAAAACAACAGCCATAAATATCACGGTTGCGATCGAGGCAGTCGTCATCATGCCCCCTCCTTTTCCCTTTACTTATACTTATTGAGCTTTTCATCTTGCCACTTCATGCCTTGCAGCACAAAGCTGGCAATCAACACAACAATCATCAACACCCATATCAAGTTTGACCAAGCGCCATATCCGCCATAAGGCTCCTTGAGGTCCTGCATGAATCCACCATAAACTGCCACAAACACAAGACCGACCGGCACCACAATTTTAATTAAAAAGTCCATCCAGGGGCCAACTTTGATATCGGACGTGGCATTGACATGCTCTCGAAGTTTGTCGGCACCAAAAACCCAGCCCACGACAACAGATGCAATGGCCCCACCCAAAAGCAGGGTATAGAACGCAACCGTCCTATCCACGATATCGAGCCAATAAAGCCCTGCTTTAGTGCAATAGAGAAGTCCGATGATGAATCCTGCAAAGCATCCCCAAAACGTGACTTTCTTGCGATCCCACCCAAACTTGTCCATGAGCGGGACCATATATCCGGCATAAGCCAAAAAGTAAGCGGAGCTCAAGCCGATCAACCAGAACATGAGGAAGAATAAAACGCCTGTTAATCGATTCAATGTAGGCATCAAAGAAATACCAACTGGATACGTAACAAAGGCCAAGCCAACGCCTGAAATAGTCACATCCTGCAGGGAAACGCCAAGGGCTTGCATGATATAACCGACAGTGCTAAATACAGCAAAACCAGCTAAAAACGCAAAGCTCGTATCACAAAAGGCTGTTATGATCGTATTGTTAGTAATATCGCCCTTCTTTGCAATAAAGCGACCATACGCATACATCCCAGCCATACCAACGGAAAGCGAAAAGGCAATCTGACTAAAGGCTGCAAACCATACGCCACCGCCCTTCAAGACCGACCAGTCGACATCGAGATAATAATTAAGCCCTTGCACAGCTCCGGGCAATGTCAAGCTCCTTATGACAATCGCCAATATCAAAAACCATGCCAATGACATTACTACTTCAGATACCTTTCCTATTATCTCCGCACCGCGATATATTACAAAATATATCACGATCCAGGTGAAGGCCAGAGCACCCACAATGTGCCATTGCAGTCCGCCAAGATTAGCAGGTCCTTCGGATAGGCCAAGTACGGTCTTGAAGAAGTAGTCTCCTGCCTGATGGGCACCAGCCTCTCCCGCTCCCCAAGCAAGAGTCATCGAGCTGAACATGTAGATGAAAGTCCATGCCATGATGACGCAATAATAAGTGTCGATGATGAAAGCCGAAATAGTAGGAAACCATCCTACCCATTCCCATTTTCCACCTATGCTCCTAAAGACTCCAGGAGCTCCCTTTTGAAAGTAATGCCCCATGGCAAACTCTGTAAGCAGCCATGGAATTCCGATAGCGAAAAGACCTATTATGTAAGCCACAAGGAAGGCAGCCCCTCCATATTGGTAACACATGTAAGGAAACCGCCAGACATTTCCCAGGCCGACGGCCGAACCAATAGCGGCAAAGATCATATGACGCCGTTTTAAAAACTTTTCCCTTCCAGCTTCCGGCATACTCATCTCCTCCTTTTTATAAAATATTTACCGCATAAAGATTTGTATCCTAGAGGCTGTCTATGCAAACTACCTTCCCACCCCCTCTTCAGACTTAGCCAAAGAACTGGATATAGCCCATTATCAGTATTACGGCAATGATAATGGGCAAGACATATGTCATGTAACCACGTAACCCTTCAGGAAACTTAGGTCCTATGCCGGTGTTGGCCTCCTTTATGAAGTTGTCCCAACCCCAACCGTATTTCGAAGTGCAGAATAGCACGAAAATGAGGGAGCCGATGGGAAGGAGGTTGAAGCTGACTATAAAGTCCTCCAAATCCAGCACCACCGTTCCCTCGCCGAAGGGCTGAAAACCACTCCAGGGGCCGAAACCCAAAACACATGGAAGGGAAGCTAAAAACATGACCACTATGCCGATGTAAGAAGCTTTTTTCCGGCTCCACTTCCACTCGTCCATGGTGAAAGCGATGAGATGCTCAAAAACGGCTATAACTGTAGTGAGGGAGGCAAAGCAAAGAAAAACGAAGAAAAGCGTCCCCCACAGCCTTCCGCCCATCATGGAGTTAAACACGTTTGGAAGGGTCACGAAGATCAATCCAGGGCCGGCTCCGGCATCAACTCCGAATGCAAAGCAAGCCGGGAATATGACAAGTCCCGCCATCAGGGCTACAAGGGTATCCAGAATCACCACGTAAACCGATTCCCCGGTAAGCGTCCTCTCTCTGCTCAGATAACTTCCAAAGATCAACATGCTTCCTATGCCCAGACTTAATGTAAAGAAGGCCTGGCTCATGGCAGCATAAACCGCTTCCCAACTTAGCTTGGAAAAATCAGGTTTAAGGTAAAAGACCAAGCCCTTTTCAGCGCCGGGCAAAGTAACGGAACGTACGATAAGAACGATTAGCAATAAGAATAGTCCAGACATCAATATCTTGGTAACCCGCTCAACCCCTGCCTGAAGGCCGATCGAGCAAACGAGAAAACCGATGACGACAGCCAAGGCCATCCAGAAGGTTAATGCAGGAGCGTTGGATATAAAGGAACCAAAGAAGTTGCCTACTTCTTCAGGAGAAAGGAGAGATAGCCGCCCTGCCGCCGTAAAGTAAGTGTAGGCCAAGCCCCATCCTGTTACGGTCGTATAAAACATCATCAGGATCATGTTTCCTATTACCCCCAGGTAGCCGTATATGTGCCATTTGGTGCCCGGGGGCTCAAGAGCAAGCATAGCGCCCGCCAAATTCCTTCGGCTAGCCCTTCCCATGGCAAATTCGCAGACCATGATGGGAAGGCCCATTATGGCCAAAAAAATAAGATAAACTATTACAAAAGCCGCTCCACCGTATCGTCCCGTAATATAGGGGAATCGCCAAACGTTCCCCAGCCCTATAGCACAACCGGCAGATACCAAAATGAAACCCAGCCTTGAGCCCAACTGTTCCCTCTCAGCCACTTTAACCACCCCCTTTTTTATTATGTATATCATTTTATCGCATATAAGATATAAAGTAAATTGGGGGTAAAGACCCAATAGGACCTAAGGGTAAAGTATATGAGATTTAATTAACAAATGTTATATTACGCTGTAAGGGCAAGAGATAGGGTCTCACCCAAGGTAATGAACAGTTTTCTTTTAAGGAGCGGGTATCGGGAAAGCGTGGGGTCTGCGGATACCAGTTTTTGGGCTTCCGTACGGGCTTTTTGTAGCAATTCCACATCTTTAACTAAGTCTGCGACCTTAAAATCCGTGACACCGTGTTGCCTGACGCCGCAAAAAGCTCCCGGTCCTCTGAGCTTTAAATCCTCCTCGGCTATGACAAAACCGTCGTTCGTAGAACACAGCACTTTAAACCTTTTTCTGGCTTCAGGGGTAGGAGCGTCTCCCAATAAAAAACAGAAACCCTGACTGCTACCGCGGCCTACTCTTCCCCGAAGCTGATGTAACTGGGACAACCCGAACCTATAGGCATCTTCAATTACCATTATGGAGGCACTAGGCACGTCTATTCCCACCTCTATTACGCTTGTTGCCACCAGCAAGTCTATTTCGTGGCGCACAAACGCCTCGTAGGTTTCATCCTTGCCTGAAACATCAAGGCGACCGTGCAACAAGCCTACCTTGAAGCCATAAAATTCCTCGCGCAAAGACTCGTAACGTTCCAATACGGAGGTCGCATCCAGAGATTCACTTTCGTCTATCAAAGGACATACCCAATAAGCCTGTTCGCCCAAGGAAAGCCTCTCTTTGATGAACTGGTAAAGATCATGCAATCTGCCTTTATTTATCCACTGAGTCTTTATGGGACCCCTTCCGGGGGGAAGTTGGTCAATCACCGATACGGATAGGTCGCCGTAAACCGTCAACGCCAAGGTTCTGGGTATGGGCGTTGCAGTCATCACAAGTACATGGGGAGATTTTCCCTTATCCACCAAGGTCAGTCGTTGCAACACGCCAAAGCGATGTTGTTCATCTATTACCACCAAACCTAAACCCTTAAACTCGACGCCTTCTTGTATAAGTGCATGAGTCCCTATAACTATGTCGGATATTCCCATTTTTATGTCACCGTATGCCTTTTGTCTTTCTTGAGGCGTTAAACTACTGGTCAACAAGGTCGCCTTTAAGTTAAGTTTATCAAGCCAAGCTCTTATCTTGTTGTAATGTTGTTTGGCCAACACCTCAGTGGGCACCATCAAAGCCGATTGATATCCCGCATCTGCAGAGGCAAGCATGGCCGCTACGGCTATCACAGTCTTGCCTGAGCCGACATCTCCCTGAAGCAGCCGATTCATGGGCACTTCTTTCGTAACGTCATCTGCTATTTCGCCCAATACTCTCTTTTGGGCATTGGTGAGCTCAAAGTCCAAACATCTTTCAATAAAGCTCCTTTGAAGAGGTCCATGCCAGCAGAGCTTCGGTGCCTTGATCTCATCTTTCAGCTGTGCCTTTTTAACGGCCAAACCAAGTTGCAACAAAAACAACTCATCGAAGGCAAGCCGTTTGCGACACAGCCTCCAGCATCCTTCGTCATCGGGATAATGGTAACCCAACAAGGCATCCTTTAGCGAGGGCAAGCCGTTTCTTGCCAATATTTCCGTGGGCATAAATTCTTCGACGTAAGGTAAATATTCCATGAGGGCCTGTCTTACCAATTGCCTGAGCCACCTTTGGTTCAATCCCTCGGTAAGAGGATAAACGGGCACTATCTTGCCCATCTCCTCCGGAGAACTTTTGGCCTCCACAATTTCAAATTCTGGATTTATCACCTGCAACAAGCCAAAGCTCCTCTTTACCTTGCCATACAGGGCGACCATGGACCCGGGCACGAGGATATTTCCCAACCTTTTTCTGTTGAACCAAAGTGCTTGCGCTATCTGGCTGCCATCCGTTATGGTGGCTATGGTCAGGTTCAAATTTCGCTTTCTGGTAGTCCTTTTTTCAACCCCAACTATCCGAACCAAGAGAGTCGCGAACGTATCGGGTTCGATCGAACTTAAAGGCGTTATGTGCCTTCTGTCTTCGTAGCGGCGGGGAAATAAAAAGAGCAAGTCCTCAATAGTTTTGACGCCAAGCTTCACCAGGAGAGAGGCCCTTTTTGGTCCTACCCCTCCTAAAAATCTTACGCTTCTGTCAAGGACGCTTTCTTCAGGAGGACAAATTGTCGTCATCCGACACCTCAGCCTCGATCATCTCAGCATATTTGCGTAAAATTGCCTTAAATTCGGCAACAAATGAAACCTTCATTTTCTTAAGCCTTTCGATCTCAATCTTATATCCACTCAAAGTCTGCAATGCTTCTTCTAAGATCCTTTCAGCCTTGGCCCTCGCTTCGGCCACTATGGCCTCCGCCTCCTTTTTTGCTGCTTCTACCTTTTCGTCGGCGCTCTGTTGTGCCATGAGCAGCGCTTCCTGAAGGGAACCCCTTAAATTCCTGTAATCCTCGAGCTGTTTTTCCAGTTGATTAATCTTACGTTCCTGTTCGCCATACTTTTCGGCATAAAAATGCAGGCTCTCAGCAACTAAATCGAGGAAATCGTCAACCTCGACAGGATCATAACCCCGCAAAGACCTTTTGAAATTTTTATTTATGACGTCAAGGGCTGATAAAACCTCATTCATGATCACGGGCCACTCCTTTTTCCTCTTCCCACAGCTCCACCAAATTTCTGTCCGGCGTAGCTAAAAATACAGCCGGTGCTATTCTCATGACAACTCCTCTCATTGCGTAGGCTACGCCACAAATGAAATCAAGGGCACTTTGTCCTTCCCCTTTGTCGACGTTTCTCAAGTCTACTATTGTTATTTGACCGTTATGCAGGGCCTCTGCCAGATCCTCCCTTCGTTCAACGCATATCATACCCCTACAAAATACTAAAGCGGCTCGCTGAGCAGGCGATTTGGATGTCCGATCTTCCTCCCCATAAGGCCTTAAATCATCATCGCTCAACCATTCCTCCTCTTGTTTTGAAATGCCAAGCAGTGCCAGGAGTCTTTCTAGCATCCCCATCTCCTCCATAAGGTCTTGCTAATTTATCCTGGGACCAAATATAGCACGTCCTATCCGCACCATGGTGCTTCCTTCCTTTATGGCTATCTCAAAATCATCGCTCATACCCATGGACAACTCCGGAAGGTTTATTCCAATGTCCTTCTCAAGCGTCTCCTTTATACGACGCAGCATGGCAAACGAGGAGCTTATGCTCTTTTCTTCATCCGTCAGAGGCCCTATGCCCATTAGTCCGAGCAACTTCAAGCGAGGGCAACGATTTAAAATATGCTCCGTTAAACTATGCACGTTATTCGGGGAAACGCCGTACTTTGAGGCTTCCCCCGAGATATTTACTTCGATGAGGACAGGCATGATATTATCAGAAGCAGTTAATCTCTCTTCTAAGACTGTCGCCAGCTCCAGGCTATCTAAGCTTTGAATGACGTCAAAAATCTGTATCGCCTGTTTTACTTTATTTCTTTGCAGATGGCCTATCATGTGCCACGGGATCTTTAATTCAGGGGGCCAATTTTCTTTTTTAGTCTTAGCTTCCTGCACCCTGTTTTCGCCAATTCCGTCGATATAGCCGGTCCTTGCAACTTGAACCATCACCTCTAAGGGTTGCCCCTTTGAGACTGCGATCAGCTTTATCTGATCAGGATCTCTGCCCACGCTAGCTGCAGCTTGAGCGATCCGTCCTCTAACTGTTTCGATGTTTTTATGTATATCTGAAACTACCAAAGAAAGACCCTCCCCTCTCTGGCCCTGTCGCCATCGGATATGACAATTTCACCCGGAAGCAACCCCTCCTCGACGAAAAACATACCCCCCTCAACAGGCATCCCCTTTATCTCCCTAAATGTCGCTAAACCTTTAGACACTACATAAACGCCCTGTTTGCCCTTTTTCAAAAAAACGCTTTTTTCCGGGACCAATACCCCATGGACTCTCCTTTCGTATAGCTTAAAGCTTAATTTGCGATCAACAGTCACATGGGCCGGAAAATAAGGCGCCAATGCCACATTTACCCTGGCCTTAAGCCCAATGGCCTCTTTAGTTAGCACTTCGACCTTTAGAGGCATATCCAGTTCGTCAAGCCTAATCCATAAAACGTTTTTATCCAAATTTTCCCTCACCTTTGGAGTCAAATAAACATAAAACACACAACGTAACACCTGTGGCAAGGGAATGATCTTTCCTACGGGCATGCCCGCCTGCACTTGACTTCCTTGAGGTACAGGTTTTGCCTTGACCTCTTTGGGCAAATTGTCGTAATCCAGCCAAACTCGAGCGAAGTTCCATCTGCCTTCCTCTCCGTCAAGGGCCGGAACAAAATATCCGGCCCTTGACGCAAAAATTGCCTTACGGCCAGCTCCGTCTATAATAGCGACTGCCTCGCCTTTGGCTACCCTGGCCACTTTGCCGCCATTGACGAACTTCAAGACCCCGCTGACAGGCGCTTTTATCACCTCTTCGTCCCACAGAAGCCAACCCTCAAGTGGAAACTCGTCTATATGCAGCGCCGGTTTTGCCGTAACGACATCAGGATGCGTATAGTAATGATGGTTTTGCCACGCCAAGAAGATAAATACGGCCAGCGAGACCAAGACCAGGCACCATATGCCGTATGCAATTGAGGCCAGATTTTTTCTTTCCTTCATTATTTTAACGCATGTCTAATCGCATTTGCTGTAATCGCAACTTGTACACCGCTCGCATCCCTCAACGTGAACCAAGGGGGCGCCGCAAACCGGACACATATCTCCCCTTTCTTTTATCTCTATTGCCTTGCCTAAAGCCATCTCCAATCCTTTAGCTATGGCGTCAGGTAAGCTTAAGATCAAAGCGTCTCCCTCGAGGAAAGGCGTGCTGCCTCCTATTCCCTTGAGTTGTTTTATTATCTCATCTATCGGAATGCCGCTTCGCAAGGCCAGAGATATCAGCCTTCCCAAGGCTTCCGTGTGCGCCTGCGTATCCTTGCCTGACTTTCCTAAAGTGGCGAACACCTCGAAGGGTTGCCCGTCTATGAAGTTCAAGGTGAGATAAAGGTTGCCGTAACTTGTCCCGATCTTAACCGTCCTGCCTGAAAGCAAAGGAGGTCGCTTTTTCGGCTTGACATATCCCTGCCCGAGGAGGTTTTCCTGCACCTTGGTGCCCACATAAAGCACCTGGTCCTCCTTGCACCGGTCTCTGAATACCGTTATGCCTTTGCACCCAAGCTCATAGGCGGATAAAAAGGCCTTTTTAACGTCCTCTACTGTCGCTTCATGGGGCAAGTTGATGGTCTTGCTGACGGCGTTATCCGTGAACTCCTGAAAGGCCGCCTGCATCTTCACATGCCATTCAGGTGCTATTTCATGAGCTGTGACGAAGACTTTTTTAAAGCTTTCGGGCAAGCTTATGTCCTTGATTGAGCCTTTGCTCAATATTTCCTCAATCAACGCATCCGCATATAACCCCTCTTCCCTCAAGGCATCGAGCAAGATTTCGTTTACATAATCCAGATTGGCGCTTCCCTCAAAGGCCTTTCGCCTGTAGGCCAAGGCAAAGGCGGGCTCTATGCCGCTAGATGCATCGGCGACCAGCGAAATGGTCCCTGTCGGTGCGATGGTGGTGACTGTGGCATTTCTCATCAAAATGCCGATTTCTTCCCATTTGCTCCCCTTCCATGCGGGGAAGGGGCCTCTAATACTTGCTAGATTAGAGCTTTCCTCGTGTCCTATCTTATTTATGAAAGACATTACTCTACGAGCAAGTTGCAATGCCTCCTCGCTGTCGTATGGGATTCGAAGCTTAAACAGCACGTCAGCCCATCCCATAACACCCAACCCGATCTTCCTTGTGGTTCTGGTCATGTCGGCAATTTCTTTTATGGGAAAATGATTAACTTCGATGACATCATCGAGGAAACGCACGGCTATGCGGATTGTCTCCTCCAGTTTATCCCAATCGATTTCCTTACTTTGCGAGACCATATTGGATAAATTTATGCTTCCCAAGTTGCAGGATTCAAAAGGCAAAAGCGGCTGTTCGCCGCATGGATTCGTGGCATTGATATGCCCGAGGTTAGGCGTAGGATTCAACTCATCTATCCTGTCCAAGAACACCATTCCCGGGTCGCCCGTCCTCCAAGCCATTTCACAAATCAAATCGAACAAATACCTTGCCTTTATGATCTCAGCAGTCTCGCCGGTACGAGGATTTAGCAGAGGCCAATCCTCATCGCCTGAGACGGCCTGCATGAATTTATGAGTGACACCTATGGAGATGTTGAAGTTCTTAAGCTTTCCTTCCTCTATCTTTGCCTTGATGAACCTGACTACATCGGGATGGTCGGCATTAAGTATGCCCATGTTGGCCCCGCGTCTCATGCCGCCTTGCTTAACTACATCAGTAGTATGATCAAAAAGCTCCATGAAAGATACAGGGCCGGAAGCTACGCCCTTGGTGCTCCTGACAATATCGCCATAAGGGCGAAGTGAGGAAAAGTTAAATCCCGTGCCGCCTCCAGACTTATGCACTAAGGCTGTATACTTAAGTGCATCGAATATCTCTTCCATGCTATCGCCAATGGGCAGTACAAAGCATGCCGAAAGCTGTCCTGCAGGAGTGCCTGCGTTCATCAAAGTAGGGGAGTTGGGCAAAAAGTCGAGATTTGCCATGACCTCGTAAAACTTCTCCGCCCAATATTCGCTCGATTGCTCGTCATCAAAGCACCTTTCAGCTTCAGCAACAGCTCTGGCAACGCGCCACAGCATCTCCTCCGGCGTCTCTATAGGGTTTCCCTTTTCGTCTTTCAATAAATATCTCCGCTCTAAGACCCTTATCGCGTTTTTCGAAAAAGATGGACTCACTTTTCCAGACATCTCTCGATCACCTTTCCGGGGATACACAGATGAAGAATCTCGCTTGCCTCTGGCAACACCAAAGCAGCTCCTGCTTCTGTTAAGCTTTTTTCATCATAAAGACCTGTGGCAACTCCTATGCCGGTCACTCCGGCATTTTTCGCCGTCTGCATATCAATAACAGTATCTCCTACGTAGACGACACGATCTTTTTTGACGCCCAAAATTTCAATCGCCTTTAAAAGAATTGCAGGTTCGGGCTTAGGGATATTTACGTCCTCCAAGCCTAGGACGACATCGAAATACCCATCCAAGCCCAAGTAAGCCACGGCTTTTTTTGCGCTTCTCCTGTTCGAGGTTATCGCCAACTTAATCCCATGACTCTTTAAAGCCTCAAGCGTCTCGGGTACCCTTGGGAAGGGCCTCATGAGCTCATATTCCAGGGGTCTGCATTTTTGTGAATATATTTCCAGCCACTCCGGCTTTGCCTCCTGCCATAGCAAAGACATGGACTTGTCCATCGGAATGCCGATCGTCGCAAGCACTTCTTCGTAGCTGACCTTCCGCAACCCCATCATCTCGGCAAACCGGTTCATGGCATAAGCTATTGCATGACTGGTATCGACCAATGTCATGTCAAAATCAAACAAAACCGCTTCTATCTTCATACCTTAGATACACCTCCGCCTCGACCAAAGATCAGTTTGCTATCCCGATTGAAGTTATATTAACGCAAGATAGGGGCAATTGACCCTCAGAGATCCTGTTTACGTTGCTTGCTATGAAAGCAGGTATCCCGACCAATGCTTCGTCGTTAGTGCCGCCAATGTGAGGGGTGATATAGACATTTGGCATGCCAAGAAGGGGATCGTCAGGATCGGGAGGCTCTTTCCAGAAGACATCCAGACCACAGCCGGCGATATAGCCTTCCTTCAAGGCCATTTCCAAGGCCTCCCTTTGCACTATATTGGCCCGTGCGACGTTAACCAAAAAAGAATTTCTGTCCATATTTTCGAAGACCTCATGACCGATCAATCCCTCGGTTTGAGGGGTCAAAGCCAAGGTGAGCACTACGAACCGACATCCCTTAACGGCGGCGTTTATGTCGTCCAAGGTAAAAAATTGATCCAATCCCAAGTCATCGAACTCGCTCTTCCATGACCTGTTGACTCCGACAAGCGTTACGCCAAAGGGCTTTAGCCGCTTTGCAAGCGTAATCCCCACATTGCCTAACCCAACGATGCAGACACGCTTTCGCCACAAAGTCAAACCTCTTGGCGAAAACACCTTTCCCCTCCTCAAATTCTCCTGCGATTTATTGAAACCCTTTGCCAAAAGCAGCATATGCAAAATGGCCACCTCGGCAACCCCTTCAGCATTGCCCGTATTGACGGAGGGGACGTTGCAGACGAAAACGCCCTTTGCCGAACAAGCCTCTATATCTATTCCCTCTACGCCAACCCCCCATTGACAGACCATTTTCAAATTAGGAGCATAACTAAGCATCTCAGCAGTGAATGTCTCTGCGCCCTTAATCAATACATCAGCCCACTCGAGCAATGAAAGGTCCTCCGGTAAATTTGCATATCTGATCTCATGGCCCCTAAACAGCGGTTCTATTATCTCTCTCAATCGCTCGAAGTTCTTATTGGAGAACAACACTCTCATTATCGCTTAACCTCCAAACGACCATAAAAATTCTCAAAATCACTTCTGTCTATAAGTACCGAGCTTTCCGGACTTTCCCATACTTGAACGTATTTTAAAGAACGCCTGCCATCGTCTATAACCGGCACCATTTCTTTCCATATCCAAAGGGCTATATATTCCGCCGATGGACGCTTTATTATGTCGTTTAAACAGGCATGGTCCAGCTTCGACAACACCCTCTCCCGGATCGACTCCTTTAATTCCACGAAATCCATTACCATTCCCTCTTCATCGGGAACGCCTTCCACAAATAAAGCAGCTCTATATGTGTGTCCATGCAGTCGCTCGCATTTGCCGTGATAATCCGGCAAATAATGAGCGGCATCAAAGCTAAACTCGCGCTTCAATATCAATTCAATTCCCCCCTTTCCTCACCCTCGTCTACTTGGGGCTTTTTGACTCCATCAAGCAAGCTCATCTGCAAGGGAAGATCGTCATCCTTACTTAACCCAAGCAGCTTTTTCATCAATAGAGCGTTCTGAACGGCATAATCTCTGTAACAGTTATTGAACATCATGAATACCTTCTTCGGCAATTGCATGCTCAAGGCGCGATCTTTCCACCAATTCAGTTCGTCAACGCTATATTTATATCTGTATTTCTCCGCGACAGAAGACCCCTTCTTCCAGCCTTCGGCATTTCTGCCATGAAACCTGACCACGGTTCCCCATGACGCAGTCAAATACCAATCGTTCGGCGCAGTCCAACGCAGGCGTGGCTCATCAGCGGCAACGTATGCCATGTTTTCGTCCTCGAGCAAGCTTAAAAACTTACCCTTTGCATCGTCGTCGAACCAAGAGACATGTCTGACCTCTATCGCAATGGGATAAGACGGAAGCAGCTCGCGCAACCTCTTCATGTAAGCCAGCCACCTTTCGTTAAACCTGGTGCCCGGAGAGAATTGGAATAAGACATAACCAAGCCTCTTGGTCGACTTCAAGATCGAGATCAAAAATTTGTACTCCTCAAAGAGCCGCCCTCGCGACTTCCTGTCTAAGTCTTTCAATGTAACGCGCCTCTTTGCCCCTTGGTCCGTCGTATTGCTTAAGCCGCCCTTACACCACGACGGCAGACTTTCTATTGAAACTGCGTGGTTGGTAAAAAGAGCAAATGCCTTAGCGTTGAACAAAAATTTAGGGGGAGTAGCAGCTATCCAGGAATAAATTACCGACGGGCTCGGCAAGGCGTAAAATAAACTATCTGCCTCGACAGTATCAAAAAATGAGGAGTAGTATCGCAATCTGTCCTTACCGCTTCGACAGCTCTGAGGATACCAGCTGCTGGCCAAAATCGACCTGTCAGCCCAGGAGCACGTTCCGATCCGAAAATCCGTATCCATGATCGATCTCAACCTCCAGGCTATTTGGATAAGGTCCAGGAGGCAAAGTTCTCAAATCGCGTATATTCCTTAACGAAAAGCAACTGAACGGTACCGGTGGGACCGTTTCTGTGCTTGGCAACTATGAGATCGGCTACGTCTTGGTTATCTTCTTTATTGGATTCATAATAACCGCTTCTGTATAAAAAGATCACCAAATCTGCGTCCTGCTCAATGGCACCGCTGTCCCTCAAGTCCGCAAGCTGAGGTTTTTTGTCCTGCCTCTGCTCTACGGCACGGGACAGCTGCGAAAGGGCTACAACAGGTACGTTCAGCTCCCTCGCTACCCCCTTCAGAGATCTCGATATCTCGGCCACTTCCTGCTGCTTATTTTCCACTTTTCTAGATAAACTCATCAATTGAAGGTAGTCAACTACTATAAGCCCCAGGTCCGGATGCTGTGCCTTAAACCTTCTGGCCCTCGCCCTAAGATCCAGCGTGGACAAAAAGGAGCTATCATCAATATATATAGGAGCTTCGCTCAAGCGGCCGGCAGCATTTGCCAGGACGTCCCAGGCCCCTTGCGGCAAGGCACCGGTTCGCATGTCGTGGATGTTGACTTTAGCCTCAGACGCAAGAAGCCTGTGCGACAATTGCTCGGCACTCATCTCTAGGCTAAATATCAGCACGGGGGTCTTTTGTTCTATTGCGACATGTTGAGCAATGTTCAAAGCCAGTGCCGTCTTTCCCATCGAAGGGCGAGCTGCCAAAATTATCAAAGATCCTCCCTGTAAACCCCCAGTGATGCGATCAAGATCGATATAGCCGGTGGGAAGGCCTGTTACGACATTACCCCCCAAGAACCGCTCTTCCAATTTTTGGAAGGTAACATTCAGTATTTCTCCCAATTGTTTAAAGACCACTAAATTACCGCGGGTAGCCACTTCGAAGACGGCTCTTTCGGCCTCGTCGAGCACCTCTTCTATCTCCACCTCTTCAGCATACCCCAATTTCGTGATGTAGGTCCCGACCTGAATCATCTTTCTGTGTACAGACTTGTCCCTTACTATGCGCGCGTAATACTCCACATTTGCTGTGGTTGGAACCGTATCTATCAACGAAGCGACAAAGGACTGCCCCCCCAATCTCTCGAAAAGGCCCCGCTTTTTTGCCTCCTCCATAAATGTCAGGGGATCGACCGCTTTGTCTTTTTGAACCATCTCTGAGATGATCTCATATGCCAACTGATGCATGGCATCGTAAAAATCGTCTTTCCGCAACGTCTCGATAACGTAAATAGCAGCGTCCTTGTCAAGCAAACAAGACCCTAAGACTGCCCTTTCGGCATCGAGATTATGCGGCATAATCCTGTCAATCTCTTGCTCCAATACCTTCATGCCTCCACTTTTAACGTCATTTCCACCTCAACGTTTGGATAAAGCTTTATCTTTAATGGATAAACCCCCAGTTCCTTAATTGGTTCCTCTAATTTTATCAGTTTTTTATCTACCTCAACGCCCAGCTGCTTCGATATAGCTTCGCTTATGTGCGCACTAGTCACGCTTCCAAAAAGCTTCCCTTTCTCGCCGGCGCTGACATGCACTATCACCTGTTTGCCCTGGAGCAGCTTGGCCTTATCACGAGCTTCCTGTTCCATTTTCTTTGCTCGTTTCTCCTCGATCTTCTTAATCTCCTCCAATGCCTTAACCTTCTCCGGCGTCGCCTCTTCCGCCAAACCCCTGGGTATCAGGTAGTTTCTTCCGTAGCCGTCTGATACCTCAACGATATCTCCTCTTTTCCCCAACTTCTCGACATCCTGTTTTAAGATAACCTGCAATCAGCTCACCTCCCAATTTTTGAGCGCAGATCTATTAATATATCTGCGAAACCCAACATTATCACTATCACCGACAAAACCGGGATAAATATCACAGCCGCAACGAGCATAGCCCCAACCCACGGCTTGATCTTGTTCTTCGAGACTTTAGATAGTAAATACCAGACTGTTGCCATCCCTTGAACCAGAAATATCATTATAGAGATGACCTTCAAGTTCAGGCCAACCACATACAGCACACCAATATTATTACCGCTGGGATCGAAAAAGGAAAGGATGAAGGCTATAAAAAAGGCAAACAGGGTGCTTTTGGGGAAATGCCACTCGCCAAAGGGCGGCACCTTCGGCAATGAGGTGATCTTAAATCTGCCAGCTATCTTCTGGCTTATCAAATAACTTATCACGCAATCTAAAAATGAAGCAGCGATCAAGATGGCCGGAAGGATATAAACCATAACCTTGCTCATGGTCTCAACCTGCACGCGCATCGTTTCAAAGAAAGCCCGACCGCTGCCGGAAAACATCTTTTCTGCCTCATTGAAGGCCTCCATGACAGCCTTAGGGTCGATCGCAAAGGGGTTAACACCGGTTAAAAGTTTTACCAATGCCATTAAAACCAACTTGCTGAATAAAGAGACCAAGAACCCATAAAACAGTATATCCGAAACCCTGTCGAATCGGCGTCCAAAAAAGCCCAGCATCACGCCCATCAGGGCAAACCCGAAAAGAAACAGCACTCCGCCAAGCACGCCCATGAAGAGCGAAACCAAGGCAAAGGCCACGAACGTTCCCATGAAAGCGTTCTTGAGCGGCACCTTGATACCTAAGATCACCAACGGCACAGGGCAAAAAAGCGACAGCAAAACCCCTACGACGGGCAAGAAATGGCTTGCCAGGAATAAGACGACAGATAGGGCAACCAACAAGGACGATTCTACCAACGCTCTGGTGTCTCTCATCTGAATACCTCCTGGTAAAAAAAGGGGGAGAAAATCTTCTCCCCTAAACTGTCTTGATAATATTCGCTTAAGAAACTAAGCTATTCTACCGTGAAAGGAAGCAGAGCCATAAATCTTGCCCTCTTAATGGCCCTGGCAAGTTGTCTTTGGTGCTTCGCACAATTTCCCGTCACCCTATGAGGCAGTATTTTTCCTCTTTCGGTCAGAAATTTTTTGAGCTGCTCGACGTTTTTATAATCTACATGTTCTACTTTATTCGCACAAAAGGTACATACCTTTGGGCGACGTTTACGACGTTTGAATTCCGCCATGTACATTAAACCTCCTTTTTGGGAACGCTAAAATGGGATGTCGGCCTCTTCCCCTTCATCGTTTACGTCGGATATATCGATAGGGAATTCTTCCGGAAACTCATCCCTCAAGCTTCCTATACTAGAAGCCGGTTCCTTAAGGCCACCATAATCAAGGCCCTGCATGTCGCGGGAACCGCTGCTTAAAAACACTACACTTTGGGCAACCACCTCAGTTACCCAACGTTTCTCTCCACCTTGAGTTTCGTAATTTCTCACCTGAAGACGCCCCTCGACCAGCACGGGACGACCTTTGCGCAGATATTTCTCGCAATTTTCGGCCTGGCTACCCCATACCACTACCGGGATGAAATCCGTATGCTCCTGCTGGTTGCCCTCATGATCCTTCCAGCTACGGCCCACGGCCACCGTAAGCCTTGCCACAGCCTGTTTAGAAGCGGTATATCTGACTTCCGGATCACGGGCGAGGTTGCCCATCAAAATTATCCTGTTATAACCACGTGCCATTTATCATCTTCTCCTATTTATTCCTCATCGAGGCGCACTATCAGATGCCTCAAAACCCGATCGCGCAGCTTCAACAGTCGATCGATCTCGCCTATCTTGGAGGGCTCAAGGTTAAAGTCAAGCAAGGCATAATAGCCTTCAACCTGCTTCTTTACGGGGTAAGCCAATCTTCTCTTGCCCCATATGTCCGCCTTTAAAAATTCCCCTCCTAAGCCTTTGATGACTTCCGATATCTCGTCGACTTGAGCTTTGACTTCCTCCGTATCGGGGTGGATCAGCACCATCAATTCGTAGGGTCGCATATCATTAACACCTCCTCCCTTTGGCCTTTAAAGATCCCCTCACCGAAAAGGGGATAGGGATACCAACGATAAAGCATTATAAGCAGAAACGCCAAATTTAACAATATAGATTTGGTTCATTTATAAACTTAGTTGAGCGGATCACCCTTTTTATCTTCCTTGGGCTCCGAATGTTTTAAAATATATATCTTTTCCCCGGGAAGGACAAGGTTAAATTCCTGGCGCGCTAGCCTAGCTATACCATCAGGGGTGCTATAGTAAGCGATTTTCTCGTTCTTATCATATATGTCCAACCTCAAGCGAACCAAGGTCTGCACTCGCTCATCGATACAGCGAGACAGCTCGTTGAGTTTCTTAAGCTCACGAGTATAACCGTTAAGCAATATCAAAAAAATCATCAATGAAAAAAGCGTTATCGCGATCCATCTAAGTCTAAACATCTACATCGCTTCTGGGGCATTGATCTTTAGAAGCTGCAAGACGTTAAGCAATACGATTTGAACCGCACGCACCAAAAGCAACCTGGCGTCCGTCAAAGGCCTTTCTTCTCCAAGCACCCTATGAGCATTATAGAAGGAATGAAAAGCCTTGGCCAAATCGTAAACGTAGTAGACAATTATGTGCGGAGCAAGTTCGTTGGCAGCCTTGAGTATTTCTTCGGGAAAACGGGCAAGGCATTTGACAAGCGCTTTTTCCTCCTCGGTAGCTAGCAGGGAAAAGTCAACCTTTTCCGGTTCAGCCAGGTCGATGCCCCTTGAAGCTGCCTCCTTAAATATGCTATGTATCCTCGCACTGGCATATTGAACGTAGTAAACGGGGTTATCGGTCGATGCGCTCTTTGCCAGATCTATGTCAAAGTCGAGGTGTGAGTCACACTTCCTCATCAGGAAAAAGTAGCGCATCGCATCTACGCCAACTTCATCCATGATTTCCCGCAGGGTCACAAATTGACCAGCCCTGGTAGACATGGGCACCATTTTCCCATCCTTGATCAGGCTTACAAATTGTATCAAAAGGATTTGCAATGCATCGGGAGACTTGCCTAAAGCCTGAACGGCAGCCTTCATGCGAGGGACATATCCGTGATGATCGGCACCCCAAACGTCTATCACGAGGTCAAAGCCCCTGTCGAACTTATCCTTATGGTATGCCACATCTGAGGCAAAGTACGTGGGCTCCCCTGTCGACCTGATCAACACCCTGTCCTTCTCGTCGCCAAATTGCGTCGACTTATACCATATTGCCCCGTCCTTCTCATAGGCAAGCCCTTTTTCTTTAAGGAAAGTCACCATCTCTTCGATGAGACCGCGCTCATAAAGAGACTTCTCTGAAAACCACACATCAAATTGGACGCGAAAATCATCCAAATCCTTTTTGATTCCGTTCAATATCACCCTTACAGCGAAGTCCTTAAAGTACTCCAGGGACTCATCTAACGGAACGTGCAAAAATCTGTCCCCTTCCTTATTTATGATCTCCTGAGCGATCTCATAAATGTAATCGCCCTTATAGCCGTCCTCGGGGAAGGGAGCCTCCTGTGACCTGCCAAGGATCTCAAAATATCTTGATTGGACAGATTTGCCCAGCATCCTCATCTGAAGACCGGCATCGTTGATGTAATATTCCCTTTCCACATACCACCCGGCAAAGGACAAGACGCTTGCCGTCACATCTCCCACCACGGCACCTCTACCGTGACCTATATGCAAAGGCCCTGTAGGGTTGGCGCTGACGAATTCGACTTGAGCCTTTTTGCCCTTTCCTACGTCAGCCTTTCCATAGTCGTTGCCCTTGCAAAGTATCTCCTTTATGAGGTTGGACATCCATGCATCCGAAAGGAAAAAGTTTATGAAACCAGGGCCGGCTATCTCAACTTTATCGACATAATCGCTCTTGTTTATATGGGAGACTATCTTGGCAGCCACGTCCCTGGGCTTCATATCCCAATGACGAGAAAGGAGCATAGCCACATTTGTGGCATAGTCGCCTTGATTTTCCCGACGGGGTCTTTCTATTATCACTTCCATTCCCTCGGGAACGACAAGGCCCTCACCTTCGGCCGCCGAGTGTATAGCTTGAAAAATCAGGTTTCTCATATAAGACTCAACGTCAATCATCCGATCCACCCTCCGTCATCTTTTGCGAATGGGAATAGCCATATTGTTCCATTGTTGTAGTGCCTTAAGGCCAGCGCGCAGGGAAGATAAAGTTTCTTCATCCATGGAAGTTTCATCTACTAAAAATCGATATTTGGCCTCCACAATTCTACCACGACTTTTTTCGTCAATAGTCTGTTCCCATTTAATTTTGCCATTCAGCTTAGATGACAGCAACGGCATCGAAAGGACTTGATGACCTTGAGGCAACTTTATCGTCGAAATCTCTTCGATCAGGAAAGGAAAGCGAAGCTTCGAGCCCACCTCCAATGCATCCAAGACGCTTAAGCCACCAAAGGCAATCGATGGCGTTCTGAGAAGCATTCGATCACCATCAGCGATGCCAAGCAGCCCGCTAACCGGACACGTCATGGTAACTTCATTTGATTTAACAGAAACTTTAAGATCCTCCCATTTGACACCCAACTGCGACGGATATAAGCGGACGATGGACGACATCTTGGAGAAATCGCCGTCTTTACCGAATATTATATACGGCCAGGCACCGCCAAATGTCAGCTCCAGGGTTCCCTCAACCTTGCCGGAATCGGACAACTGCAAATTCCATTTGGCCCTCAACCTGTGATCTGCCACGTTGCCGCTGCTTAACTGCTTAAACTTTATATCCGTACCGTCATAATAACATAATGTCCTTCCCCAAAGGGAATCGGGAATCGCGTTGCCCTCGGTCAAGGAACCGCCCAAATCCAAAAATTTGTACGCGCTGCTTCCGGGCATCTTGACCTCAAGTACCGGTCTTGCGATCATACAGGGCGTTCCGGGCACACTTTCCTTCGGTACGAACAGCGGGACCCAATTGACACGTACATCCCATCCCGCCATAGAAAGCCAATGACCGAGCAATACGTTTCTTTCCCATACAGTCCAAGGGCCTTCTTTAGGCATAGATTCGGCATTTCGCCTTAAGCTGTAAAGTTCAGGACCATCGATGATCAGTTTTTTGTCCTTGGCCCAGTCTAAGATTTCTTTGCCGCTTTTTGACTTATCTCCTCTGTTTAAGGCCTTGTTTACCGCATCCGGAACCACAGACCGCAAGCTGCCGGCCCAATCCTCCAACGGCTTGATGGCATTGAGCCAGCCGCTTCGCATGCTGAAGGCAATATAGCTGCCACCATCATCTTTCAGGTCAAATACTGCTAATGCAGGACGATTTATGAACTCCCATGAATAGCTGTCCTCTGCACCAATTGTTAGCTTTGGCTCGACCTGGTTGTCTCCCCCCAAAGCCCATGTCAGCGAGGAATTGTGCGGCACACTTACGGTCACAAGCACCCTCCACTGAGGCAAATCGAGGTCTATCGGAACGACGTCGTCAACGTTCCATTTGCCGGGACATTCCTTTTTGTAACAGATCGAAAGAACATGGGGCACATCTAAAGGGGGGACATCGATCTCATACCAATGCATGCCCTGACTATTTACCTTCTTGGGATAAAGGGTAGCAATCAATTTAAACTCCACGGGATCGTAAACCGCAGCTTCAGTGATCTCCAGCTTTTCGTCACCCGCGGAAGCAATTTTCCAGCTGCTCCGCTGACCGGAAAGGGGCGATTCCGAGTAGATCAACCACCTTGAAGTCTCTATCAATGTACCGTCTGCAAGCATTTTATACGCTTGACTTCTGTGCCATACCATTGCCCTGACATCCCTTCCGTAGGCCGTCAAGGGGGGTACCTGTTGTACGTATCGCCTTATCAATGCCAAAGAATCGTCCTCGGCCGCAGCAGAAACCGCAGAAAAAACAGATAGACTTAACATCAGTAGAAAAAGAAAAATTGCCTTGTACGCTGTTTTCTTATACCTAAAGGCGACCTGCATGATCTACGCATTCCTTCCGCAGCAATATTTGTACTTCTTTCCGCTCCCACAGGGACAGGGGTCGTTACGACCGACCTTTTGAACTTTATTTGCTGAATCAAGCTTTGCCCTTTCCTCAGAACGTGGGGCCCTTGCAGCGCTTGCCATAACCAAATCCCTGCTTAATGTGACGGGTATTGGTCTTTTTTCCTCTCTTGCAACGGACACCTTCAGGGCCAACCTTGCAACTCCCTCGCGGATGCTTCCCAACATCTGCTGAAATAGGTTATATGACTCAAACTGATACTCGAGCAAGGGATCCTTTTGCCCCAATGCCCTAAGGCCTATGCCCCTGCGAAGTTCATCCATGGCAAGCAGATGCTCTTTCCAATGGGCATCAAGCACGCGCAACAATATCATCTTGAATATATTATTTGCAAGCTCAAGCCCTAGCTCCTCGACCTTGGCATCAAACTCTTCTTTTAACAGCGCTATCATCTTGTCGCGCGCTTCCGGCAGCAAGGCCTTGTCATCCACGCCCGATAAACATTCTGCAATCCTTGCATCAAATAGTGTCTTAATTTTTAATATTGCCCCTTTGGGGTCAACTTCACCCTCATCGGGGAAATATTCCTCCAACACCCCTTCAAGGGCATCGGTTATGATTTGCCATGTGTGCTCTATTAGATCATCGGACAAGAGAATGCGCTTTCTCTCGTCGTATATGGCCATCCTTTGCTGATTCATTACACTATCATACTGCAATAACTGCTTTCTTATGTCAAAATGATATTGTTCTACCTTTTTTTGAGCCGACTCGATGGCCCTGCTCAAAAGGGGATGATCAATGGCCTCCCCCTCTTTCATGCCCAACTTTTCCATTATGCCCTGTATTTTGTCGGACCCAAAGAGGCGAAGCAGGTCATCTTCCAGAGAAAGATAAAACCTGGAAGAACCAGGGTCACCCTGGCGACCGCTGCGCCCGCGAAGCTGATTGTCGATCCTCCTGGATTCGTGTCTTTCCGTACCTATCACGTGAAGGCCGCCCAGGGCGACGACCTTTTCGTGTTCTTCCTCGCACAACCTCCTAAACTCCTCAAGCAAAGAGCTGTAGGCTTCTTTGTCGTTTTCGACGTCTATCCCACTCTTTTGGGCCTCTTCCAAGGCAAGGAACTCGGGATTGCCCCCCAGCAGTATGTCGGTTCCCCTTCCAGCCATATTGGTAGCAACCGTAACAGCACCTATGCGTCCTGCCTGGGCAATGATCTTGGCCTCTTTTTCATGATATTTCGCATTCAAAACTTGATGGGGTATATGTCGAGCTGCCAGAAGCTTGCTCAGCTTTTCCGAATTCTCTATGGACGTAGTGCCTACCAAGACCGGCTGCTTTCTTTCATAACACGCCTTAATTTCGTCAGCCACCGCGGCGAACTTTTCACGCTTAGTCTTGTAAATTACATCGGGCATATCTTGACGAATCATGGGTTTATGTGTGGGGATGACGACAACTTCCAGGCCGTATATCTCCTTGAACTCCTCGGCTTCGGTAGCGGCCGTACCCGTCATGCCTGCCAATTTATTATACATTCTAAAGTAATTTTGTAGGGTGATAGTAGCAAGCGTCTGATTTTCCCTGCCTATGCGTACGCCCTCTTTGGCCTCGATCGCCTGATGCAGGCCATCTGAGTAACGTCGACCGTACATCAGCCTTCCGGTGAACTCATCGACTATTATCACTTCCCCGTCCTTTACCACGTAATGGACGTCTTTCTTGAACAGATATCGTGCCCTCAAGGCCTGGACTATTTTGTGAAGCAGCTCGGAGGTCTCTACCTCGGCGTAGATATCGTCAATTCCCAATATCTTCTCGCAATGCCTTATCCCTGCCTCAGTGAGAGCGACGTTCTTTTCCTTCTCATCTAGCTCGAAGTCCTCATTCAAGATCAAAGATCTGGCGATTTTATCAGCAATTTTGTAGGGCTCAATTGAGTCCTCCGATGGGCCTGATATTATAAGAGGCGTTCTAGCCTCATCGATCAGTATGGAGTCGACCTCGTCAACTATGGCGTAGTGATGTCCTCTCTGCACCAATTGAAATGGCGATATGGCCATGTTGTCCCTCAAATAATCGAATCCGAACTCGCTGTTGGTGCCGTAAGTAATGTCAGCCTCATATGCTTTCCGTCTTTCTTCCGCGCTCATGAAAGGATTGATGACTCCGACGGACAATCCCAAAAAGCGGTAGACCTTACCCATCCACTCGGCATCACGTTTGGCCAAATAATCGTTAACCGTGACTACATGAACGCCCTTGCCCTCTAGCGCATTTAACACGACAGGCATAGTGGCCACCAAGGTCTTGCCCTCGCCGGTCTTCATTTCGGCGATCTTTCCCTCGTGCAAAGCTATAGCCCCCATGATTTGCACATCAAAGTGCCGCATGCCCAAGCTTCGCTTGGCTGCCTCTCTGACGATGGCAAACACCTTGCACATGACTTCATCCAGGGGCTGTCCGTTTTCTGTCACGTTTTTACGTATCTCACTAATCTCTCTAACCAGATCTTCATCGCTTAAGGCAGCAATATCTTCTTCCAAATCATTCACTTCATTTACTATTTGGGAATATCTCTTGAGCGCCCTTTCGTTCGCGTCAAGTCCCAGCATCTTCTTTAAACCGTCAAACATACCCTTCACCTCAAGACATAGGATATCCGAAAAACACAAATAAGGGGATCCGCCTTTTGACCTAAGGAACAAAATCCCCTATTTGTTTTACATCATCTTTGTTTGTAAATAATCTTGAACTTAAAGCTCGAGATTATTAAGCATCATTTGTGCAAATACCTTTGCTTCGTTCACAATATGCTCTATCACGGCATACTCATTGGGCATGTGCGCCACATCAGCCTCTTGAGCCCACACGGCAGCCGGAATGCCCCCTGCTCTGAAGAAGGCCGCACATGTGCCCCCTCCAATTCCTCCGATTACGGGATTTACCCCTAAGACATCATATACAGCTTTGTTCAATAATTTTACCACCGGAGCGTCCACGCTCGTAGGGGGCGCAGCATCGTTTCTCTGTAGGATATCAACCTCTATCACGGCACCGCTTTCTTCGGCTTTACGCATGCACGCTTCATCGATCACCCTTAGCACGTCGTCTAGGGGGACACCGGGGAGGATGCGGCAATCGAAGGCAAAAATCTCCTTGCCCGGCACTGTATTGACGTTAGCAACGTTGGCCTCTCTTTTCGTGGGCTCAAATGTGGAAAGGGAGGGCTCAAAAAGTTTATCCTGATCCAGAAAGGCCTTGTGCAAAGCCCTGTCTAAATCGACCGAAAGTTCATTTGCAACCCTACAGGCATTCAATCCTTCATGAGGCTTGCTCGCATGGACCTGTTTTCCAAAGACCTTCACATTAAACCAAAGAATCGATTTTTCCGCTACCTCTATGAAATCTCCCTTTTCTGTCCCGCCATCGGGGACCACTACCAGATCTTGCGGCGCAAAAAGGCCGTTTTTCAATAGGTATTGAATGCCATAGCGGCTTCCCATCTCCTCGTCCGCTACAAAGCAAAGGCATACTTCCCTCGCAGGCGTAAGGCCTAAATTCTTAAGGGCATAGGCAGCAAATAGGGAAGCGACTATCTCCTGTCCGTTATCGTTGGCCCCGCGACCAAACACTTTACCATCCCTCACTACCGGGACAAACGGGTCAGTTTCCCACAAAGATCTGTCTCCCTCAGGCACTACATCCATATGTGTGACTATCCAAAGACGTTGGGTCGATTTGCCTGGCATACGAACTACAATGTTCGGCCTAAGTCCTCCTTCGGCCCTTGGGTCACTGGCATCGAAGCGTTCCGGAAAGCCAAGCCCCATCTTTCTGACCTGTTGACTCAAAAAGGCCGCCTTTTCAGCCTCTCCTTTCCCTCCGCTGTCCGGCGAAATGGCGGGTATCGATATCAGATCACAGAGAAACTGTACCATGTCATCACACATGGAGTCTAGGATATCTGCTATTTCTTCAGTCAACAATAAAATCTCCTTTCAAGCTCTTTCATTTAAGCAGGAATTCTTTGCCCTTTATGAGATAATCCATTCCAGACCATATCGTCAAGATCATGGCGACCCACATCATGACCATGCCTCCGGGAATCCCAAAAAGCATCATGAAGATGGCGATTATCTGGCTTACGGTCTTGGCCTTGCCTCCCTTGGATGCGGCAATGACCACCCCTTCGGCTGCTGCAACCATCCGCAAGCCCGTCACGATGAATTCCCTAGATACGATGACAACAACTATCCACGCAGGCAATCTTTGAAGTTCTACTAAGGCTACCAACGCAGCCATGACCAAGATTTTATCTGCCAAAGGATCGATGAACTTGCCAAGGTTGGTAACCATGCCATGCTTTCTGGCAATGTATCCGTCGGCCATATCCGTGAAGGCAGCTATGATGAACACGATTCCCGCCAAGACGTCGCCATACCTTATCTCCAGGCTCAAAAAAACCAACATCAAAGGGACCAGAAAAACCCTTGAAAGGCTTAGCGCATTCGGCAGGTTCATACTGCCCATCTTAACAGCACCTTTCTTCAAATTGCCCCCGCAAACAGGCTCCTCAGACACCTAAATATGCCTCCCTTACCTGTGGATTTCGTATCAGATCGCTGCCCGGCCCTTCAAGAACTACCTCGCCAACTTCCAGGACGTAAGCGTGATGAGCAATATTCAATGCAGCGAAAGCGTTCTGTTCGACGAGCAGGATCGTTTTCCCCTGGGCATTTATTTCTTTTATTATATCAAATACTTCTTTGACCAGGATCGGCGCAAGCCCCAGGGATGGTTCATCCATCATGACCAGGGTTGGACTGCTCATCAAGGCTCTTCCCAAGGCAAGCATCTGCTGCTCCCCACCCGACAGGGTCCCCCCCTTTTGCCAGGCCCTCTCCTTAAGCCGCGGAAAAAGCTCAAACACCCATCCAAGGTCGCGCTTTATCCCCTCGTCGTCACTCCTTAAATATGCGCCCAGCATCAGGTTTTCCATTACAGTAAGGTTGGGAAAGATCTTTCTGCCCTCGGGGACTAAAACGATTCCCCTTTCCACTATTTTTTCCGGAGACAGCCTAGAGATGTCCTCGCCGTTGAAGATGATGCTGCCGCTTTTTTGCTTGACTAAGCCGGCTACGGCCCTTAAAGTACTGCTCTTGCCAGCACCGTTTGCCCCGATCAGGGTCACAATGGCTCCATCTGCCACCTCGATGGATATGCCCTTTATGGCGTGAATGCCTCCGTAATAAACGTGAAGATCCTTAATTGTCAACATAACGAGCATACTCCTCTCCAAGGTAGGCTTCAATGACCCTTTTGTTCGACTGAATGAAGGAAGGAGGACCTTCCGCTATCAACAGGCCATAATCCAATACCCAAATGTGCTCACATATCCCCATGACAACGCGCATATCGTGTTCTATGAGCATTATGGTCAAGTCGAACAAATCCCTCACGGCCCTGATGAAATCCATCAGGGCGTGAGTCTCCTTTGGGTTCATTCCGGCAGCAGGCTCGTCCAGCAAAAGCAAATCAGGGTTGGTTGCCAAGGCACGTGCAATCTCAAGGCGCCTCTGTTGGCCGTAAGGCAAGGATGTGGCAATTTCGTCGGCCAGATGTTCAAGCTCGACCTTTTTCAACAAATCCATTGCCTTGTCTCTGATGGTCCTTTCTTTATTGCGGGTTAAAGGGAGTGACAACGGCGGTTCCCACCATCTTACCGGCATCCTGACGTTACAGGCTATCATTACGTTTTGAAGCACCGTTTCATTGCCGAAAAGCCTGATGTTTTGAAACGTACGAGCGATGCCCAAAGAACATACTTCGTGGGGGTTTTTACCCGATATGTCCATCCCCTTGAAAATAACCCTTCCCGCCGTCGGTTCATAAAACCCGGTTATTACGTTAAAGACGGTCGTTTTACCGGCTCCGTTCGGCCCTATTAAACCAACTATGGAGCCTTTGGGGACATCTATAGTAAGTTCTTTGACGGCCGTCAAACCACCAAAGGTCATGGTTAAGCCCTCCAGCTTTAATATCGAGTCATTCTGCATGGCCTTTAGCCCTCCCAAAAAAGCCAAGGATGGTATCCCAAGTGAGCTCCCTCATGCCCATTATGCCCTCACGCCTAAACAGTATTATGAAGATCAAGGCGAGAGAAAATATCACCATCCTCATGCCCGGTATGCCAGGTATGTGAATGGGGCCCAAATTCAGCGGATTTTCCACTATCCTGAGCCATTCCAGCAGTATCGTTATTATCGCGCTTGCTATGCATGTGCCGCTTATCGAACCGAGCCCCCCGGCTACGACCATCATTAAAACGTTAAACGTCATCGTAAACATGTACATTTTGGGGTCTATGGTAGTTATGAAGCTTGCCTGCAGTGCCCCGCCAATGCCTGCCAAGAAAGACCCCATAGCGAAGGCTTCAATTTTATACTTAAATACGTCGATGCCCATAGCTTTCGCCGCAATCTCGTCATCTCTTATTGCCTTAAGCACGTTACCATAATTGCTGTTAATTAACTTGATCATAGAATATAATATTATAATTAAAAAACCATAATTCCACCAAATATTTGAATAGGGCGGGATGCCCTTTATGCCAAGCGCTCCATTAGTCACGCTGGGAATATTGTTTGCTACTACCCTCACTATTTCGGCAAACCCCAATGTAGCTATGCCAAGGTAATCTCCGCCAAGCCTCAAAATCGGAATGCCAACTAAGATGCTAAAGATCGCCGCCACCAGGCCGCCCAAAAGAACTGCCACCAAAAATGGCGCATGCATCACGGAAAACGGCCATCTCAGGGGTTGCAATATGAATATCATTTGCTTTTGAAGAGGCGGCAATATCAAAAGCGCACAAGTGTAAGCCCCGATGGCCATAAATCCAGCGTGGCCCAACGAAAACATGCCCCCAAAACCATAGATGAGGTTTAGCCCCAAAGCCAGTATGGTATTTATGGCAATCAAATTTATTATCTGAACCTGATAGCCGGTAAGATTGCCTTCGGCCCACCATAAAAACAATCCCAATAGGCCCACGGCCAATAGGTTCAATAGGATGTTACGCGATGAAGACATCATACCTTCTCCTCCAATCGTTCTCCCATTATGCCTGTTGGCCTCAACAACAACAGGAATATCAAAAGTATAAAAGCAAAGGCGTCCTTAAATCCCGATAAATTAGGGAAAAAGGCCACTATCATTATCTCCACGAAACCAAGCAACATGCCCCCAATAACGGCACCCTGTATGGAGCCAATGCCGCCCACGACTGCTGCTATAAATGCCTTGAATCCGGGAATCATTCCCATCATGGGATGAACCTGAGGATATCTGAGTGACCACATGATGCCCGAAGCCGCGGCCAAGGCAGAACCGATCATGAAGGTGATGGCTATTACCTGGTCCACGGATACGCCCATCAGGCGGCTCGTCTCTATATCCTTGGAAATTGCGCGCATGGCAAGACCCGGTTTAGTCTTGTAGATCACGTAAAGCACGGCAAGCATCAAGACAAGCGATATAAACGGTACCACTAAAGTAAGCGGAAGCAGATGAACGCCGTGTATAAGTATGGGCGTTACTAACCACGAGGGACGATAAACCGGGCGAGGGATGGCCGAAAATACGACGATGGCGAAGTTTTGCAGGAAAAACGACACTCCTATGGCGCTTATTAGCGCCGAGATCCTTGGAGCGTCCCTCAAAGGCCTGTAAGCGCATCTGTCCACCAGGACTCCGCAAAAGGCCGTCACGACAATAGCTCCCGGGACTGCTACAAGCCATGGCAGATGCAAAAGAGTAGTTCCCCAGAATACGAAGTATGCCCCCAACATGAAGATCTCGCCGTGAGCAAAGTTTATAAGCCTTAAGATGCCGTAAACCATTGAATAACCTATGGCGATCAAAGCGTACAAGCTTCCGAGGGTAAGGGCATTCAGGAAGTGCTGGATGAACATTTGATAGGACATGTTTTTCCTCCTTTTTCGCAGGAAACCTTAAAAAGCAGGGGGAGACGCGGCTCCCCCTTTATCTTTTAACTCCTCTTTAAGGACCTCACTTGCCGGTTTCGGGTGGAACAGTAGCGACGTACACCTGCTTACCGTTTTTCACCATCTTGATTCCGACGGCCTTAATTGCATTGTGATTTTCGTCAATGGTGGTGGAACCGGTAACGCCAACCCAATCCTTTGTCTTTTCAAGTTGTTCCCTTATGGCTTCGGGGTCCGCTTTCCCTGCCCTCTTAATGCAATCGATTATCAGCATATAGCAGTCATAACCAAGTGCAGCATTTGCATTGGGTTCCTTTTTGTACTTTTCCCTAAAGGCTTTGGTGAATTCCTTGGCTATCGGGTTCATGTCAGGCATCTCGGGAGCGTAGGGGAAAGTCGTGTAAATGAAGCCCTCAACTGCTTCTCCGCCTATCTTGATCATGTCGGGGTTGTCCATGGCATCTCCGCCCATTATATGAAACTTGCCCCCTAATTCCCTAGCCTGCTTCATGATTATTGCTCCCTCGGCAAAGTAGGAAGGTATGTAAAGAAGCTGCGGACCTTTGCTTACAATTTCGGTCAGCTGAGCGGTGAAATCCTGGTCGCCGGATTGATAGTTGAGGTCGGCTACGACCTCCCCGCCCAAATCCAAAAAGGCCTTCTTGAAGAAAGCAGCAAGTCCGACACAGTAGTCCTGAGCTACGTCCTTTAAGATGGCAGCCTTTCTGACTCCCAAAGTATTATAGGCATATCTGGCAGCAGCAGCTCCTTGGAAGGGATCGATGAAGCACATGCGGAAATAGTATTTTTTACCCTGAGTGACCAACGGGTTTGTCGCCGAATCGGTGATGCAGGGAATGCGGTATTGCTCGGCAACCTCGCCCCCGGCCATGCACAGAGACGAACCGTAGCTTCCGATGATAGAGACGACTTTCTCCCTTTCAATGAGGCGTTTGACGGCGTTTGCGGCTTCAACCTTATCGGATTTGTTGTCCACGATAACAAGTTCTACCTTTTTGCCCAGCACAGTGGGTGCCTGCTCATGAGCTAGCTGGATGCCCTCAACCGTCAGCTGTCCGCCAAAAGCATTTTGGCCGGTAAGCGGTTCGTAAACCCCGATCTTGATCACGTCCTGAGCCGCATAGGCCATGGTCCCGCATACCGCCAAAATCAACCCAATGATAACAAGACGCATCAACCCTTTCATCCAAACCCCTCCCTCAATCTTGAAGTGTAATACATGAAATATTTCCACTCGTCACTATTATATACAAAGACAGGACCCAAGGAAAGCTGATCGCTAAAATAAAAGGGACCCTAATTAGGGTCCCTTTTATTTTAGCCCTTAAGTTGTGAGACTTTTAAATTATTCCAAGGGCTTTGCCAACCTTGGCGAATTTATCCACGGCGAAGTCCAAGTCTTCCTTGCTGTGTGCAGCAGAGACCATGGCGCGCAGTCTGGCCTTGCCCAATGGAACAGTTGGGTAGGCAATTGACTGTATGAATATACCCTCATCGAAAAGCTTCAGGCTGAACTCCTTGGCCTTGTTGGCATCGCCAACCATGACGGGAGTTATAGGCGTCTGAGACCTGCCGATGTCGAAGCCTCTTTCTTTCAAGGATTGTTTTAGGTAATTGCCGTTTTCCCATAGCTTCTTTACCAGGTCATCGCTTTCTTCGAGTATATCGACTGCCGCGATGTTGGCCGCTACGTCAGGAACAGTAAGAGCGCTGCTAAAGAGGTTGGGGCGTGCCTTTTGTCGCAGATATTCGACAAGGGAGGCACTCCCGGCAACGAAACCACCCACGACGCCAAAGGCCTTAGATAGAGTGCCAACCTCCACGTCAACCCTGTCTGCCAGGCCAAAGTGATCTACTATACCCCTGCCTCCACGCCCGAGAACACCTTCACCGTGGGCGTCATCCACCATGACCATGACACCGTACTTGTCGGCCAAATCCACTATCTCGGGCAACGGAGCTATGTCTCCATCCATGGAAAAGACCCCGTCGGTGACTATCAGCTTTCTGCAATTTCTTCCGGCATATTCTTTCAGTTTGGCCTCGAGATCTTTAACGTCACAATGGGCATATCTTATTATTTCAGCACGGCTCAGCCTGCAACCGTCAATGATGGAAGCATGGTTCAACTCATCGCTGAATATGAGGTCGTCCTTTCCAACCAGTGGCGGTATGGCCGAAAGGTTGGCGCAAAAGCCGGACTGAACCACTATTGCAGCTTCGGCACCTTTGAAAGCGGCAAGTTTTTTCTCAAGCTCTACGTGTATCGACATTGTGCCGGCTATCGTACGAACAGCGCCTGGGCCGACACCATATTTATCGATGTATTCCTTTGCCTTCGCACACAAGCGAGGATCATTGCAAAGGCCCAGGTAATTGTTCGAGCAAAGGTTTAAAACACGCCTTCCCTCGATCTGTACCCACGGGCCCTGCGGGCTCTCTATGACCCTTATGTTTACATACAAACCTTCATCTTTAAGGCGTTTGAGCTCCTCTTCGACGAACTTCATCTTAGATGACATCCCGAAAATCCCTCCTTGAGATCGTTATACTTCACCTAATGATAGCATCTGGAAACCTTTCGCGCAAAATTTCACGCTCGGGTCTGCCGGATTTCCTTAAAGCCTCGTCCATGGCTTTTTCCGGATTAAAGCACTGGATCACCCAACGGGTGCCTTTATCTAAATATCCTTGAATGGCATCAAGATCGTCGTAATCCAGAAGCGCAGGAACGAATGTGGTACGAAACTCCACTGTTAAATCGCAATTTGACAGCAAATCGATGGACCGCTTAATCAGAGAAACATCCACCTCGCAGCCGCAAAGCAGATCGTACTTGTCCCAAGGAGCTTTTACATCCATGGCGACAGCATTCAATAAACCTTCAGACAAAAGCTCTCCCAAGGCGAAAGGGTTACTTCCGTTGGTGTCAAGCTTGACGGGCAACCCCATCTCCTTGAAACGCAACAAAAGCTCCCTTAATTTGTTCGGGCTAAGGGTCGGCTCGCCACCGCTTATCACAACGCCATCCAAAAAAGGCTTCCTTGAACGTATATGTTCAAGCACCAATTCTTCACTTAGGACATTTGTATCGCCCTTAACGATCAAGCCGTTGTGGCAAAAGGGGCAACGGAAATTACATCCAATCAAAAATAAAACTGCCGATACATGCCCTTCCCAATCTATGAAAGACGATGGTATGTAACTTCCGATGGCTCCCGCCACAGATCTCACAACGACCATCTCTTCCTGCTTGCAAGCTCGGCCCTTTTGCCCGCATTCCAGGAGGAGATTTTGGTGAAATATCCCGTTATCCTCGTAACGCCATCTACGTTCGAAGAATTACATCTAACGCAGGAAGACCGCAGGCCCCTTTCGACCCTGCCGCAGTCGTTGCATATGGTAAATTCAGGACTAAATGCAACTTGAGCATTTTGAGAATGCAGGAACACCTTTCGCACAAAGGAGGCCAAAGCCTTGGCGTCAGGTTCGTGTTCGCCCATCCATACATGAGTAATGGCGCCGGCCTTTATGGACGGGTGGTAAAGTCCTTCCTTGATTACTCTGTCTATGGGATCGACTTCCGCTTCATAGGGTATATGAGTGCTGTTGGTATAAAAGACCTCATTTTTTTCTACGTTGCCTTTGACCACATCTGCCGCCATGGGAAACTTCTTCAAGTCCAACCTGGCAAACCTGTGAGCCGTGCTCTCGGCCGGCGTCTGTTCAAGCACGACCTTAAATCCGGCCCGCTCTGTCAGCTCCTGACATTTAAGCTCCATGAACTTGACTATGGCAAGCCCCAGCTGTTCCGCTTCACTCCCTTCGTGAAGTTCTTTGTCCCTCAAGACTCGCACAGCTTCGTTTAAGCCCAAAAGCCCTATGAGATGGCTTGCCTTCTCCATCCTAAGGTAGTCATCCCCATCGTAAGCGACGGTCAACACGGCAAGGGGCCCTTTATCCTTCAAATCAAGCAAGCTCTGTATAAAGTTTCTTTTTTGGACATGGGCCTTGAAAGAAAGCTCCATGAGCTCCTCAAGCAATCCAAAAAATGTTCGCAGGTCACCTTGGGACCTATAGGCAACTCGGGGCAAATTTATGGTGACGTTCTGCAGGGCAGAATATCTCATCTTCCAAGGAGTTTTTGCCTCCTGCAAATCTTCTTCCGTCAACTCGAAAGAGAGGCGACAGCATTCGCTTAACTTCGTAACGCCGCCCCTGTCAAACACGAAATAGGTATTGCCCTTCTTTGACGCCACAAGGCAGGCCAGTTCAAGCATCTCCTCCCACCCCTCTTCCTCGAAAAAGGCATCAGTTATATGTAGCAAAGGTTTGGGGAAAAAGAAGGGCTGCGACCTGCTGTCCCCCTCGAGGTAAACCTCAAAGAGGGCACGCAAAAAACGCTTGGATATGGCAGCATAATCGCCGTAAGTCTTCCCCGTAAATTTCCCTCCAGGTCCTATGGCGGGCACGTCTCGGAAATGCTTAGGGATTTCGTAGTAGAGGTTGATGTCCGTAAAAGCCACTTGGCCTCCCCTTCCGCCTGCCAATTGATTGAACTCGAATATCAACATCTGGGCTAATTGGCGTATTTCTTTGTCGCTTAAGCCCTCAAGATAAGGTGCAAAAAACATGTTCACGGCATCCCAGCCTATGGCACCTGCAAAATTGTTCTGAAGCACTGACGTCATCTTTAGCATGTGGGCCAACAGCACATCCGGATGTTTGGCCGGAGAGGAAACGCTGGTTATGGAAGGCAGGTTCAGTCCGAATTTGGCGACGTAAGCAGGGCTTTGTCCGCTGCAATAGGGCCTTATGACCATTCCAAGGTCATGAAGATGGATATCGCCTTCCAGGTGAGCACGGGCCACATCCGGCGAAAATAATTTGCTTAAGGCGTAGTCCTTTATGATCCTTTCGGCTATGGTCAAATTTATGGACTCGGGATTGTAGGAGGTATTGCTGTTTTCCTTGTTGGGCGAAAACATCATTATTTCAAGGTCGTAGACAGGAATTCCCACCTTGGAATGGTCTATGAGGTAAACATCAAGTCCTCTTTGAAATAGTTTAGCGTTGGCAATTTCCCTTATTATAGAAGTAGTAATCCTTTCTTTGCCGCAGCGAATTACCTCTTCCTCGATCTCGGCGGCTATGGAAAAGGCTACTTCCGGATCTACGCCTGCTTCCCTGATCAGGGCATCCTTTATCTTGCCCGCATCCCAAGGGCTGCATTCATCCTTGGAGTGGGCCTCCACCATAAGAGCCAAGTCGGTAGATTCCGGCCGATCGAACAAAAAACGCTGTCCACCTATCCCCACGTCATAAGAAGACCCAGATTTCGTAAGCGAAGTCATCGCTAATCCTTCCCTCCTTCTTTTTTATCCAGAAGCTTGGATATCTCATCGATAAAATTTTTTAGGTCAGTAAACTCGCGATATACGGATGCAAACCTGACGTAAGCTACGTGATGAATGTCCTTCAAGCGGTTTGCCACCATCTCGCCAATTGTGGCACTGGATACCTCGCCAACGCCCAACGAATAAAGCTCCTCCTCTATCGAAGAAACTGCGCTTTCCAAGGCTTCCAGGGAAACAGGCAGCTTCTCGCAGGCGCGTACCATCCCTTTAAGGACCTTTTGGCGGTCAAAGGCTTCCCTTCGACCGTCCTTCTTGACTACCAAAAGGACTTTGTTTCTTTCCATTCGTTCGTAGGTGGTGAATCGCTGACCGCATCTTGGGCATTCCCTTCTCCTTCGGATGACGTTGCCATCCTCCACCGCCCTAGTCTCTATGACCCTGCTGTCTTCGTAATTGCACTTTGGGCAACGCATCTTCAACCCTACCTATGTGGTATATAGTCACGATACTTACTATATATAGTGTAATTGCCATCCAAAATTACAAAGAGGCCTTTCAGCTTAAATATGCCCCATATTTTGGTCCTTAGGGCTCAATGGGCTGCAGAGATATTAATATCATGTCATGTGATCATGATGTTTAATTAAATTGACATTTACAGGCGGACAAAAAACAAGGGAAAGACGCTTTGCCGTCTTTCCCTATAGTCCTGCTTTTAAGCTCTGACTTAAATCATTTGCGAACTTGAACTATCCTCGATGCCTTTTGGGGCTCATCTTTTTCTTCTTTCTTATCTCGCTGGGCTTTTCATAGTGCTCATGTTTCCTGGCATCTCGAAGCACACCGACCTTCTTAACCTCTCTTTTAAAGCGGCGCAAGGTATCGTCTATGGACTCGTTTTCCCTTCTGTAAACAGTTGTCATCTCTCTCCCCCCTTTCGCTTCTCATGGCAACTTTAACCGGGGGGCCATCCAAATCTGCGTCCAGAAAGCAAGTGAAGATGCAGGTGAAATATGCTCTGACACGCCTGGCTCCCGCAATTTATAACTACCCTATAACCAAAGTCTGCCAACCCCATTCGCTCGGCCACTACATTCACGGCGCTCATGAGGTTTCCCCAAAGGGAAGGATCTTTTACATCCTGAGAGGTCGGAATATGCACTTTAGGGATTATCAAATAGTGATGCGGCGCCTGCGGCGCTATATCCCTAATTGCAATGACGTCTTCTGTCTCATATACTACATCGCCTTTTATCTCGCCATTTATGATCTTACAAAACACGCAATGCTTCTGCAACAGCTATTCCTCCAAAAGCTTTTAGCCCATTTTACCCTACATTTGCATCGCCTACAAGCCACTTTGCCCAAGCTCGAACCCCCAATGACGGATGGTTGTCGGCTAATTCCCTTATCCTTCCACGCAGATAACATAAATTTCTGTTGCCGCGCATCTTCTTTAATAAAGGCACCAGTATCTCTTCGTCATCTCTTTCGATCAGCGACATCAGGACCATCAGGGGGACATCGTCAGCGGTTGGCAACATGGATACGGCAATGGCTGCCACGCGCCTGGAATCGTGAGTTAACAGGGGCGACAAAGTCTTAGCATCCCATCCAAGTCTTTTGCCCCAATAAAGAAGCTTAATGCAGGCTTCTTCCTGGAGGCCCTTTGCGCCCATTGCAATATTGGCCAAGATTTTCCTTTGAAAGTAAACAGGGGCTTTTTCCAAAAACCCAAGCAACAGCTCCAAAACTACATCGTCTAAGGCAATCTTTGAGATGTCCTTCATCAACTCATCCATATAACTTGGATCCCATTTCATTTTCCCAAGATGGCAGGCTGCCACAAACCTGACCGCAGGATGCCTGCTTTGAAGGCGCAACAAGACATCGGATAATTTTATTTCAACGTCGCTATCCACGGTTTTTACAAGCTCCGACAATTCTTTTTGGGCTTCCAGCAATATATTTTCAATCTGTCTTTTTATGAAAAGCTCCCTTGCCTGTGCGGCAGCTCTGGCAGAATCGAACGAATGTGCGTTAACGACAAACTTGTCAATTAAAGCGCGCTTTAGCACAGCATAGGCTTCATTGATCTGCTGAAATTGAAGAGAACACCCTTCTCCTGCGACGTCGGGGTGATAAAGAAGCGCTTTTTTCCGGAACGCCTTCTTGACGTCTTCAAAACCTGCACCAGGTTGAAGTCCCAAAATCTCATAGCTGGCCTCAAGCGACTTCATCTGCATTTCACCGCTCTGGCGATCTTATCGGACGCGAGCTCCAAGATGGACAAAGCTTCCCTCCAAAGATCCTCATCGGACCACTGCAGACATTTCACGCATTCAAAAAGCTCGTTTACCTTGCGTTCCAAATCGGCATCAAAGAGGTACGAGTAGCGGGCAAATTTCACTTCAAGCTCTTCGATCCTGCGACTGCGCTCATCAAAAACTTGCCTCTCGGATGAGCGACCCGGGACGTTTAAGGTGTGGCTCAGAAACAACTTGTCTTTATCGTTGGATATCTCGACCGTTAAAAGCCCTCCGGCATCCACGGAAAAGACCACCTTAACCACATCGCCGGATTTGGCGCCCTTTATGAATATCGGACATAAGGTCTCCCTCGTTGAGCCGTTTGGGCCGTCTTTAATCTGCAGGATCTCGCTTTCGATCGTGCCGGAGCCGACTACCATGAAACGCTTGGCCACCTTAAGCGGAAGAGGCGTTCCCCTGGCAGCGAGCACGGACACACCTCCATCGGTAGTACCGATCGCAAGGTCGCATGACAGCACATCTACCAGGAGCTTTCCTTTTTTTCTAGCAAAAACGGCGGCTCCGACGGCCACAGCTTCATCATTGCAAACCTGAGTCCTTGTCGGTTCGGTAACTGCCTCGGCTAGCAGTCGACGCACCAGGGGCATACGAGTGCACCCTCCAGCCAAAAGGAGCGTTTGACAATCATACCTGTCCCAAACCTCTTTGACCAGACCGATGGCCGGCTTGATGAGCGGAGAAATTATCTCCTCTATTTCATCTCGATGAATTGTCAACGAGATATTTTCCTCGAAATCAAGCCCGCTTGCCCTAGGCCACCAGTCTGTCGAATCGACAAAGGACAAGGACTCTCGTATCTTTTCGGCCTCCATTAAGAGCAAAGGCCACCTTGGATCAGAGCTGGGATCGCCTTCTGCATTAATCAGCTTCCAGAGATAAAGTGCTATCTCGCGATCCATATCCACCCCGCCAAATTGGCCCATGCCTGTGTTTTCAAGCACATGACATATATCTCCGTCTTTTTCCACGGCAGATATATCAATAGTCCCTGCTCCAAAGTCAAAGACCAGAAGACTTCCCTCGACACTTGCAGACAATGCGGCCGCCGTGGGTTCATTTATCAAATTAATGTTTTCGAAACCTGCTTTTTGTGCCGCAGTCTTTACGATCTCCCTCTGCCTAAAATCGAAAGAGGATGGCACAGCAACGCAGCATCCCTTGACTAGTTCCCCTAAATATGCTTCACAATCCTCTCTGAGGTAGAGCAAAAGCATCCGAAGCAGTTCCTCTGGCTTGAAAGACATGTCTTTCAAGCGAATTTTCTCCGATGAGTTCAAACGACGCTTAAGGTCGTAACAAGATCCTTGTGGGCAGGAACACGCAATGGACAAGGCATCCTCTCCTGCCCAAAGCCTTCCTCGATCATAGCCCACAAAGGATGGCGTCCTTTCCCTTCCCCATCGGTTCTTGATGACCTTTGAGCCCTCATCATCGACAACAACAAGGATCGAATATCTGGTTCCCAGATCGATCCCCACAGAGACTTTTGCCACAGAGTTTTCTCTCCTTTGGATGATAACCTATCCTTACACCTACATGGTAGAGCTCTCTGCATCGTTATATATATCGCGATCGGTCAGATCTTCGTTGGGCATTTCAAGCTTTTCGACCATTTCGACTCTCACCATGGCCGATTTGTACCAATTCTGAATAGGAGCCTGCTTAACGGGCGCCAAGTCCCATGCATGCATCTCCTCGACGTATTCCCAATTCATATACACATTAAAGTCCTGAATAATATCGGTGATCACCAATCCCCTTTGAAGCAATCTCATCTCGAGGACACGCCATTTGCAAAAGGAACTTTCGGCGTGGGTGATGCCAAAATAGCCGGAACCGCCTTCGCCCTTTAAAGCAATTATCCCTCTGCCAACAAACGCATCGAAGGCCTCTACGGTCTCAGGGGGGTCGCAAAAGAAGACATCAAAATTGCCAAGCATCTCCTGCGGTAACGGTTTTCTTAAGTCGTGTGCCATTACATCCACTGAAAGGCCATACTTTGACGCGATTCCCCGCTCGAAATTAATCAATCGCTCGTCCAGCTCCAACACCACAACCCGTCTTGCCAGCCCGGTTAAGCCTAAAGCTATGCCAACAAGATCGTCGTCGCCCAATACTATGATACTTTTACCTCTTAAATCGCCCCTGGTGTCAGCGAGCATAATGCGGGCAAAGGTCGTCTCCGGAGTGACATAGCCTTGGTCAAAATCCCTGATCGCTTCAGGTCTATCAATCTGTATCTTCAAAAACCTATCAAATGCCTCTTTAAACTCGTCATCTATAACTACGGTCCTGCCATCGCATCGTGGACAGGTATGCAGGTGCCAAGAAGATATCCCTTCCCTTTCTATAAAATCGCGTCCCTTTTGGGTAAGCGTTACGCCATACTCGCTAAAGGATACCATACCTTCTTTGGCCATAAGCTTCAAAGCGGCCGCCACTGCAGGCAAGGGTTCACAGCTTAAAGAAACTATGTTCCAAAAATCATCGGTCAAAAGCAGGGAAGACAAAACTCTTTCAGCATTTCGGCCATTCCAAGGGATCTTTGTGACATTTGCCACGTTTCTTGCTAAAACGTCTTTATCCACGTTAAACTCCCCTTTCGAATTACAACTCTTTTATCTCAGATGATTTACCATATAGGATACCATGCTTTACCTCTGCGACACAAATTTTACACTCAAGCCCCTTACAGCCACTTTCAGACAATCCTTGTATCCCGTCACAGTTTATCTCGGTTTCCAGATAATGCCTTGAAAGGCCCGACAATTTCGACCCCTTGCAGCGTTCGATCAAAACTTCGACCTCTCTGTTCATCCATATGTCGGCATACTGCTGCAAAAGCTTGCCACCTGCCTCTAAAGCCCTATCCACTCTATCCGCGATCTCGCTCCTTTCGGGCCTTCCGGGCATGTCATAAGCCTTTGTGCCTTTTCTGGGCGAAAAGGGAAAGACATGAAGCCTTCCTATGCCCAGATCGCGTATAAAGTTCAACGTATTTTGAAAGGCGCCTTCGTCCTCTCCCGGAAAACCAACTATTATGTCGGTGCTTATATGTACGTCATTTCCGAGATGACGTCGTACTTTAGAGATCATGTTCGCAAACTCAACGGGGCTATATCCTCTGTTCATAAGCTTTAGTATTTTTTCATCCCCACTTTGAAGAGGCACGTGAAGATGGGGACAAAAAATCTCGCTCTCTGCCAAAGCAATGAGCAGCTTATCGTTTACAGCCAATGGCTCTATCGAACCAAACCGCAATCTCCTTAAGCCCTTAACTTTAGAAAGTGCACTTACCAGATCAGCCAGATCAAACCTTTGGCCCTTACCGTAAAGCCCCAAGTGCACCCCCGTTAAAACCACTTCCCGGCAGCCCTGTTCGACCAACCCTTTGACTTCGCTTATCACTTCGTGTATGTTCCTGCTGGTAGGACGTCCTCTCAAATATGGAACGATGCAATAAGAACAGAAAAAGTCACATCCGTCCTGTATCTTAACGAAGGATCTGGTATGAAAACTTACTTTAGTCAGGCTAAGAGGGTCCCACTTTTCATGGCGCAACACGTCGAGCTTCATAACGAGCGGTCCTTTCAATTTGCCTTCGATCAGATCCGCTACGACGCGAGGCAACTCACCCTTAAGGCGATTGCCGACGTAAATATCAGCACCTAAGGACAGCAAATCATCCTTTGGTTTAGCTTGCACATAACAGCCACACAACACTGTCGTTGCCCCGGGAGATTCCTTCTTCATGTGCCTTATTGCCTGCCTGCACTTCTTTTCTGCAGTTGCTGTAACGGCACAGCTTACCAATATGCCTACATCAAAATCATCGTCATCGACTATGACGGCACCCTGCCTTCTAAAAGAATCGGCAATTGCCTCGGCTTCGTATATATTGGTCCTGCAACCAAGGCTTTTAACCTTAACTTTCAAACCATCTAACGATTTCAACGCAAACCACCTTCAGCGCTCAAGATAATGTAAGACAGGCCGGCCACAGCGGCAGTATTGGCTCGAAGTATATTTGGTCCAAGCGACACAGGGATAAAGTTCAGCTTCAAAAACAGGGAGATTTCTTCTTTGGTCCAATCACCCTCGGGCCCCACGGCAAAGGCAACTCCTCCTGCAGCGTCAATCTTCATGCCCCCTAAGGGCTTGGCATCATCTGTCAGTGCACCAATCAAGCGAAGGGAGGGCAACATATCTTCCTTCAGATCCACAGGTCTCAAGGGGGCATGCAACACTGGAGGCCTATCTATGCCGCTGACCTTGGTCGCCTCCTCAATTATCTTCTTCCACCTGGCCATCTTGCTGGGAAGGCGGTCATCAACCTTAACCACACAACGTTCCGCCAGGATGGGAAGGATCTCCGCAACGCCAAGCTCAGTGGCATGATTTAATATGTCCTCAAAGGTACCGGATTTGACCAAGGCAACCAAAAGCATGGCATGCACCTTCATCTCGTTTGGAGGAAGCCTTTTCGTCTCCTGCGCCATTACTTTGCCCTCTTCGTAACCTTTTATGACAAGCATCAGCTTGCAGCCCTCAAGTAAGCCCTCAAATTCATCCCCAACTCTACATCGCCTTACATGAATCAGGTGATGCGATTCATCCTTGCTCAAAAGCCAAATGCCCTCTGAAAGACTTTGAGCGTCATCTAGCCTTGCGCGAGGCAACGACACCCCACCAATCCTCCTTTGCCAGTTCTTCTACTGCATAAAAACCGTATCTTTTCATCTCGCTCACAAAGGGGTCGCGCTCCTTAAACAGCAAGCCGGACAGAATTACAAAACCATCTTCATTTAATACCTCTTTAAATGAATCAAGCATGGACACCAAGGGCTCGTACAATATATTTGCAATGACCAGATCCACTGTATCGCCGAAGCCCTTTGTGCCGTCGGCGATCTCGAGTTTGAGCCCTGACGTTATGCCATTTAATATCGCATTTTTTCTTACCTCTTCCGCTACGACAGGATCAAAGTCCCTAGCAACTACACTTGAGGCTCCGAGCTTCAACGCAGCTATAGCAAGTATCCCCGACCCGGTGCCCACATCCAGCACCTTGCTTTCTGACTTTAAATATCTCTCAAGAAGCTCCAATGCGATCTGCGTGCTGGCATGATAACCCGTGCCAAAGGCGCTGCCGGGTTCTATATATATGGGGATCCGACCACGAGGTACTTCATCTTTATGCCAGGGAGCCAAAACCACCAAACGGCTGCCTACCTCCAGTGGAGGAAAGGCCTCTTGATGTATTTTAAGCCAAGGCTGCCATTTTTCTTTTCCTGCACCACAAATGCTTACACCTTTAAATCCGTCGATCAGACATGAGACTTTTTTCATCCACTCATCCAGGTCTTTATCGGAACGATAATATAACTTCGCCCTAACGCTATCTTGATCAACTGACATCTCAGATCCTATGCTGCCGGAAGCCTGAGCCAGGTAGTACAAAATCTCCTCAAGATCAGCTCTAGCTTGCAAAATAATATACCACCAATAGCTTTCATCCCTCACGCAAATCCACTCCATTCACAACTTTAATAAGAATAATTAAGGGGAGCGCTAAGCCCCCCTTAATCAAATATACTCGGTCACAAGACAACCTTTCAAGCAAACAGTCCCCTTATTTTCTCCAGCAAGCCTGAAGATTTAACGGGCACGTCCATTTCAAGAGCCAAAGCCTCTATCAAGGCCTTTTGTTTATCGGTCAAATTACGGGGAACGGCCACATTTATGTGAGCTACAAGGTCTCCTCGACCGCTTCCTCTTTGTCGTGGCATCCCCAAACCTTTCAGCCTTTTTATCGTACCAGATTGCGTACCCGGACTTATCTCCAGCTCTTCCTGCCCATCTAAAGTGGGCACCGTCACCTTGCCGCCCAATGCGGCAACCGGGAAGGGCACATCTACAGTCACGTGGAGATCGTCGCCGCGCCTCTTAAATACAGGATCCTCTTCCACTTCTATGACCAGATACAAGTCGCCCGGCGGCCCTCCATTTTGGCCTTCATCGCCCTCGCCCCTTATCCTGAGACGAGTACCGCTATCAACACCGGGAGGTATCTTTACCTCAACTTTATGCTTTACCCTGGTCTTTCCACGCCCACCGCAATCCTTGCATGGGTTGTTGATGACGAAGCCGGACCCTCCACAACGCTGACACGTGCGCACCGTGACAAACTCCCCAAAGGGACTTCTGGACCTGCTTTCGACCTGCCCCTTTCCGCCGCAAACCGGACAACGTTCGGGAGAAGTGCCAGGTGCCGCACCGCTGCCACTGCAGGTGGCACATTTCTCCCATTTTGGGATGTACACTACCTTCGTGGCACCATGTGCGGCCTCTCTCAAGGTGACTGTCAAGGGCATCTCTAAATCCATTCCCCTTTGGGGCATTCTGGCCGACCTTCTGGGCCCAAAACCACCGAAGAAATCTCCGAACAAATCCCCAAAGAGGTCTCCAAAATCGCCAAAGTCCCAGGCCCCTTCGCCCCCCTGAGGAGGTATGTCACCAACGAAGCCAAACTGGTCATATTGAGCCTTTTTTTGAGGATCGCTCAACACTTCATAGGCCTCGTTTATCAGCTTGAACTTTTCCTCTGCCTCCCTGTTGCCGGGGTTGGCGTCCGGGTGATATTGGCGAACCAACCTCCTGTAAGCCTTCTTTATTTCTTCTTGAGAGGCGTCCCGCCCTACACCGAGTATTTCGTAGTAGTCCTTTCTTCCGTTAGCGGGACCAGACATTCATGTCACCTCTTATGCCTGTCCTTGATCTTTATATTGCGCGTCTACCGTAGGACCGCCCGAGCCGTCCTGCGACGTGCTCTGTCCGGCTACACCGGCACCTGCTTTCCCCTGAGTTGCCTGAGAATACAGCCTTACCGCCAACTCGTTTAGGTCCTTGGTCAAATCCTCGCAGGCAGATTTAATTGCCAAGACGTCTTCCTTGCCCAGGGCCTCCTTTACCGCATCTATTTTCGACTGCACCTTCGTCCTTTCCTCCTGTGTTACTTTGTCGCCAAGGTCACGGAGCAGTTTTTCGGCGTTATATACCGTGCTATCTGCTTCGTTCTTGGCGTCGGCCAGCTCCCTTCTTCTTCTGTCGGCCTCCTCGTTTGCCTCGGCTTCTCTGCGCATGCGTTCGATCTCTTCATCGGACAGCCTGGACGACTGAATCGTTATGTGCTGTGCCTTGCCCGTAGCCAGATCCTTTGCCGTGACGTTCAGTATTCCGTTGACATCGATGTTGAAAGTGACCTCGATCTGAGGCACGCCACGCGGCGCCGGCGGTATGCCGTCGAGGAAAAATCTCCCGAGGGAGACGTTATCAGCTGCCATGGGTCTTTCGCCCTGAAGCACGTGTATCTCCACGCGCGTCTGGTTGTCGGCAGCCGTGGTGAAGATCTGACTCTTAGATACCGGGATAGCGGTATTCCTCTCTATGATCTTCGTGAACACGCCGCCCAAAGTCTCTACTCCAAGCGAGAGCGGTGTTACGTCGACCAACACGATATCCTTGTGCTCTCCCGCCAAAATGGCAGCCTGAATCGCAGCGCCTATGGCCACGCACTCATCGGGGTTTATTCCCTTGGTGGGCTCTTTGCCAAGAAGCTCCTTGACCTTGCGCTGTACCATGGGCATGCGCGTCGCTCCGCCTACCAGCAATATCTTGTCGATCTGGGCAGGCGTCAACCCCGAATCGGATAGCGCCTTTTGCACGGGCCCTACCACCCTTTCGAGTAAATCGGCCGTCATTTCCTCGAACTTTGCCCTGGTTATCTCAAGCTCCAAATGCTTGGGCCCATTTTGGTCGGCCGTTATGAAGGGCAAAGATATGGTTGTCTCAGACATCGACGACAGCTCTATCTTGGCCTTCTCGGCAGCTTCGCGCAGCCTTTGCAAGGCCATCTTGTCCTTGCTCAAGTCGATGCCCTCCCGGCGCTTGAACTCAGAGACCATCCAATCGACGAGACGTTGATCCCAGTCATCGCCGCCCAGGTGGTTGTCACCGCTGGTGGCCATGACCTCGTAGACCCCGTCTCCTACGTCCAAAATGGAGACGTCAAACGTTCCTCCGCCGAGATCGAAGACCAATACCTTGAATTCCCCGCCCTTGTCCATGCCGTAAGCAAGACAGGCAGCCGTTGGCTCGTTAATTATTCGAAGCACTTCGAGCCCCGCTATCTTGCCAGCATCCTTGGTGGCCTGTCTTTGGGCATCGGTAAAATAGGCAGGAACCGTTATTACGGCCTGCTTCACCTCTTCGCCCAAGTAGTCCTCGGCATCTTTTTTGAGCTTCTGCAGTATCATGGCCGATATTTCCTGGGGGGTATATTCCTTATCGTCTATCCTGACCTTGTAGTCGCTTCCCATTTTGCGCTTTATGGAAATTATGGTTCGCTCAGGGTTAATTACCGCCTGCCTTTTGGCCAATTGGCCCACCAGGCGTTCGCCGTCTTTGGTAAACGCCACTACCGAAGGAGTTAATCTGCTTCCCTCAGCATTAGGTATTACCACGACGTTATCTCCTTCTTTCACGGCTACGACGCTATTGGTCGTTCCTAAATCGATTCCTACAATCTTACTCATCGTTACCCACCTCTTCTTCCTTCAGTCTGCCTACAATCACCCTCGCAGGTCTGATAGTTTCTCCGTTTAAAGCGTATCCCTTTAGAACTTCTTTAACCACTTTCCCGTCGCGATCGTCATTTGCGACTGCTTCCACTGCAATTGCCTCATGAAAGGCCGGATCAAAGGGTTCATCCAGGGCCTTTATGGGCGTGACGCCGAACTTTGCCATGACGTTCAAAAGGTCCTGGTAAATCATGTATATTCCCCTATAGAAGTTCGATTCCCGATCAACGTCACAATCTAAGGCACGTTCAAAGTTATCTATTATCGGCAGTAAATTCGATATAACTTCCGCGACGATCATGTCCTTTTGTCTTTTGAGGTTAGATTCGGCTCTCCTCTTGTAATTGTAGAAATCGGCCTTTATCCTTGCGGCCTCTTTGTACAGGGTATCGTATTGCTCCTTTAGGGCCACAAGCTCTTTTTCAAGAGCTTCCTTTTCCTCAAGGAGCTCTTGCAATTCCCCGGACTCATCATCGATGAGCAAATTTTTGAGCCCATCTTCGGGCTCCTTATTTAAGTCCTTATCGCACAACTTTCAATTCCTCCTTACAAAAAGGTCTAATTTAACAGATGTTCACACAAAAGCTCAAGCACCCCTATGGTCTTCTCGTAGTCCATTCTTACAGGACCGATCACGCCCAGAATCGTCCTTTTAGCACCGCTTTCCGAGCTGGCCAATACCAGGGAGCAATCCTTCATGGCTTCGACCGGGTTTTCCTCGCCGATGATCACGCTTATGGGCTCTTCCGTCGCACATGATTCGACGACCTTCGCGAACTCGTCCTCGTTCTCGAGCAATACAAGCAAAGAGCGCAACTTTTCGGCATCCTTGAAATCCGGTAAAAGCAATACATTGCTAGTGCCTCCCGTAAAGAACCTGTAACGGGATTTCTTTAAGACAAAATCGATTTCATCAAGGGTATGAAGGCATATCTCCGCGTAATGTACGAGCTCGCTCAAGACCTTCTCCCTTATGACATCGCGAGCCTCAAGCCATGACCGACCCGATACTATGTTGTTCAAATAGGAGCTTAAATCGTCCAGCTCTTCCTGCGTGATCTCCTGATCGGCCCTCATTACATCGTGATGCACAAGTCCGCCTTCAAGTATTATGAGCAACAAGACATGAGCGCTGTCCACCTTGACCAGATCCAACCTGTTCAACGTAGCATCGTTCAAGACGGCAATGCCTGCAAGCGAGATATAGTGGGTTATGCTTCCCAAAAGCTGCGTCAGATAGGACAGCGTCCTTTCCACGCTTCTTTTTTCTTCCTTCAAAACCTTGAGCTTCTCTCTTGCGACGACAGGCACGGAAAGAGCCCTCTTCTGCAAGATCATATCAACGTATATCCTATACGCCTTGGATGTCGGAACACGACCAGCAGATGTATAGGGTTGACATAAAAAGCCGGCTTCCTCCAGATCTGCCATCTCGTTGCGTATCGTCGCAGCACTTTTATTAGTAAGATATTTTTTAGATATGGTCCTGGAGCCTACGGGCTCTCCGGTCCTGATATACTCATGTACTATGGAATAAAGTATTTCCAGCTGTCGCTCCGTCAACACTTTCCCACCCCCCGGAGCAAGGTAACCATTAGCACTTAAGGATAGTAAGTGCTAATCGGCCGCAGAATAGATTATCAACTTTATATGCTGATTGTCAAGACTGGTCAAAAAGCCTTGCCCCCTACGTAGGTCATGGATGCAATTAAAGAGATGCAGCTGATTCGTTTTGTAGTCTCGAATTTAGGTGTACAATAATTTTAATTAGACAGACACATTGTACTGGAGGATGGTACCATTGTCCGATAACTCGGAAAGGACTAAAGTTTTGCTCATAAGGCACGGAGAATGCAAGGGCAATATAGAGGGGCTTTTTAGAGGCCGAAGTGATTTCCCGTTAAATGAAAACGGCATACGGCAAGCTCAATGTCTGGCTGAAGAAATTGCCACTTTGGGACCTTTGGATTTTATCTTCACAAGTCCCCTGAAAAGGGCATCTCACACTGCAGAGATCATCTCAAAGAGGAACGGAGACGTTCCGGTTACACCCCTGCAGGGCTTTACCAACATCTCCTTAGGGCCATGGGAAGGCCGTAAGAAAACAGAGATAATGCAGGAATATCCGGAGGAGTGGGCCTTATGGATAAATTCTCCGGAACGATTGAAACTTCCCAATGCAGAAAGCATCCCTGATGTTCAGAGACGTGCTTTCTCGACCCTCGAGTTTCTCGTGCAAAAATACGCAGGCAAGACGTTTGCCATTGTAAGCCATCGCGCCGTCCTCAAGCCTCTCATTGCCGCCTGTCTTCAAATAGCAGATCCCTACTTTTGGCGGATACATGTTGATACCGCATCTTATAGTATCATGATGCATGAAGGAGAAAGGGGATATTGCTTGACCCTGCTCAATCAGACGAAACACCTGGTTAACTTTACAAGCGAATGGATATAAGACCTGGGATGGGAGCTGAAAGTTCGATGAAACCATTGGAGTTGCCCGGGGGGCGGAAGCTAACGTTTAGCGCAAGACCCCTCATAATGGGAATTTTAAATTTGACCAATGATTCCTTTTTTCCTCAAAGCAGGATATCGGATATGACATCTCTAATTGAGAGGGCAAGGAAAATGGTCAGCGACGGAGCTGACATATTGGACATAGGAGCTGAATCTACAAGACCGGGGGCAGATCCGGTACCGTTGGAGGAAGAAGGAAAAAGACTGCTGCCGGCCCTCAAGGCGTTGAGAGAGGTATTTCCTGACGTCGTCATTTCGGTCGATACTTACAAATCGGCAATAGCAGAGGCGGCTTTAGGACTCGGGGCCGACATAATAAACGACATCTCGGGGTTATCCTTTGACCCCGACATGGCCAAAACGGTTGCAAGATTTGGAGTTCCGGTAATAATAATGCACATCAAAGGTACACCTAAGGACATGCAAATAGATCCCAGATATGATGACGTCATCGGTGAAATAAAGGCTTATCTTAAAGAAAAAATGGAATACGCAGTCGGCTGCGGTGTAAACCCAGAGCAAATAGTCCTGGATCCCGGCCTTGGCTTCGGTAAGAGCCACGATCACAACTTGAAGATACTAAAGCACATTCAGGAGTTTAGGTCGTTTGGCAGGCCCATACTTATCGGCCATTCACGTAAGGGAACCATAAGCAAAATACTGGGATGCAAAGGCCCGGAAGAAGCTCTTTACGGCACTTTGGCCATCTCGGCATATTGTGCCATGAACAACATAGAAATAATAAGGGTCCATGACGTGTTGGAAAACAGGCATATAGTGAAAATGATAGATGCCATTCAAAGGGCATAGCACAATCATGGCGTTAATAGGCATAGGACTTGGAAGCAACTTAGGAGACCGCCTAAACAACTTACGCTCAGCCGTAAGATGGCTTGAAAATGACGGTTTCTTCATCAAGGGCAAGAGCGACGTCTTCGAAACGCCGCCCTTCGGCGTGGAAGATCAGCCTTATTTTCTTAATGCATGCCTCCTGGCAGAGTTCTCCGAAGGGCCGCACGATATATTGAGGCGACTTAAAAACATCGAGGCGAAATTGGGCAGAAAGCCGCGATTGAGGTGGGGACCTCGAGAGATCGACCTGGATATCCTCTTCATCGATAACCTGGTGTTACACGACGAAGATCTGGTCATTCCTCATCCGCGGCTCCACGAAAGGCCCTTTGTGGTAGTGCCGTTGGCTCAAATTTGCCCTAAATGGAGACATCCCTTGTTAGGGCTGACAATAGAGGAACTGTACCATGATATTGACACAACCTTAATTGTGAGGATAACAAACCTATAAACCCAAAGGTGCAAGATAGGGGGATCTTACTCATGAGAAAACGTCTTTACTTGATGATTTTTGGGCTTTTGTTCGTCCTTTTGCCCTTCATGAATACTGAAGCTTCAGCCTTTTTGTCGATAGTCACGTCAAAGAAATGCCCTCTTTTTTTAGTCCTAGAGGAAAAAGGGGGCAAGGTGTCACAAGCTTATTTGAACACCCCTACCGGTTCCTTTCCGATCAAGCCCGTTGAGGGTTATTGCCTCGTGCGCGATGCGTTATTTAGCACAAAAAGCAATGACAATATAAACAGATATCTATGGAGGTTGGACTTCGCAAGCCCCGAAGACCCTACAGAAGTGATGCAATTATGGATAGCCTACATGCCAGAGGAAAAGGCTGTAGAGGTAGCATGCGGAAAAACGGTGCACAATGAGTGGTATAGGGTAACATCGCAGCTTCCGTTACCGGATGGCGTATTTCTCTTTGTCTCTTACGAACCGGATGGGCAGGAAACGCCTTTGTCTCACGTCTTTACGATAACCCTCACCAAAAAGGGACTGGCCTTTACACCTATACCCGGGGTATACAAGCAACTAATCCCTCTTGCCATAACTTTTGCTCAATCCAAAGGCATGTTCGGCAGCGAACGGGCCAAACAAATCGTCGGCAACATGACACAGTTGGCAGAGAACGAAAACGTAGACAATGTGGCAAAGATGTTAAATCTCAAGAAGGAATTTAAAACGACTTGGTATTAACGCCTTCATACTTATACTGCGATAGCGGAAACATTACACCCAGCAGCGAACCAATTTTTTTCATTGCATCTAAGAACATGGTTTCCAATGGCTCGTTGCGTCTTAGTATGTCGGTCACGATATCGAAGTATGTATTTTGTGCTTCCCAAAGGTCCAACGTCACGTTTATCTGCGTCAAGAGCTCAATAATTTGACCTGCTTCCAGCAGTAGGTCTAGGTCTTCTTTGTGCCCCTTGAAACTCTCAAGCAGCGAATTGATTTTATCGCTGGCAATTCTGCTTACACGTTGCCTGTCTATGGCTACGTTCCATTCTTTGATCTCCTTACATATCTTTGTCAATTCTTCCAAATCGACATTTGCCGACTCCAGGACCTCATTCAGCCTGCCGCTTAAGACCACGTCAACCGTGGCGCGAAAGGCCTCGGGAAGGGGGATGTTCAATTCGTTAAGCAATTTCATCGCAGGATAGTGAGTATCATAAAACTCCTCGTAAGTCATTATAATGACGTCTAATACGTCATCGATCAGGTTGTTTACAATGGTGCATTGTTCATCGCGGAACAAATGCCTCAGCGTAAACGTCCTTCCTCCGAAGTGTCTGTCCATCTTTCTCACCATCTCCGGCACATCGTGGTTCTCAAAGGCTGCCTGCAACTCCCCAAGCATCCTGTTATAGTAAGTCTCGTCTATGTAAGCAGACACGCCACAGAAAAGCTGCAATCCTCCCAGATAGCAAGACGCAAATTGCAAGAAAGCCTTCTCCCGTGTGATCATGGAATGAACGTCAGCCTTTCCCATATTCATGATGAACTTTCCCGAGCCGAAGCTTTTGAGGTCCAAATTTTTTAGTTTATAGCAATATATATCCCTCTCCTCACTGCCTCTGCCGTCTATTAGCATTGACGACATTACGCCGTGGGCACATACTCTGGACAAGTCTAAAACCTTGGGAAGGACGGCATGTTCGTATATCGCACGGCCGTCACCTGCGCCGGGGTCGTTGCTTTTAGCCTCTTTCAAGATGTGCATGAAATTTCCCTCAACATCTCGACCGCCGACTTCTTTAGCCAACTGAATTGCACGCGCAGCATACGTCATGATTTGTGTAGCTTCTATGCCCGATATGTCATCAAAAAACCAGCCACAGCTGGTAAACGCCAGCATGGCGTTTCTCGTCATCTCAAGAAACTTTAACGCGACAACCTTTTCGTCTTCCGAAAGCTCCTTTGCGGTATTTCTGCGAAAGAAGCTTTCAACATTTTCAACAGACCGGTCTAAAATAACCTCCACGTAGTCATCTCTGGCCCTCCAGGGGTCCGACAAAAGGCCTTTGGCACTATCCTCATATATTTTATTCACGTCATCGCTCAAAGATTCTACCGCTTGCCTCAAGGGCCTTCTCCACTTCTGATTCCATCCCGGGTGCGATCCCGTACTGCATCCGCAATCATCGCACCATCTTTTTACGCCGTGGGCACAGCTCCACGAGGTGTTTTCCAAGATTTGGACTTCGTCTCGGGGTGGGAATTTTTCAAGGAACTCGCCGTAAACCGTCATCTTTGCCAAACCTTGAGATTCTATGGAATATATGCAATAAGCGAGCGCCATATCTCCAAACCGATGATGGTGACCGTAAGTCTCACCATCCGTGGCCACACTCACCAATTGGGGGTGATCTTTTTCCTCAAAGGCAGCCATAAGTCTTTGCGCGTAAAGCTTTCCGTCCTCTAAAAGCCCTCCAAATGCCACGTCTTGGGCTATCGACCCGTCGTAAAAGAATATGGATATCTCCCTTCCTGAAGGCAAGCGACACAGATAGGCCTTTTTCGTATCCAAGTTCGCGGCGAGGACTTCCGCCCAATTGCCCCCCTCAATAGACCTTACACACTTTGCCTGATGAGGCGCCAAAATGGTGAACTTTATGCCCGACTCAGCCAACGTCTCAAGCGTTTCAATGTCCACCGCCGTCTCAGGCAACCACATGCCTTCCGGAAAACGCTTAAACCTCTTTTCGAAATCCTTGATTCCCCAAAGCACCTGCGTCTTCTTGTCGCGGTAACCCGCCAGCGGCATTATGACATGGTTGTATGCTTGAGCAATTGCCGATCCGTGGCCGTTAAAGTTTGCCATGGCTGCTCGATCGGCTGCCAAGAGCGATTCATAAACCCACGGAAAGTTTTTTTCCATCCAACTTAAAAGCGTGGGGCCGAAATTGAAGCTGATCTTGGAATAGTTGTTAACTATGGCAATTATATGCCTATCGCCGTTTAATATCCTGGAGGCTCCATTGGGAGCGTAACACTCGCAGGTCACCCTTTCGTTCCAATCGTGGTAAGGGTGCGCGGAATCCTCTCTTTCGACGAACTCAAGCCACGGATTTTCCCTGGGAGGTTGGTAGAAATGACCATGAATGCATATGTAACGGTCCAAAATTACACCTTCCTCGAATCATTTTTTTCATGCTTAAATATCACTGTTCCAAGAGGCGGCAACGTCAAAGAAAGATGATACTGCCAATTACGAAACGCGGCATTTAAAGAAGCTACCCCGCCAAGGTTGCCAAGACCGCTTCCTCCATACTCAACGGCATCGCTGTTTAACACCTCTTTCCAAAATCCTTCCCTCGGCACACCGACTCTATAATTGAACCTTGGAACGGGCGTGAAGTTACACGCTATCAAAAAAATATCATCTTCGTCCTTTCTAAGATAAGCGATCACGCTTTGTTCCCAATCCGAAAAGTCGGACCACTCAAAACCCTTCGGATCGTGATCATACTCATGGAGGGCTCGTTCTCTTGAATATAGCTCATTGAGGTCTTTAACCCACCTGCCAATTCCATCATGAAGGGGGCATTGCAATAAATGCCACTCTATGCTGGCATCGTGATTCCATTCGGACCGCTGTCCAAATTCTCCTCCCATAAACAACAACTTCTTGCCAGGATGAGTAAACATGTAGCCGAAAAGCAGGCGCAGGTTCGCAAACCTTTGCCATTCATCTCCGGGCATCTTTGAAAGAAGCGATCCTTTGCCGTGGACTACCTCGTCATGGGACAACGGCAACATGAAGTTCTCGCTAAAAGCGTACCATATACTGAAGGTAAGCTGATTATGGTGATATTTGCGATATATCGGATCAAGTGACATGTAATGGAGCGTATCGTGCATCCACCCCATGTTCCACTTCATGCCGAAGCCCAAACCTCCAATATAAGTAGGCCTCGTTACCATGGGCCATGCTGTGGACTCTTCGGCTATCGTCTGGGCATCGGGAAAATCTCTGTATATAACCTCGTTTAATCGTTTTATGAAATATATGGCCTCCAGATTTTCCTTTCCTCCATATTCGTTAGGTATCCACTCTCCGTCTTTTCTCGAGTAGTCAAGGTAAAGCATGGACGCTACCGCATCAACTCTGATGCCATCTATGTGATATTTATCGAACCAAAATCTGGCACTGCTTATGAGAAAAGATCTGACCTCATGCCTACCATAGTTAAAGATGTAGCTCTTCCAGTCGGGATGAAACCCCTTTCGAGGATCGGCATGTTCGTACAGGTGAGTACCGTCAAAATAGGCTAGGCCTTGTTCGTCGCCGGGAAAATGAGAGGGAACCCAATCAAGAATCACACCAATGCCTTCCTGATGCAGCCTGTCGATCAAGTACATGAAGTCCGATGGGTTGCCATATCTGCTCGTGGGAGCAAAATATCCTGTGGTTTGATATCCCCAGGAACCATAAAAGGGATGCTCCATCACCGGCAAAAATTCCACATGGGTAAACCCCATTTCCTTGACGTATTTTGGAAGGCAACCGGCCATCTCCTTGTAAGTCAAAAACCTGTTGCCCTCTTCGGGAATGCGTCTCCAAGATCCAAGATGCACCTCATAGATGGAGATGGGAGATTTTAGTGAGTTGCGCAAGGCCCTTTCCTTCATCCAGGCTTCGTCATTCCAGATGTAAGACAGATCATAAACGACGGAAGCAGTCTTTGGAGGTGTCTCCCAAAGAAATGCATAAGGATCGCCCTTATCTGCCTCATAGTCGTTATACATGGAAAAAATATGATACTTATAACGCGTCCCTTCGGGCAAACCCGGGATAAAACCTTCCCAAACGCCAGAGCCGTCGCCCCGTACCTTCAAATAATGGCTGTCCTTTGCCCAGCCGTTGAAATCCCCCATGACGGAGACAGCACAGGCGTTAGGTGCCCAAACGGAAAAGTATGTCCCCTTTTTGCCGCCTACATCCAGCACGTGAGAACCCATCTTTTCGTACAAGCGGAAATGGTTTCCCTGCTTAAACAGGTATATGTCGTAATCGGACCATAAAGACACATCGTATATTACACTTTCCAACAGATCACATCCTTTGTCCGAAAAGCAGACATGCTGTCTGCTTTTGTTAAAATTATACTATTTATTTGATTTAAATCATATTCGCCCCAGCTTAGCAATCACGCTTTTAACCGCAATACCTCGAATTGCCGGTAGAATAATTCATGCCTTGCGGGTAAAATTTCTTGCATATATCTTCAAAAGGGGAGGATTTAAAATGTACGACTTCATCGATGCCATTCCGGCAGCAGGATCTATCATAAACGCATTGGCCATAATCGTCGGAAGCATGATCGGCCTTATCATACAGAGAAGGTTGCCCGAGAGAATTACGATGGTGGCCTTTCAGGTCATAGGGTTACTCGTGCTAGCATTAGGAATGCAAATGACCTTTCAGGGCAAAAACATATTGGTAGTGACATTGAGCTTGCTCATGGGCACGATAATTGGCGAATGGTTAGAGCTTGAAGACAGATTGCAAAACGGCTTAAAAGGGATGAGGACCAGGATGATAGAACGTGGATTTCAGTTCGGCGGCGATCACTTGGTCGAAGGTTTTCTGACGGCCTTTCTGCTTTTTTGCATGGGCTCGATGGCCATACTCGGCGCCTTTGAGGAGGGAGTAGGAAAGCCCCCTAATCTGTTATTGGTAAAATCGATGATGGATTTCGTCTCATCGATCGCGCTGGCCTCCACTTTGGGGATTGGCGTGCTGTTTTCTGCGATACCGCTTTTTATATATCAGGGAGGACTGACCTTGGGGGCCTTTTGCCTTAACGGCTTCATATCGGATATAATGATCGACGAGATAACGGCCGTGGGTGGGGTAATGTTGTTGGGATTAGCTTTTTCCATATTGCATTTAAAGCAATTCAAGGTCTTCAACATGATACCATCTTTATTGTTAGTGGTTGTGTTTTCGCTCTTTTTGTAAAATGCATGAATGCACGAGCAAAGTCGTGTATAATATAGACAAAGGAGAAATGGGAGGTGTCATGATGAGAAAGTTTCGTTGCCTCGTTTGCAAGCATGAGTTTGAGGTAGAAGACGTCCCCCCGGTGATGAAGTGTCCAAAGTGTCATACCCGATTTGTCGAGTTGATAGAAGGGGAGCCCCTAAGAGGCAAACCTTGGAGCAGCAAAAGCTTTAGCGTCCGTTAAATTTGCTTTTAAAAAAACAGCAAGGATGGTCTTACCACCTTGCTGTTTTTGTTATTTCTGCAACATCAACATGTCTGCTATAGTCCGAAGATCGTCAAGCCCCCATACGTCGTTATCAAGAAGTTTGATTTCGGCCAACACCTTATCACCAAACTTCTCATGAATTTCGTCGATATACTTTGCTTGCAGTTCTCGTCTCCTTTCCATAAACGCTCCATCAGCCTCGGGCGGGATTACGCCGTTTACAACGACCCCGGCTACGCTTACTCCTGAATTTTCAAGATACTTTAAGGCACGCTCGGTCTCAAAGATGGGCAGCCTTTCAGGCGTCACCACAAAGACGAAGGCGGTCTTGGTATGATCGCTCAATATGCTCCAAGCCCTTTCAAACATCTCCTTTCTTCTTTGAAGGATGCGCAATATTGGATCATCGCTCCTTGCACCTGAGGCCTTCTCAAAAAGCTTCATAGCCTTTTTACGCTTTTCGATAAGGCTATCTATCCAGAGATCCAATATTTTGGGCAATGACAAGAGTCTCAAGGTATGACCGGTCGGTGCGGTGTCGAAGACTACAATATCGAAGGAGTCTTCGGCTTGCTTCATGACCTCGATGAACTTGTCAAAAATAGCCGCTTCTTCAGAGCCAGGTGACATGTAAGCTGCATCTATCTGCTTTTGCAAGGCCTCCACCACTACGTTGCTTATCACGCCCGAAAGCTGTCTTTTAATGCCCTCGATATATTTTTTGGACTCTGTCTCCGGGTCAATTTCCATGGCAAAGAGCTTTTCTGCAATTTGTGCACCTTTAGGGCCGATGCGTTTGTCGAAAATATCGGACAAGGAGTGAGCCGGATCGGTGGAGACCAGCAACACCTTTTTGCCAATTTCAGTGACTTTTAGCGAAAAGGCTGCAGCACATGTGGTCTTACCCGTACCGCCCTTACCGCCAAAGAAGACGTATTTTTTGTCGAACAAACGTGACGTATCCATTCTAAAACATCCTCCACTACATTCGCCCACACGGGGCGACAGTCTAACATCAGAAGTCAAACTGGGCGGCCTTTTCCTCAAGCACAGTACCCTTAGTCATCATGCGCTGCTGCCAGCCTTCTATCTCATCGGCCAGATAAGGCAATAACTCCAAAGTATAGTAAGATGCAGGGTTAGGGATTCCCAACAAGTCCCCAAAAACGAGCAGCATAAACGCATCGTTAGCGCTTGATGCCTCCTTCATCACCATGGGGTGAGTCCTATTGATTGGTCGTAGCAAAGTAGAGAAAAACTCCCGCAAGAAGGTCATCGCTTTCTTCCACATCGTAATCACCCCCTTCTTTAAACTGCCAGTCCAAGGAGCATATTTGCTCCTTGGACATGAGCAGTTATGCCTGTTGTTTTTTATTTTTCCCAGTTAATACGTTATAGCTTAATACTATTAGGACGATCGCCAGCACAAAAAGAAGACCTGCGAAGAACACCAACACGTAATTTCCCTTTGCCACGTTGGATTGCATCAGGAAGCCAAGTGCCGTAAGAGTGACGATAAACATGAATATCATCGGAGCTATCAACATCTTGTTGTTCATGCCTTTATTTGCAAGCCATGTGGCCACAGCCAAAAGTGCAACGGCCGCCAAGAGCTGGTTGGCTGAACCGAACATGGGCCATATTACCTGCCAACTTGTGAATGCCAAATACACAGATATGCCTATGGTTATGATGGAAGCCACATACCTGTTAGCAAGGAACGAGGTCGTTGAGGACTTGGGCATCTTTTCGGCAACCTCAGTGGGAACTGCCTCCTGGAAGAACTCCTGGAAGGCGAACCTCCCAAGCCTGCCCGCCGTATCAAGCGTGGTCAGCGCAAAGGCCGATACCGCCAAGGCAGTGAAGGTCTTGCCTGTCGTGATATCTACGCCAAAGCTTGTCATAAACGTTGCCAACCCCGTGGAAAATACATTGACAGGACCGCCCTTCAAAAGCTCGGCATATTTATCGGCCGTGAGGTAGATGGCGGTAAGGGTGGCAAGTATCCCAAGCGCCCCTTCTATGAGCATACCGCCGTAACCTATGATCTTTGCGTCTCCTTCCTTGTCGAGCTGTTTAGCGGTCGTGCCGGATGCCACAAGCGAGTGAAACCCCGATATGGCTCCACAAGCTATTGTGATAAAAAGCATTGGAAAAAGGTAACCCTGCACGGGGTGTTTAAAGGTGGTCACCGCGGGCATGGATATAGTGGGATGATATAAGATGACACCCAAAAACCCTGCGACGATCATGGCATAAAGCAAAAAAGAGTTAAGGTAGTCCCTTGGCTGGAGCAAGAGCCATACGGGCAGTATCGATGCTACAATGATGTATATAGACAATATTACCAGCCATGCAGTCTTGCTCAACGCCAGAGGAAAGACCACCCCAAGCCATATGCAAAGTGCCAAGATGGCAACTCCGACAATTGTGCTGATCAGCAACGGTGCATTTCTCCTGTATATGGCAAAGCCGAAGGCCGCGGCAAGCGGTATGAACAAAAGCGACGATGTGGCCGCCTGCGGTGTGGACACAAATGTATCAGCCACTATATTTGCGAAGGCGGCAATTATAAGCACAAGCGTTAACCAGGAAAAAAGCAGAAAAAGCCTTTTGGCACCCTTGCCCACGTTAACCTCTATGACACCTCCGATGGACAAGCCCTTATGCCTTATCGAGGCCATAAGCGAGCCAAAGTCGTGTGGAGCGCCCATGAATATGTTCCCGACTACTATCCAAAGCGTCACGGGCAACCATCCAAAGACAGCTGCCAATACCGGACCGTTAATGGGTCCTGCTCCGGCTATCGACGCAAAGTGATGGCCCAACAACACAGGTGCCTTAGCCGGGACATAATCGATGCCGTCGTAAAACTCATGGGCAGGGGTTTTCCCTTGCGGGTTCAGTCCCCACTGCTTTGCCAGCCAACCACCATATAATATGTAAGCCAGGACGAAAAGCAAGAAGGTAACCAACATCAACATAACACCGCTCATAAAAACCTCACCTCCAAAAAAGTATTTTCTTCCAAAGGCCGTCAGGTTTGGCCTTCAACTCAAAATCCATCCTAATGCGATTCCCGCTGCCATTGCACCATAACTTCTCTTCGTTTAAATCCACCAACAACAGCCGCAATTCGTACCAACCTCTTAAGCCCAGAGCGAAATAACGACTATGCTTTGCCCTTTTAACGAAACGTATGAGGTCTTGCGAAACCCCTTTACCTAATACTACCACCAATGCGAGAAAAGTGCACATATGACCATCCCTTGGCGTTACCCAAATATCATAATGGTTAACGATCCAATCATATAAGTGGCAAATATCTCGCAACGAAGCTTGTTCGTAATATTTCACCATCCTATAATCATGAGACTCATAACTGTCCAATACATGTCCCAACACTGTACGTTCCGTTCTGACATGGCATTCGGCATACAGGTCAAAGCGACTTCCGGCTATTTCGTAATCTCTAAAAACATCAAAATAATATCTGTGCCTGTACTCCAGCATTTCCAGGTAATCAGATTTCTTCATGCCGTAGCACCTCTTTGTTTTACTTTAAAATAGACCTGTTCAGATGTCAAAACTTCTTGTAGCTTACTGCGTAGTTACAATATACTTGAATTGTGCCTTATTCGCCTTCGTCTGCATATGGCAGCAAATAAACATGAAGGAGCCAAGCGAGATGTTATTAGTCGACATCGATTTTTGCGGTCCGGCGGATCTGGATGACATTTATTCGATAGAAGAGGCGGCACATAAACATCCCTGGCCTTATGAGATCATAGAGTCGGACCTCAAACGCAAGGCCGGCCAGATATTTTACATTGGGGCAAGATGGAACGGGGTTTTATGCGCTTTTGGAGCGTGCCGTCGGGAAAAAAATAGCCTCAAGATAATGAATTTGGCCGTCCACCCAAAATTTAGGCGCAACAAAATTGGGACGCAGCTTTTAATCGCCATGGGCGAAATAGGGCTACGCCTCAGGTGCAAAAGGGCCACTTTAGAGGTCAGGGTCACTAACTATCCGGCACAGCTTTTGTACGAGGAGCTGGGATTCAAACGGATCAAGGTAATTCCTCATTATTACGAGGACAGCGAGGACGCCTTTTTGATGGAATCGCCACTGCCATTCCCGGCAGTATCTGCAGCGGCAAAAAATAACGGGACACATTTCTAAAATTAAAAAATGCGTCCCGTCAACGATCAAAGAAACAAGATATACGCCTTAAAGGGCCGCTTTTATTCCTGCTTTGATCCCGGATACGATCTTTTCTATCTTTGCGTCGTCCATGATTACATCTATCGTGAACATGACGGACCTAGATAGTATATCCTCAGTCTGAGTCCATTCCACAGGACGATAAAGGGGCATGTCTTCTGCGTAAGGACAGTCAAAGGGGCAACGTACTCGGGAGTAATACTTCCCCTCTCTCAAAGTAGCCCAGTGCTTTGCGTAATGCCATGTGTTGTCGCTCAGTATCGCACAACCGGCACCAGCTTCCACACATGCCTTCTTGAATCGCCTTGCCGCATCGCCGTCGGGCAGCATAAATACAAGATGAGACGCTATTTCGCCTTCTGCATCCGGCAGATCCCTTAGCGAAAGCCCTTCCACGTCGCCAACGGCATCCAAGATCTTTTTCTTATTGCTCTTTTGCGCCTCGATGGCACGATCCAACTTAGACAGCTGCACCAAACCCAAGGCTCCCTGCAGTTCGCTCATCCTGAAATTAAAGCCAAGGCAAGCCTTCTTTTCAGCTCCCCTTTCTATGCTAGCGTCATGCAGGTGGCCGTGATCGTGATAATATTCCATTCTTTTGTAAAGCTCTTCGTCGTCGGTAAATACCATGCCGCCTTCGCCTACGGTTATGACCTTATAGGGGTCCAAGCTAAAAGCACCCCAAATGCCCAGCCCGCCGCAGGCCTTGCCCTTGTATGTGGCGCCCACGGCCTGACAGGCGTCCTCTATGAGGTAAAGACCGTGCAGGTCGCATATCTCTCTGAAGGCATCCATGTCTGCCGCTGCGCCGAACATATGTACGGGCATTATCGCCTTCGTGCGATCCGTGATCAGGCTTTCCACGGAAGCAGGATCCAGGTTCAGGCTCTCATCGATATCGCCGAGCACGGGCACGGCTCCACACTCAAGTATTGCCTCTATACTTGCTATGAAGGTAAAGGCGCTTGTTATGATCTCGTCTCCGGGCCCTATCCCTAAGGCCTTAAGACCCACGTAAAGGGCTGCCGATCCGCTGCTCACTCCCAAGGCATACCTGGTTCCCACCCTTTTGGCAAAGGCCTGTTCAAACTCGGCCACGCGGTAAATTCCTTCCCGTACGCCTTGAAAGGAATACCTGTGCACGACCTTTCTCTTGATGACATCGGCCAATGCCTCAATCTCTTTCTCGTCAAATAGCTCAAAACCCGGCATTATCTCATCGCCTCCTCGTAAATTTTGATGCAAAGTTCCTTATCGAAAGGCCTAGGATTGTTTTCCATTGGCCTGCTGACGGCCAAAGCTTTCTCTGCCATCTCCGCGAAATATTTGTTCGTTATGCCGACTCCCAAAGATTCCAAGGTGGCAGGCAATTCTAAATCCTCAAGCAGCTCGTCAAAAGCCTCGGCGCACATAAGCGCACCGTCTCGAGGGTTGACTTTGGTTTCGTCTTCGATGTATCCAAGCCACTTTAGGACATCCGTATAGCGATCGGGACAGCTGAACGCGTTCGCTCTGATAACGTGAGGCATTAGTAAGGCGTTGCCGACGCCGTGTCCCACGCCGAACATTCCTCCCAAAGGATAGGAGAGAGCATGACATGCCCCAACTCCAGCATGTACCAGTGCCAAACCCGCCAAATAGGCAGCATACTGCATGTGGCTTCTGGCTTCCAAGTTTCTTCCGTTCCAGGTCGCGATCCTAATCCATTTACTTATTTGCTTGATAGCTTGTTGTGCAAACATATCGCTAAACCACGTCGCGTACCTGCTGGTGTAGGCTTCCACCGCATGGATAAGCGCATCCATGCCTGATGACGCAGTGACTTTTGGCGGAGCCGTGAGGGTAAGTTCGGGGTCAAGCAGAGCATAATCTGCAAACAGCTTGTCGTCATTTATGCCCCCCTTAAAGCCATCGCTTCGGCGAATCAAAACTGCAGTAAAGGTAACCTCGGAACCCGTCCCCGCCGTCGTGGGGATCATGACCTTCAAAACTCCGGGTTTTTTTACCAAGCCCAATCCCTGGTATTGGGCAGCAGATCCCTCATTGGTGACAAGTGCGCTTACAGCCTTGGCAACATCCATGCAGCTGCCTCCGCCCAAGCCGATCACCGCTTGGGCCTTAAAATTCCTGGCAGCAAAGGCAGCTTTGTCTGTCGTTTCGACCGAAGGCTCAGGCTCTACCGAGTCAAAGATCATCACATCTTTGCCTGCGGATTTAAGTATCTCCTCTATCCTTTTTGCAGTTCCCACCTTAGCAAGGTTCTCATCTGTGACTAAAAATACCCTCTTTATATCCTCGCCGACCACTTCGGCAACTTTAGCGACTACACCTGCGCCAAAAAGCGCCTTTCCCGGAATGAACATCTCAAAGGACAAACTAAACCCCTCCCGTCAATTCACAAATCTTGTCATTTCAAATATGAAGCTATCTCTTCCCATGCTAATTTTGAGGCGCCCCCTAAGCTCTCTACGTATTTTATAGCTTTTTCCCTTAAACCTGCATCGGACTTTATCGCACTTAGCCACGCTCCGGCAAGGTCTTTTTCGTCTTTGATCACTTGAGCCACGCCCAGACGTGTAAGTTCAACAGCGGGCAGCGAGAAGTCTTCCATGTGAGGGCCAAATGCTATCGGCACTCCAAAGCAGGCCGGCTCCAACACATTTTGACCGCCCTTGGGCACCAGGCTGCCTCCCACGAACGCTCCAGCAGCCAAAGAATAAAGATCGAACAACACTCCGACCTCATCTATTATCAATACATCCCAGTTTGGCTTTACCTCAGACGACAGGCAAGCTTCAAACTTATTGCATGCCAAAGCACAAACTCTCCTCGATCGTTCAGGATGTCTTGGGACTAAGATCAGCCTTGAGCTTGGAAATTGCCCTTTAACCATCTCAAAGGCCTCAAGCACGACTGCTTCCTCACCCTCGTGAGTGCTGCCTGCAACAAAACAGATGTCGGCTTCATTTATCTTAAGCCTCTTCTTTAGTTCCTTCGAATCGATTAAGCTTTTTCTAAAAAGAAGCGCATCTATCTTTACGTCTCCGATTACCTTCACCCGATCGGCATCTACTCCCAAACGGAAAAGCTTTTCGGCATCATAAGCCGATCGCACCATGACCTTCGAAAAGCACTCGAGGGTTTCCTTCCAAAAATCTACGGCCCTGCAGGCCTTCTTAAAGGAACGATCCGAAAACCTTCCGTTGACCAAGAAGGAGGGGATATTTCTTTTTTTCAGTTCGTGCAAAAGAAAAGGCCAAATTTCCGTCTCCAAGCTAACGTAAGCCTCAGGTCTCAATACGTCAAGGAGACGCCTGATTACCCAGGGAACGTCCCACGGGTAATAAAAGTGTCCGTCCACCAGACCTGACAGCAGCTTCTCGGCCATTTTCTTTCCCGTGCAGGTTACCGTCGAAATCAGCAAGGGCTTCCCGTAACCAGACCCTCGTGCCTGTAGTATCAGAGGGAAGGCCGCCTGAACCTCTCCTACGGAGACGCTGTGAATCCAAATCGGGTTGCTTTCAAACTTTTCAAGTTGCTCAAGGTCAGGTTTCCCGACCCTGTCACGGAAACCCTCGCGATATCGAAGCCTAAGGTAGGGGTAAAGCCCCAGGTAAGCAAGGCTTATCAGAAGGGAGTAGGACCTCAAGTTCAGCTAGGCCACCCCCGCCTTCAACATATCGTGCAGGTGGACCATGCCTACCGGCAAACCGTCCTTCATAACGACGAGCACGCTGACCTCGTACTTTTCCATCAACAAGACGCCCTTTACGGCCAGCTCGTCCGCATCGATGGTCTTCGGATTTTTGGTCATAACCTCAACGACGGGAAGGGAAAGGACACCCGCTTCCCCTCTATCTTCTATCAACCTCCGCAGATCGCCATCCGTAAATATACCCTTTAATCTCCCATCGTCATCCACCACGATGGTGGCTCCATAACCCTTGCTCGTGATCTCGAACAACGCTTCCCTTACCGTGGCACTTTCTGAGACGATCGGAAGCTTGTCGTCGCTTCCCATTACATCGCACACCTTTAGAAGCAACCTCTTGCCCAATGAGCCTCCGGGATGAAACAAGGCAAAATCCTCCTTTTTTAGGTGTCGCATATCAGCCACCATCACAGCTAAGGCGTCACCTATGGCAAGCTGGACGATGGCGCTGCTGGTAGGCGCCAGCCCCAGGGGATCGACTTCCCTGGTTACGCTTGCATCGATCACTATATCGGCCTCCCTGCCAAGCCTGGATGAAACGTTGCCCGTTATGGCTATTATGGGGATGCCAAAACGTTTAAAGTAAGGTATGATCTCCAGCACCTCGTTAGTCTCGCCGCTGTTGCTCAAAAATATGCCTACGTCGCCGCGACACACCATCCCCAAGTCGCCGTGGATGCCTTCGGTAGCATGCAGGAAGATCGATGGCGTACCCAGCGATGCAAAGGTGGCAGCGATCTTTTTGGCTATTATCCCAGATTTTCCCAGCCCGCTTAGGACAACACGACCTTTGCAGTCAAATACAAGCTTTGCCGCCCTTATCATCTCCACTCCCAAGCGCGATGAGACGTTGATTAGCTCTTGCGCCTCCTGCGTCAGCACTTTTTTGCCTATGTCAAGCAACCTTTTTTCTTCGCTAGAAAGGACAAAAACATCCCTTTCGGTTGCCGTATCGTTCATCTGGGTAACACCTCCTCAATGTCGACGTAACCGAGTTTGCTCTTTACCAGGTCATCAAGTGCGATCAATTGGGCAAGAAGGCCCTTCAAATCGGACAAGGCTATCATATTGGGACCGTCGCTTTTTGCCTCGTCGGGGTTCGGGTGAACCTCCATGAAAAGTGCATCTATCCCTATGGATACGGCTGCCCTTGCCAAAGGCGCAACGAACTTCCTGTCGCCTCCGCTTGCCCCACCCAACCCCCCCGGCATTTGAACGCTGTGGGTGGCATCAAACATTACCGGACAACCAAATGACCTCATTATAGGAATGGAACGGAAATCTACTACCAACTGTTGATAGCCGAACGTCGTTCCCCTCTCGCACAATATGACCTGATCGTTACCGGCTTCCTTGGCCTTCTCCAAGACGAAACGCATGTCGTAGGGGCTCACGAACTGCGCCTTTTTTATGTTGAGTGGTTTG
>Ga0134096_1000110_pt1 | contig 107011 bp, 88 predicted proteins | sample 7_2taG_FD_94448 | JGI IMG/M metagenome (GOLD analysis project Ga0134096, IMG submission 94448) | Switchgrass degrading microbial communities from high solid loading bioreactors in New Hampshire, USA - 7_21_20_110_A3 metaG | ecosystem: Engineered > Bioreactor > Semi-continuous > Anaerobic >... | reverse complement strand
TTTGAGCAAAAATGCTTCATACAAAATTAAAACAGAAGCATTTTTGCGAGTTTCGGCTTGCCCGAGCCGAATCTACAGGCTCCGGCAAACGAAGCATAGATGCCGGAAAGGATGATGCTGCGATTTTCCCTAATAAGTAGTTTTCTTTGAATTACCATAATTATAATAGCTGTAGAAAGAAAATGCTGAGGGCTACCTCAGTAAAGTGTCGCATAATTTATACATTGTGACTTAAATATGGATGTATAAATGAATTTGCGATTTCTTTCCCTGTCACTGAAGGTGTATCGCTTTTCCGCAATATTTTATCAAGAACAGTAATCTGAATGAAAAAGGACTGTCCCGATTTAAAACCCGAGACAGTCCTTTAATCTGGTGACCCCAAGGGGATTCGAACCCCTGTTACCGCCGTGAGAGGGCGATGTCTTAACCACTTGACCATGGGGCCAAAGCGTCGTAGCATTACTATTTTACTGCTGTTTTCGACGCAAGTCAATAACCTTCATGCACAAGGATGGCGTCAATTTTATTAAACATGTGAACATGGCAGTCCTGCCACCTGTAATCAGACATACATATAATGCCCCTCGGGTTTTAAATCAGGCAAATCAAGCCCCAACTCCATAACAAGGTAATTCCTGATATCATAGCAGAGATCACATTTTCCGGCATACTCTGCTACAGGTTTATATCCATATTCTTTACCTGCAAGTTCAAGCAACCCTCTTATGCCTTCGGCTTCCAGGCTGTAAAATACCCGGTATTTGCCAGGCTCCGCCCCGCGCACCAGTTCCCTGAAGGGTATTGAAAGTCCCGGGCATGACTGTGGAATAAAATTGCCATACAAGTCAACATGGAAGTGATAAATACCCGACAGCAGTCTGCAGGGTGTTGATCCTTCCAATATCCGCTCCAGGCTCTGAATTTTCATCATGGGGCTATAGGTTTTCAATGCACGCCCCTTAAGATTAAGCCCGTACCTTTTGGGCAAATCCAGCAGATAATCCCGCCCGAAAAGCCGTGCATACTCATCAAGGGAATGTGGGCTTCGTTCATCCATCGCATCAATATCGTCCCAAAAATCCATCAGCCAGGGAAATACATTCATCTTCGCCTTTGAACAAGCCGCAATCAGGGCCTTTACCTTCCAAAACGGGATATACTCGTTGTGGTATGGATCTAATGATATAAGAAGGGTGTGTACTCCATGGTCTTTCAGGTCCCTAAGAACGGCCATTGTTGATGCTTCATCCCTGTACCAGGAAGCATTTGTTTCTATGTATTCAATATCAATATTGTGCCGTTGTGCAACATCAAGGATATCTAGAATTTTATCAGGCTTAAGAAGGGGTTCTCCCCCGCCGATATGAACCGAATAACATCCCAAACCCTTTATAACCGGGAAAATTTCACCGGCTGCAGATGGCGTCATGTAATCATCCGGCCATTTCGGAGAACTGGAATAGCTGCAATGCTTGCATTTTGACGAGCATTTATAATTTGTAATTACTCCCCCGGACACCAGACGGTCAATTATTAACACAATCAAACCTCCTGTCTTTTCTTGGGTTTTGCAGGCATTTACCCGGAATTCGGATTATATTTCCAGGATTTCGCCGGTTGAAAATAGATATATGTATCTTTCCTTTACCCTTTTCCCTGTTAAAAGGGCCAGGGTCCGTGCGTAATATTCTATCTGAACCCTGTATCTTTCAATGATTATGCCGCTATCACCAAAAGGTACATAATCGGTCTTGTAATCTATAAGAACCAGGCCGTCTGCTTCTTCAAAATAACAATCAATAACTCCCTGAAGCAATATCGATTCATTCCGGTATTTGCTGTCCACCATCTCAAGAAAAAGCTCATGGCATGGTATTTCAATATTGAAAGGTATCTCCCTCTGAACATTTTTTGACGCAAGCATTCTCTTCCCCAGTTCGGAGTTAAGGAAAAGATTTATTTTTTCTGCTTTGACCGTTTCTGCCTGCTCCACTGTCAACAAATCATTTTTGACCATTGCCTCAATCTGCCCTTTAATGTCAAGGTTATTAAAGTCCAGGTGCTGCATTACAAAATGAAGAACAGTGCCTTTTTCAGCAGGTGTAAGGCCTTTCCGTTTTTCAAGGAACGATGGTTTTCGTATAAGTGCGGGAACCTGGACAGGCAAACGCCCTGCCTCATCGTTCAGCTCTGCTTCAAACCTTCTTTTCAGTTCGGTTACGGTCACCTTTGCAGGAATTCTGCCCAGCAGGTTAAACGGATATTTCCAGTTAAGGCGGTTGTTGATTTCCTCGAAGTACCCGGTATGCCCGGGCTGTTCTTTAATTCCATCAATCCAGCAGGTTAAGTTGCTTTCGGTATCAGCATCCTTTAAACCGGCACTAAGCATATCCCTTTTGTTCCATATTCGTATAAGCCATCTGCATGAATTGTCGGTCTCGTCTTCTTTCGGAATATAAGTATATGTTTTTCTGCCTGTAAACAATTCAGGGTAATGCTTTACCAGGGATGCGCCAATCCAGTCGGCATAACTTTTACATTTCAATACACTGCTGCTGTCAATCCTGTTTCCTTCGCCGTATGAAAGCTCTGTCCATTTTGATACGGCTTTTTCAATACTTTTCACCACCCCGGTTATAATGAGTTTTTCCCGCGCCCTGGTCATGGCTACATAAAGTATCCTCATTTCTTCTGACAGGGTTTCGGTTCTGATTTTTTCACTGATGGCAATTTTAACTGCAGAAGGTCTTGAAATTCGGAGTCTCAAATCCACAACATCGGGACCCAAACCCATTTCCTGGTGCATCAGTATTTCCCTGCTTGCATCCATTAAGTTAAACCGCTTTCCGCAGCCCGCCAGAAAAACAACCGGAAACTCCAATCCTTTGCTTTTATGAATGCTCATTATACGGACCACGTTGTCATTCTCACCCAGAATTTTCGCGCTTCCCATATCACCTCTGCTGCTTTTTATTTTATCTGTGAAATTTATAAAATTAAACAATCCTTTATAGCTTGTTTCTTCAAACTGCCTGGCCCTGTCATACAAAACCCTGAGGTTGGCCTGCCGCTGTGCGCCCTGGGGCATTGCACCAACCATATTGTAATAACCGGTCTCCTGATATAAATGCCATATCAGTTGATCGGTTGACATATACCTTCCTTTCTCTCTCCACTGCGAAAGCTTATCAAGGAAAAACGCTGCTTTTTCAGCTGCGGACTTGTCACTTTCGGTCCCCTCTTCCAACGGTGCTTTCTTCGCCAGTGTTTTCAGTGCCTCATATATTGACGCTTTTTTATTTGCTATGCGTATAGCTGCCAATTCATCGGTGGTAAATGAAAAAACAGGTGAACGAAGCACGGCCAGCAGCGGAATATCCTGCAGCGGATTATCAATTACCTGCAACAGGGACAGAACCACCTGGACTTCTGTAGTTTTAAAAAAACCCGTTCCGGTGTCTGCAAAGGCTGGTATCCCCTTTGCAGCCAGCTCGTCAACAAATACATCCGACCAGTTTTTTGTGGCCCTGAGGAGTATTACAATATCTCTGAACTCGGCTTTCCTGTATTCCTTTTTACTTTTATCAAAGATGTAATAAGCCCTGCCATCGCTGTCCGTACCTGTCAGTTCAAGAATCTTCGATGCAACCAGCCTTGCCTCACTTTGTATATTGTCAATTAATTCGGCAGTTTCATTTTCATCCGTGTCTTCGGGGAAATCTTCATCGTTATTATCCTCTGTACCTGTATCATCGTGGCTTGCTTCTTCTCCTGCTTGTATAAGGTGGAACTCAACACAGCCTCCGGCTTTGGCGTTTTCCGCGGTACATTCCTTAAAATCCGCACCGGGGTTTAGTGCTTCTTCATCGGTATAGTCAAGCTCGCCCGCATCAACAGACATTATCGTGCTGAATATGAAGTTAACGGCATTTATGACTTCTTTGCGGCTGCGGAAATTCTTATACAAAAGAACCTTGCGGTTTTTATCATCTTTATCCAATCCGTATGTATTGTACTTGTCAAGGAACAGTTCGGGATTTGCCTGGCGGAAACGGTAAATTGACTGTTTCACATCTCCCACCATGAACACGTTGGGCTTATCGGAATCATACCTTGAAATCATTCTTATTATTATCTCCTGCACCATGTTACTGTCCTGGTATTCATCCACCATTATTTCATCGAAATACTCCCTGTAATCCAAAGCCGTCCGGGAAGGCAGAATCCGGTTATCTTCTTCCCGGGTCAGTATTCTCAGGCACAGGTGTTCAAGGTCATTAAAATCAATTATGCCTCTTGCCCTTTTCTTCTCGCTATACCGCACCGTAAACACGGCAACAAGCCTTTCAATGCAAAGCATTACAGGATAGGCTTTTTTAATGTCGCTAATGATATTACAAGATTTATCGGTTATCAGCCTCTCCTTTATTTTACTTATCACATCCTTGGCAGAGTCACGTATTTTTCTTATCAATTCCTGCTTTTCCCTGTCGGCATTTTTACCTGCCCTGGGAAGCCTTGAAAAGGTCATCCCATGGATCATATCATGTAAATCATCCCAGGATATACTGCTTTCACGGCACTGTTCAATTTTGATCACGGTATCCAGGAGCCTGTTCACATTTGACAGGTCTTCCTCAAAAACAGGTATGTACTGCTCGAGATCTTCAGAGGTGCGAAGTATGTCAATGGCTCTTGCCAGCATGTTTTTCGCGCTGTTAAGTTCCATCCGGCATGACCTCAGGATTGCTCTTCCCCATAAAGTGCCGGCAAAGTCGCAATCCTCATCAATATTCATTGCGCTGATTTTGTCTTTCAGCCACTTTTCGGGCCAGGGGCTGCTTTGAATGAAGTTATATATACCCATTACCATGTCCTGTATTTTCTGATCGTTTATGTTTCCCCCATACCAGTCAAGAAGCTCAAGGAAATCTTTACTCTCCTGCTCATACTGTTCATTGATGACTTCATTCATGGTCTCAATACGCATCAGCACGCTTTCGGTTTCATCTGCAATCCTGAAATTCGGATCTATTTCTGCAGATTCGATATGACTTGCAATAACATCCTTGCAGAATGAATGGATGGTCATAATACTTGCCCTGGAAAGAAGGCTCAACTGGCGCCTCATGTTTTCCGAGCCGGGGCTTTTATCAAGCTCTTTGGAAATGGCCTCTCCGATACGTTCGCGCATTTCCGCAGCTGCCGCATTTGTAAAAGTTACTATCAGCATCCTGTCTATATCAACAGGATTTGTTTCATCTGTAATTTTTTTTATTATTCTTTCCACCAATACAGCAGTCTTACCCGCACCTGCCGCTGCGGCGACAAGCAGGTTGCAGCCACGGGCATTTATCGCCTCCTCCTGCTCTTTCGTCCACTTTGGCCCTGGACTTTGTGGTTTCTCCACGGTTTCAGCATTATTAAGTTGCAAATTTTCTAATATAATTTTCCTGTCCGACATAAGCTCACTGCCTCTTCATCAGCTTCCATATTTCTTCTTTGCTCTTTTCATGCAGCAGGCGGTATGTGTTTTCTTTCAGTGCAGGATCAAACTGGCATACCGGGAGGTAGCTGCAGAATTTGCATGCGGTATCAAGCTTGCTTTTTGTTGGCATAATTGGAACCGAACCGCTAAAGATCCCGGTGCTTAATTCCTTAAGGATCTTGCGCACATAATTCCGCAGAATATTGAACTGTTCCATCGTGGCAACAGACGAATTCCTGCCCAGTGTTCCGCCTTTATTTATCGATGCGGGAATAATCAGGGACGTACCGTCAATTGTATGATCCATTTCCTTGATAAGTTTTACATCGGCCAGCAAAAGTCCCTTCATGCGAAGCTGCTTCATAACCGCTTTTTCGACATCTTCCACGGACTTTGCTTCCCTTGTTTTCAAAATGGGATCATCAATCCTGAAATAAAGAATACCTCCCGGAAGGACTTTTCTTTCACTGTTCTTCGATAAATGCTCCCATATCGCGTCCATGTATGTTATCAACTGTATCTGCAATCCGTAATAGACATTGTCAAGTTTGAAATCCTTTGTCCCGGACTTGTAATCCACAATTCGAAGGTATTCTCCGTCGGGTGAGTCCATGGTGTCAATACGGTCTATGCGGCCATAAAGGCTGACCTTTTCTCCATTGTCAAGTTCAATTACAATGGGCGGGTATTTCTCCCCATCACCAAACCTTGCCTCATAGTCAACCGGATCAAAACCGCTCCTTCGAATATGTTCGGCAATGAGCCATACTGCTCTCACCACAACCCTCTTTAATCTGTTTGCCAGTACAACCAGCCTTTTTGATGACGCCAGACCTGTTCCCATCATTTTTCCGAGCATATCATCCATAATCTCAGATACTTTTTCCTCACACCATTTTTTGTCAAATGTACGCCATGTTACAGATTCTTCGTTATCGACAGCCTTCGAAAATTTTTCTACTGCAGTATGCAGGAATGTACCAGCATCGGGCGGACTGAACTCAAATATTTTTCTTTCCTTTGCCCCAAGGCCATACTGCAGAAAAAACGAAAACGGACATGCACTATAACGTTCAAGCCTTGAAACGCTTGACACAAACGATTCACCATACAGCTTTTTAACCTTGTCGCTGCCAATCGGCTGAGCTATATTGCGGTACCGGAATGCTGCCTTGATTTTTTCAATCTCATCCTTCCAGCCGTCGTTCTTCATAAACCACAGGGCTATATCCTGCCAGACGGTAAGTATTTCCCTCCCGTCGGCCTTCTGCCGCATAACGGCTATCAGCTGTCTGAAGGCAGCCGGCCCTGATGCCAGCCCATTCAAAACCTCTTCATTTGATTGCGGCGGCAAAATATTGCTGCTTTTTTTGCAGTTTGGAATTATCTTTTTTATTTGTGATATTATTATCGAAGGCCTTAACGTTTTTCCCTCCTGGTCGGCTATTGACCAGCTGATGCGCAGATAATCGGAAGGGGTTGTCAATGTCCTGTATATCAGAAAATTCTCGTCAAAAACCTTCTCCCTGGTGGTTTTGGCAAGCTCCATCCCCATACTGTTCAGTTTAACTCTTTCATCATCGGTTAGTATTCCTTCTTCTCCACCCTTTGAAGGAAAAACACCGTCATTTGTTCCCAATATGTACAACGCTTTAACAGCATGACTTTTTGATCGTTCCACGCTCCCTACAAGCACCTGGTCAACAGAAGGCGGAATCAATCCTATTTTATATTCCGAAAAACCAATGCGGAGAAGATTCATAAAACGTTCAATACCAAAGGTTTCTTCCGCCATGACTTCAACTATTTGATCCATCAGGTCAATGACCATGTTCCACACCTGGGAGTATTCATTTGCCAGGACAAATTCACCTTTGTTACGGAAATCGTCCACAATCCTTTCCATTTGCATTGGGATCTTAAGGTAACACAGGAAATCAAACAGCGCAGAACAAAACTCCTCTGCAGTCCTCCGGCCTATGGTTTTGCGCCTGAATTCCATAAGCGGCCTGACTATTTCCATCCGTGTCCCGTTAATTTCCTTAAAGTAATTCGAATCAAACCTTGCTCCGCCGTCACCGGGAAAAAGTTCGGGGCTCATATCCCATTCTTCGTCACCAATCCACTTGCTGCCGCGTATCCCGCAAGCCAGGACATAATTCTCCAGCCTGTCTATTCTTTCCTGGTCAATTCCCGTCAAACCCGATTTCAGATAACGAAAAACCGACTCATATGACCAGTTGTTCGTAAAAATCTCCAGCATTGATAAAATAAGCCTTACAAGAGGATGATTTGAGATATCAAGTTTGCTGTCCATAAAGCAGGGTATGCCGTAGTCATTGAATACAACCTCAATCATCTTCCGGTACTCATTCAAATTTCTTGTAACAACTGCAATATCACGGAACCTGAAACCTTTTTCCCGGCAAAGCCGTAGAATATCCTTCGCCGTATCCTCAACTTCCGCGCTGATATTGACCGACGAAAACAGGGATATGCTATCAGTCTCATGAGGATAAACCTTGTACGGGTGAGCATTGTAATTGTTCTCCAGATGCGCAAGGCCGGTATTATTCCTAAACCGGTATAAAGGCTTCGGGTTCAGGAAAATCGGCTGTTCATATGCGATATTGTTTTTGATTGCCAGGTTCATCACTCTACGATATACCTTTTTGGCCGGTTTAAATATATCCAGTTCTGACATCTCTTCATTGAGGCTGTCGCAAATAAGGGTTATCGTAACCCGTTCGGCCTGTGTCAGCAGAACCTCAATTATTTTGTACTCCTGGGGTGTAAAATCGGTAAAACCGTCAATCCAAATCTCCGCTCCTGTAAACTGTCTTGATGATTTCATCTTTTCAGCGGCAACGGCAAGATCATCATCTGCGTCCCTGTACCGCTCCTCCAGTGTTTTTTCAAATACCTCATATATATTTTTAAGTTCCATGATTTTATCCTTAAGGGGAGTACCGTCTTCAAGCTTGCGGTAAATTTCATCCATTTCGTCACAAGTCACGCTGTATTGCTTGAATTCCTTGATAAGTTCTGACATCTGGCTTATAAAACCCGGCTTATCAGCTGAATTTTTGAAATATTTCAGGTTCTTGTCCATTTTATCGAGTATGCGGTACAAAATCATGCTTTTCCCCGCAGGATGGATATGCGGATATGTAATTCCTCCCACTTCATTAAATATTCTATGGGCAAGCCGGCGGAAACTCAGCACTTCATTCTTAAGAATACCGCCTGAATCCAGCATATCAATAAGATCTCTTTCAGCCTGGAATGTGTACTGTTCGGGTACCAACAGGCACAAAAGGCCGGCTTGCCGGCTTTCAATCCTGGATTTCATCTCTTCAAGGCAAAAACGTGTTTTTCCGCATCCAGCCCTGCCATAAACAAATCGCAAACTCATAGGACTCTCCCTGCAGCTAAAATATCACAGATACATAGGTATCATATTCAAAATTGCATGTTTCAGAATTATTTTATAGAAAAATTACTGCTCACAGATATATTTCGCAGCATCTTTTTCCAATGGCCTTCAGTTGATATTTCTCAATTATATTATAATATCACAACTTGTCAGGTACTGCATCCTGATGAAAAAAAATGCCGGATCCCGTCATTCAGGATTACTGTTACGGGGTTGCATAACATGTATATTGCAAGCCAGAACCTTTGAACAGTAAAGTTGATCATGCATTTAAACAGGAACACGAATGTGGATGATTATTCAGGATTATGTTCCAAAAGTCCGATTATGGAATCTTCCATTTAAACAAAATGGTTTGTTGTACCCATCAATAACAGCAGAAAAATGTAAGGGCAGCCATACCAAGAAATATGCGAAATGATTGGAATGAAACCTCATAAAGACATCTCCTTTATTATCGAATAAATAACAAAGGGTTGCATTGGGTTTTATTCTGTTGTTCTGTACAAAAGGAAATAAATAAAGGACGGTTTCATATGAAATCGTCCTTTTCTGTCATCTTCAGGTTTATTATCTGAACCTGTTGCGTTTTAAGAAAATCGGAATATCGAGTCCATCATCTTCTTCAACCGGTTTTACAGGATTCTTCATAGCTGCGCTTGCTTCACTGGCGTCCAGTATTTTACCGGGTTTTTTCAAGTCAGGAATTTTATCAAAACCTGTCGCTATTACGGTAATTATTATTTCATCCTTAAGATTCTCATCTATAACCGCTCCGAATATAATGGTTGCTTCGGGATCGGCTGAATTCTGTATCAGTTCTGCTGCAGTATTAACTTCCTGCAATCCGAGGTCAGGACCACCGGTGATATTGAGCAATACACCCTTTGCACCTTCAATGGACGTTTCAAGAAGCGGGCTTGAAATTGCCTGTTTTGCGGCATCTTCAGCCTTGTTTTCACCGGCTCCTCTTCCAATGCCCATATGAGCAAGCCCTTGTTCAAGCATTATTGTCTTCACATCTGCAAAGTCAAGGTTGATTAATCCAGGTACGGCAATTAAATCAGAAATACCCTGCACTCCCTGACGGAGTACATCATCAGCCAGTCTGAATGCTTCAAGCATTGTTGTCTTTTTATCAGCAATATGTAAAAGCCTGTCGTTGGGAATTGTCACAAGCGTATCAACCACAGCCCTTAAATTATCTATGCCGCGTTCTGCCTGCTGCATTCTTTTTCTGCCCTCGAACATAAATGGTTTTGTGACAACACCGACAGTAAGAATTCCCAGTTCCTTTGCTATCTGGGCAATTACCGGGGCTCCTCCGGTACCGGTGCCACCGCCCATTCCTGCCGTAACAAAGACCATATCGGCATCCTTGATTGCCATGGCTATTTCATCGCGGCTTTCATTTGCTGCTTTTTCTCCGATGTCAGGGTTTGCACCTGCGCCAAGACCTTTGGTAAGCTTGTCCCCAATTTGAATTTTAGTGTTGGCTTTCGATAAAAACAATGCCTGCTTATCGGTATTAACTGCTATAAAATCCACACCTCTGAGGCCGGCTTCAATCATTCGGTTAACAGCATTATTGCCGCCGCCGCCAACACCTATGACTTTAATTCGCGCAAAATTTTCCATATCAATATCAAATTCCAGCAAACCCGTATCCCCCTTTAATAAACTTTATCATATGTGAAGAATAAACCTTATGCAAACCCATACTTTTATTATATATTAATGAACGTTAAAATCAAGCATAGTGCTAGGAATTTTCGCTGTTTTTTTCAATAAGCTTCCTGCGGATTAATCCGAAATTCAGGAAAATCCTGTTTCCGAATGCAAATATCGCGGCCAAATGCAATGAAATTCCCAGCCTGTCACCAATGTATGCCAATAATGCAGCCAATAATGAATTTCCAAAGAATCCCGACAAAAATACCTTTATTTTAAAGTTATTATTGATCGAAGCTGCCAATCCGCCGAAAACCGAATCCAATGCGGCAAGTATAGCCACAGCGGCATAGTTCGAATACTCTTTCGGAATATTATATGGGATTAAAATACCTATAATTAGACCAATGATTAAACCAAGTAAAGGAATCATTTGCTTTCCCCGCTTTCCTGCCAAAAATACAATTCATTCGGCCACAAAACGTGCATATTTGTTATCGAAAAAGTCTATCATGCCTCTTTCTTCAGGCTTAATATAATTGTAATATAATTCCTTTAAATAGGAAAGCCTGTATATCAATTCATCATCCATTTTTATTTTTGCCGTTATACGGTTGTCAAGGGATAAATATAGCTCTTTGTTTTCAGGAATGTCAACCCAATCCAGGACTTCAACAAGCCTTTGGGGTGCATCCAGATCCACGGCATTCAGGCTTTGCAGCAATTGAACCAGAACAGAAAGCTTCTCTGGTTCCTTTGTTTGAAGCTTTTCACCCAGGACAAACTTATCCAGCTGCACTCCCCTGATTTCAGGATACCTGTCATCCAGTTCGGTTTCGACATCAAGGACATAGCCTTCCTCATCAACGAGCAGGTAATTTCCGAAGTAACGAATCCATGCTATTGCAGTTCTTTCGGTTACAGTTATATATACTTTGTCAGGAATGACATATTTTATTTCCGCAGTTTCAATCCATGGCAATTTATTAACATTTTCTTCAGCCACTCCCATGCGTAAATTGATAAGATGCCTGAAGCTGCCCCCGAGATAATATATTGCATTCTCACCCTTTTGAATGCCCGATGCTTCAATTATCTCATCAGCAGTGTAATTGACTGTTTCATTGACATATATGTCCGATAACAAAAGCAGCGGAGAAAACATCAACACCGCTGCCGTACCGCCTATAAGAATAATCAGCACAAATATTACCGCAGTTAACTTTCCTTTTGCGCTTTTTTTGCCATGTGAAAAGACCTTGCCACCTTTTTTCATTTGTATCCCTGCCATCATTATTTAAAAACAGGTTTAATAACATAACATATAAATCAATACGGATTTTGCAGATTTAAACACCAGTTAAATTATAACATATAGCATTTTCACCTGCAATAAATGGTTTCCCTCCGTATTGGAAAAGCAGGTATTCTGTTAATGTTCAGGGATTCGCATAACAGCGGGATCCGGGTGATTTGTCACAGGGCAATACACCTGAAAGCCACGCTGCATTCAAGTAAATTAAGAGCATCCTACCGGTATTCCTGGGGTATGTCATGCAAGGCACCTGTATAGCTTAAGGTAGTTTCTTGCATATATTATATTTTAACGGAAATGATAAATATTATCCGGAAAAGCTTATTATTCAGGAGAATGCTATATGAAAAGGCCAATTAAATTAAAAACCCGAACCAGACCTGATGATAATAACGCTAAACCTGAATCAGGCAGTAAAGAATCAAGCAGTAAGGAATTAAACAGCAAAAAGACGGATAGTAAAGATTCCGCCGGTAAGAGGTTATGCAGTGAAGAATCGGGCAGCAAAGAGTCCTGCAGTAAAGAGGCAAGTGGTAAAGAGTTAAGCAATAAAGAAGTAACCACCGAAAATATAAGAAATATTTTGTCAGACAGCAGTGACATAAATTACCAGGTGCATTATATAAATGGCTGCCCCGATTTGCCGGTCAGCGTTATCTATGTTGACGGCATGGTGAATACCAAGATAGTAAATGATGATATTCTTAAGCCCCTGACGCAGGAAAAAATATTCGAAGAAGCAAATGATTTCAGGACCATAATAGATCTTATAGAACACGGGACAACTTATCATGCATCCCGTAAATTGCGCAGCAGCCTGGATGATACACTGACAGATATTTTAAGCGGCTCGGTGGCACTTGTATTTGACCGGGAAAAAAAGGCAGTCACGTTTGAAATTAAAGATTTTGAGAAAAGAACCATATCCGAGCCCACTAACGAAAGTGCACTGAAGGGGTCCAAGGACTGCTTTATTGAAGTGCTGCGGGTAAATACTTCACTGGTAAGGCGTAAAATACATACACCTTGTTTGCGCATTAGGGAAACCATTGTGGGAAATCAAACCAGGACACCTGTTGCAGTCATTTATATAGAAAACCTGACCAATGAAAAGATTGTAAATGAAGTTTTCAAGCGGCTGAATGAAATAAACATTGATGCCGTTACTACGGCTGGAAGCATCGAAGAATTCATAATTGACAGGAAAAGCACCATCTTTCCATTGATATTAAATACCGAAAGGACCGACAAATTCTGCCATAATATACTGGAAGGAAGGGTAGGATTGCTCATCGACGGCCTGCCGACAGCTTATATTATTCCCGCGACCATAGACATGTTTTTCCAGGCACCTGAAGACTACGCCTACAATTATATTATAAGCTCTTTCGTCAGGCTGATGCGGTATGTAAACTCAGTAGTTTCACTTGTTTTTCCTGCATTCTATATAGCAATAACCACTTTCCACCAGGAGATGATACCGACAGATCTTGCCATATCCATAATAAGGAGCAAAGCAGAGGTACCTTTTCCCACTTCCTCTTCGGTAATTTTCATGTTATTGTCCTTCGAAGTGCTTGTAGAAGCAGGATTCCGACTTCCAAGAACAATGGGTCAGACTGTTTCGATTATAGGAGCTTTGGTAGTTGGGCAGGCTGCAGTTGAAGCAAAAATAATATCGCCGACCGTTGTAATAATCATCGCCATTACAGGTATGGCGGGTTTCACAATCCCAAACCAGGACTTTGCGCAAGCTCTGAGAATCTGTCGGCTGGTTTTCACGATATGCGCAACTGCCGCCGGCCTCTATGGACTCACTCTGGGTTTTATTATATTAATATACCATCTGAATTCAATTGAAACTTTTGGTGTGCCATACTACTCACCATTTGCAGCCAACGACGGAAGGGATATTGCAAAAGACAGCATTATCCGTATGTCCATGAATTCCATGAGAAAACGTCCTGCAAGTCTTAAAACAACTAATAAAAGACGCCAGGGATGGTGATGGTTATAAAAAAAACCGTTTGCATTTTTACTTTAATTTTGCTTCTGAACCTTTCGGGATGCAAAAAGAATATTCTGCCTAAAAGGTATGAAATTAACGAATTGATGCTTGTACAGGTTGTAGGAATTGATAAATTTCCGGAAAGCCCCAACGACTGCATGCTGACGGTAGCAAGTAAGGACCTTGATGCAGGCGGTGGTCAGGGCAATCTCGGAAGTACAGGAAAAAACACCGGCAGTACCGGAGAAAAAGCCCTGATTCTGACCTCAGAAGGTAAAACCATGTTTGATGCCGCCAGGAATCTTCAGACCCACAGCAACAAAACCATTTTCTGGGGGCATACAGACTATTATCTGATAGGAGAGGAAGCTGCAAGGGATAATATTGCAAAATATATTGACTTTTTTACCCGTGACCATGAACTTCGAATAGATTCAAAAGTATATATTGTCAAAGGTTCAACTGCCAAGGAACTGATAGAACAGTTCAACCAGCTTGATTTTTTCATTTTTGACAAACTGGAGAGCCTGGGACAGAATATAAGATTGCTGGGCACCTCGTATGAAATAGAAGTTCATGAGCTGATGCGGTTCCTTGATATACATCATGCATCTGCACGCATCCCTTGTATTTACCTGGCAAAACGAAGCGACGATGACGGAAAACAGATAATGGATATAGAAAGCGGCGGTTATGCGATATTCAGTGATTTGAAACTGGCAGGATATATAGGTCCGGACATATCCCGGGGTATAAACGCCATTACGAATACCCTTGACTCGTCGGTTGTTGTAGTAAAGGATCTTGCAGGTAAGGACGTATCCCTTGAAATCATTGACTGTAAAACCAAGGTTATACCGTTTTTTGAAGGCAACACACTGAAAAGTGTTACCATTAATACAAAGGTTAACAGCAACCTGGCTGAGCTTCAGTCCCAAACCGATTTCACTGACGAACAATCTCTCAGGTTCATGGAATCCCAACAGTCGGTAATAATAAAAAAAGAAATTGAAAGCGTTATAGAAAAGGTTATTGAATATGAATCCGATTGCCTTGAGATATGTGACAGAATACGGCTGAGCAGGCCATATAAATGGCTTCAAATCGAAAAAAAGTGGATGGAGATATTTCCTTTTATCGAATTCATCGTTCAGGTTGAATCAAAAATACAAAGAACCTATGAACTGAAAGAACCCAGCGGATATAAATGGAGTGAATAATCATGGGTTACCTGATGTTAGTCATTGTTATATTAAGTATAAATGATATTCTGTACTTGAGATCGCGGGGAAAAAAGGAAATATGTGTATATTTGCTCTTAATGGTGCTGGTCGGTGCTTTGGTTTTTTTTTATTACTCGGATACAGAACGGGATAGTTTTGCAAAAATTATTTTTTCACTGATTGGAAAGGAAGGTTAGTTTTGCTGGCATCAAGAGACAAAATATCCATTCGGCAGGCAATAATACTTTTCATAATGACGGTAACTTCTTCATCGTTACGGCTATTTCCGGCATATGCAGCAAAAACAGGGGAACGTGCCGGGTGGCTTTCCCCCCTTTTCGCCATGATTCCGTTTATCTGCCTTGTATATATTATCCAGGCGCTGTTTAAGAATAATAAAGAAGCAAACCTTTCGGATGTTATTTATAAGGTACTTGGAAAAGTTTTCGGCAAAGCAATATTAATTTTATATCTCATATGGATGTTGATTCTGCTTGGAACATTTATGAGGTATTTTGTCGAAAGATTTTTATCATCTGTTCTTCCCAACGCACCAATTCACTTTTTTACCGTGTCATTGCTTGCAGTGGTTTTCTTCGCTGTACGGGGTGGGATAGTATATATTGCCAGAACAACCGAAATACTTTTTCTGATATTTTCAATTGTTTTCACCCTGCTTTTTCTTTTGAACCTGTCCAATGTTGAGATAATAAACCTGTTTCCCGTAACACACTATGATTTATGGCCTGTGGTAAAGTCGTCATTTGCCATAATCGGTCTTTGGTGTATATTTCCCTTTATATTCTTCTTTGGTGACAGAATAAACGATAAAGAACATATTAAAAGATTCGGGCTGCAGGGCACAGTTTACCTTGTTATTACAGCCTTCATGGTATTGATACAGACAATCGGATCGTATGGCTATTCTGTCATAGAACGTGTTTCGTTATCTTACATCTTTGTGATAAAAAGCATATCTTTTCTTGACACCATCGAACGAATTGAATCTGTTGCCTTGGCAAACTGGGTAATTGCGGATTTCGTAACCATATCGGTTGTCATGTATATCCTGGTAAACATTACAAAATCCCTGTTCTCCGTGTCTGATGAAAAATCATTGGTAAGCCCGTTTACCATATTTGCATTTATTTTATCACAGTTCATAGCCGGTAACAGATTCGAACTTGAAAACTTCTCAAGTTATGTTCTTGTACCGGCAACAATAGTTATGGGCTTTGCTTTTCCTCTTATTATATTAATATTAGGGAAAATAAGAAAAAAAATATAAATCATTCCCGCCTTATTTTCGCACCAACCATGCTCAGGCTGTTTTCCAGCTCTTCATACCCCCTGTCTATATGCAATACATTATTAATGACACTTGTTCCTTCTGCAGAAAGCGCAGCAATGGTTAACGCAGCCCCTCCCCTCAAATCGCTGGCATCCAGGTAAGCACCTGTAAGCCTTTTAACTCCTTTGATAACCGCCACCCTTTCCCTGACCGTAATATCCGCACCCATTCTCATTAACTGCTCAACATATCCATAGCGGTTTTCAAAAACCGTTTCAATAACCACGCTGGTACCCGACGCCTTTGACAAAAGGGCTACAAACTGGGGCTGCATATCGGTCGGAAAGCCGGGATACGGTGATGTACGTATAACTTCAATGGCTTTCAGATTCTGGTTGGATTGAATTCTCAAATTCCTGCTGTCAACACGTTCAATGGCCACGCCACAGTGCCTGAGAAAATAAGCGATTGAACTTACCGGTTCATAATCAACACCGGTTAAAACAAGTTCCCCGCCCGTGGCAGCCACACATGCCATGTATGTTCCCGCAACAATTCTATCGGGTATAACGCTGTATGTAACATCCTTTTCAATTTCCTTGCTTCCGTTTATATGAATAACCCCTGTACCCGCACCGTATATTTCCACTCCCAAAGACTGCAGAAAATTTTGCAGGTCCACAATTTCAGGTTCCTTTGCGGCATTCCTGATTATCGTTTCACCGTCCGCAAGACAGGCGGCAAGCATTATATTCTCTGTTGCTCCAACGCTCGGGTAATCCAGTAATATTTCGGTTCCCTGGAACCTGTTGACTTTACAGTGCAATATGCCTTTATATAAATCATCAATTTCTGCTCCCATTTTTCGTAATGAGCTTAAATGCATGTCGATAGGTCTTGGTCCAATCGCGCATCCTCCCGGATAGCTTATGTAAATTTCACCAATGCGGCCTAAAACGGCACCCATAAGAACAATGGAACTTCTCATCTTGCCCGCAAGGGATTCAGGAATTTCATTCGCGGTAAGATTTTTTCCGTTTACTATGATACTTTGGTTGTCGCGTTTAACTTCAAGGCCCAATGAAACAAGAATTTCCTGCATTGTTTTAACATCTTCAAGGTTGGGACAGTTTTTTATTATACTCGTTCCACGGTTAAGAATGGTAGCTGCCAGAATCGGCAAAACAGCGTTTTTAGCCCCCGGTATCTTCAACTCGCCATGCAAACGGTTACCACCTTCAATGATAAACCTGCTCAAGAAAAACACCTCCGCTTTTGTTTTCAACTTAACGGGGTTACCGGTAAATCAAAATATAAGTTGAAAGGTTCATAGAATGAAACTTTGATTTTTTCATAATTTATATTATGCTGATTGCGAAATTCTGTTACTTGGGGACGGTTACCCGGAAAAAGCGGCAGACTTAATCCTGTATGCTGCTTATATCACCTTGGATACTTAGTGATTGGGCAATGGAAACATCTGTTAGGCAACAGATATTTACAGGGTATCTCACCCGGCAAATGATATACGAAAAGTTTATTAACTCTTTTTTGAGTTAAGCAAAAAAGCCGAATCAGTTCATAGAACAGAAAAATTTAATATATCCAGGTTGATTAATATTTTTCTCTCTTCATGCGATATTTACTGCTGCAGGATCTGGATATGTTAAGGAGTACTCCTATACCGACCAGCAAAAAGGCCAAGGAACTTCCGCCAGCCGTGAAAAACGGCAGGGGCATTCCTGTAACAGGCATTGAGGATGTGACAACTGCAACATTGACAATCACCTGGAGAGAAATCAATGATGTCATGCCGACTGCTATCAGACTCCCAAGCGTATCCTGGGCATACATGGCAACCCTGATTCCACGCCAAATCAGGACAAGGAACAATAGAAGAATGGTGGTGGCGCCTATAAACCCCAGTTCTTCCGCAGCAATTGAGAAAATGAAATCGGTATGGGGTTCGGGTATATAGAGGTGTTTTTGCACACTTTGCCCGATTCCCTTTCCAAATATTCCACCCGAACCGATTGCATACAGCGAGTTAATAATCTGGTAACCTGCATCGGTGGGATCCTTGAACGGATCCAGAAATGTAAGGAATCTTTTCAGACGGTATTCCTCAGTCATGATCAGGTATATCACAAGGGGCACAGCAGGTACTGCAAGAAGAATAAAGTGCCATATTTTTGCCCCCGCAGTAAAAAGTATGATTACTGCAACACCGGTTACAAGAATTGTGGCGCTGAAATGCGGCTGCAGCATTAAAAGGGCGTCAATAATCCCTATAACCAGAAGATAAGGCACAAGTCCCTTCCAGAAAGATTCAAGTATGTCATTCTTCCTTGAAAGGCTGAATGATAAAAATAGAACTATAGACAGCTTTGCCATTTCCGAAGGCTGGAATGACGCAAACCCAAAGTTGAACCATCTCCATGCACCGTTTACGTTTGAGCCTATCCCAGGGATTCTTACCAGTATTAAGAGGACAATACTTACCAGCATCAGGATTGGAGAAAACTGCGCAAGCCTTCTGTAGTCGATCCTGGATACTACAAGCATTGCAATAATTCCAATCGTAGCCCAGATTAGCTGCCTGATCAGGTAATATTCCTTGTTTCCGAATTTTCGGCTGGCATAATATGAGCTGGCACTATATACCATGCTTACTCCCAAAGCAAGCAGCAGCAGTACCGTAACGAATATCCAGAAATCAAAATCCCTTCGTTTCATAGTCACCTCAAAGCCAAAAATGCTATTGCGCAGAAAATTATGGTTGCAATAAGAAAGACAATTACAACTTTTGTTTCTTTCCATCCCATTAATTCAAAATGGTGATGAATGGGTGCCATTTTGAAAATCCTTTTTCCGGTTTTCTTAAAATATGCCACCTGTAAAATAACAGAGACATTTTCAATGAAATAAATCAATCCGGCGATAAAAAGAATAAAAGGCATCTGCAGCAATATTGCCACAGAGGCAACCGCTCCGCCAAGCGCAAGAGAACCGACATCCCCCATGAACACTTTTGCGGGATGCAGGTTGAAAGTCAGAAAACCAAGGCAGCCTCCTGCCAGGATAGCGCAAAACAGTTTGATGTTGTTCCATTCGTCATTCAGCATCGCCACTAACGTAAAGAAAACCAGCACAACCACTGTAACGCTCCCCGCGAGGCCGTCCAGGCCGTCAGTCAGGTTAACCGCATTGGTATATGCAAGAAGCAGAAAAATACAGAAAGGAATGAATATAGCTATTGGAATATTCATGGGATTATCAAGCCCTATGAAGGGAATAACGGTTTTATCCCCTGCCTCGGTCATCGTCACCACGTAACCCGTAAAACATGCAGCCACAATCAACAGCCCCAGCATTTTTTGCTTTGGCTTCAGCCCGTCCTTGTTATGCCTTTTGATTTTCAAAAAATCATCTATAAACCCAACAAGGCCAAACCCAAGAGTGGTCAAAAGCAAAGCAAGCATGTTTTTATCACTGATTGCATAATACCCTCCGATGATAACCAATGGAATAAGAAATATAAAACCTCCCATTGTGGGTATTCCCTGTTTGACAAGGTGTGTCTTCGGACCGTCATCCCTTATTGTCTGGCCGAATTTCAGTTTTTTCAGCACAGGAATTAAAGTCATCCCTGATACCAGGGCAATTGCAAAAGCTGCTACAAATACAATTATATGAATTGGTATCTTCATTTTTATCCTCCCGGAACTGCTTTTTTTCCGAAAAAGTGCAATCAATACGGCAGGTTAAACCCTCGGTGGATTAGCCGTTATCCGCCGGCTCAAAGATCCTTTCCATCAATTTGTCCAGGTGCATTCCTCTTGAACCCTTGAAAAGCACCACATCATGGGGTTCAATAAGCTGTTTCAGGGATTTTACGGCACTTTCAGAATCGGGTATGTATATTACACGGTTTTTATCCATGCCGGCTTCCACTGCACCCGATGCGTAATCCCTGGCAAGCTCTCCCACTGCAACCAGGTAGTCGATTTTTTCATGTGCAACGCGTTCACCGACATTTCTGTGGGCTTCACCGGAATATTCACCAAGTTCGAGCATATCACCAAGAACCGCAATACTCCTTCTGGAACCCGCAACATCTCTTAAAACCGACAAAGCGGCAATTACAGAGGAAGGTGCGGCATTATACGCATCGTTTATTACCTTTACATTCCCATAGTCAACAATATTGAGCCTCATCTTTTCGCTGGAATACCGTATCAGTCCTTTTTGAATATTCTCATCGGTAATGCCCAATTCCACAGCACATGCTATTGCCGCCAATGCATCGGATACATTATGGATTCCGGGAACCGGGAGGAATATATCAACATTCCTGTTTCTGATATCCACCGTAAAACGGACTCCTTTTTCACCCATTGATTCAATGCCGTAACCCTGCACATTGCAGTTGTCATTAATGCCATAAAATACCACCGGCATCGGAAGCAGTCCCTCAAGCCCCGATAAAAGCTCGTCATCGCCATTAAGAATTAATACGCCGTTTTCCTTCATTCCGTTAATTATTTCAAGTTTTGCCCTCAAAATATTCTGCCGTGAACCCAGCTTTTCTATGTGTGAAATCCCTATATTTGTTATAACCCCGATATCGGGCTGAATAATCCTTGACAGGTAATCAATTTCACCCATGGCACTCATTCCCATTTCAAATACCGCTACCGAGTGCTGCCTGTCAAGATTCAGCACAGACAGGGGCAGACCTATATGGTTGTTGAAATTACCCATGGTTTTATGTACATTATACTGGGTGGATAAAACCTGGGCTATCATTTCCTTGGTAGTTGTTTTTCCAACGCTTCCGGTAATACCTATAACCGTTATATCAAAGGTTTTAATATAATTTTTTGCAAGTTCACCAAGGGCTTTTACGGTGTCTTCAACAATAATTACAGCCGAACCCTCATTAACAGGATATTCTTCCTCTGAGATAACAATTGCAGCTCCTTTTTTAAAGGCTTCCCCAATAAACTTGTGACCGTCGAAATTTTCGCCCCGTATGGCAACAAACAAACTACCTTTTTCAAGAGTTCTTGTATCTGTGCTTACTTTGTCCGCGACAGCAAATTCGTTGCCTGTAAGCCTGCCATTGACCCATTTGGATATTTTTTCGGCTTGTAATTTTTCCATTCTTTTCACTCCATACTTTCGAGAATTTCTTTTACTATTTCCCGTTCATCATAGTGGATTGTCTTATCCTTAAATATCTGGTATGTTTCATGGCCTTTTCCCGCAAGTACAATAATATCCCCTTTCTGAGCAATCTTCATGGCATGGCGGATTGCTTCAGTCCTGTCCTGAATAATAATATATTGTCCGTTTGTTTGTTTTATGCCTTCTTCTATATCTTTAATAATGGCTGCGGGATCTTCGGTTCTCGGATTATCCGATGTTATAATGGTAAGGTCCGCAATTTCACCGGATATTTTGCCCATTTGGGGCCTTTTGCTCCTGTCCCGGTCACCTCCGCATCCGAAAACACTGATAAGTCGGTTTGGGACGAACTCTTTAACGGTTAAGAGAATATTTCTCAGACTGTCAGGAGTATGCGCGTAATCTATCATCACCGTATATGGCTTGTTGGGTGTGGGTACAATTTCAGCCCTTCCCGGGATTTGAATATGCCTTAACCCGCCTGCAATGTTTTCGAAACCAATTCCGAGCATTCCCGAAACCCCGATTGCGGCAAGGGCGTTGTATACGCTGAACCTGCCAGGAACCGATACTTTAACCGGTCCTTCAAACCACGGTGTTTTAACAACAAATTCAACACTGTCAGCATATGTGACAATATTCTCTGCATAGATATCGGCTTTATTCGAAATTCCAAAAGTCATGCACGGGCATCTGCTTTCGCCCAGAACCCTTTGTGCATATTCGGAATCAATGTTTACAAGGCCGCGTTTTGACATTGAGAACAGCTTGATTTTTGATTTAATATAATCCTCCATATCCGGGTGTTCGTTACCGCCAATGTGATCCTCCGATAAATTGGTAAATACACCGATATCAAAAGTTATGGCTCCAACCCTGTTCAGCTTCAGTCCTTGGGAGGAAACTTCCATAACAACCGCATCCGCGCCCTTTTCCTTCATATTGCAGAATACTTCCTGAAGATCCAATGACTCGGGTGTGGTTCTTTGGGCGGGTATTCTCTCACTGCCTATGATATTGGCCACCGTCCCTATCAGGCCGACGGTCCTGCCTGCTTGTTCGAGAATGGATTTTATCATGTATGTTATCGTTGTTTTGCCTTTTGTCCCGGTAACACCAATAAGTGTAAAATGTTCGGACGGATGCTCAAAAAATGCTGCAGATACATGGGCCAGAGCATAGCGCGTGTCCGGAACCTTGATGACGGTCATGTTTTCCAAAGCAGGCACGTCTTTCTCCACCAAAAAAGCGGTAGCACCGTTATCCAGTGCAGACTGTATATATTTATGTCCATCGGTTTTAAAGCCGTCTATACACACGAACAATGATCCGGGTACCGCCCGGCGTGAATCGTATACAATCCGGGTAATATCCTTATTCAATTCTCCATCAATTTTCAGCGTATCAAGTCCCTCAATCAACTTTGCCAGTTTCATAGGCTTACCTCCGTTATTAATCAGTTTCAAATAATTCAAACCATACGGTAACAACCTGACCCTTATTAAGCTCCACGCCCGGCTCAAACTCCTGCCGGCGTGCCTGCCCGATTCCTTCAACCTTTATATTCAGTCCTGCCTTTGCCAGCGTTTCTGCCGCTTCATGTATTTCCTTGTTCAAAACGTTGGGCATCACAACTTTAATTTCTTCTTCGGGTTTGTATGTATACAGTATTACCGTGGAGCCGCTGGGAACACTGCTGTTCGGCTTTGGCGTCTGCTCATATACAATTGCGTCATCCTGCTGGTTTTCACCTTCAACTATGTAATTCAGTTCATAAACCTTCAGTTTTGCTTTTGCATCAGCAAGCTTCATGTTTCTTACTTCGGGAACATACATTTTTTTCAGCATCAACTGTTTGTCCTTCTCTGTATATTCCCTTTCAATACCCATGTAATCAAGTATTTCCTCCATCAGCTTTCCTGCAACGGGAGCTGCAATGGTACCACCGGTATGGGAGTAAACCTGGGGGTGATCAAGAATCACGATAAGGGCCACAGCAGGATCATCAGCAGGTGCGAAACAGGCAAAAGAAGCTATATATCTGCCTTCGGTATCAGTTTCGGTAGTTTCGGATGTCCCCGTTTTACCTGCAATCCTATATCCGCTTATATATGCGTTCCTTCCGGTTCCTTCTGATACAACACCTTCAAGTAACCCGCGCAATGTATCGGATGTCTGTTTCGAAATAACTTTTCTTACCACCTGGGGTTCTGACTTCTCTATTATGTTTCCTTCACTGTCGCTTATCTGCTTTACCAGTAAAGGTTTCATCAGGTTCCCGCCATTGGCGATTGCGCAATAAGCGGTAATCAGTTGCAGAGGGGATATTGTGAACCGCTGGCCAAAGGAACTTACCGCCATGTCAATCTCTTTCGGATCCTTATGCCACTGGTACTCACTGTCTCCCGGCTCACCGTTCAATGTTATGCCGGTCCGCTCCATGAAACCAAAGTTCTTTACATACTTATAAAATTTTTCTATCCCAAGGACCTGGGAAGTCTTTACAAATACCGGGTTGCACGAGTTATATACACCAAGGCGGAAGGTTTCAGCGCCATGTCCTCCGGCTTTCCAGCAATTGATACTATGTCCGGCCAGGTGAACGGTGGCGCAAACAAATGGAGTCTCAGGGGCAACCACTCCTTCTTCAAGAGCAGCTGCGGCTGTTATGGCTTTAAACGTAGAACCCGGTTCATATGTATCCATTAATGCCTTGTTTCTGAATACAGTTTGAAACAGATAATCCACATCTTCAGAACTGGATTTTCCCTGCCAGTCATCCCTGTCCAGAAAATCGGGCTTTGCGAACGGATCGTTCGGATCATAATCGGGTTTTGAAGCCATTGCGAGTATTTCGCCCGTTTTTGGAACCATTACTATTGCTGCGGCACCCCTTTTCAGATTATAGTCCAGCATCGCCTTTTCCAGCGCTTTTTCGGTAAAATACTGGATGGTTTCATCAATCGTCAGGTATATATTATATCCATCTATCGGTTCAACATAAGTTTCCGGACTGTATTTCACCTGCCTTCCTCCGGCGTCATATTCGCTCATAACCATACCCGGTTTTCCGCTTAATATTTCATCATATGTTTTTTCAATTCCGTTCAGTCCCTGTTCATCATCCCCGGTAAAGCCCAAAACATGGGACGCAAGGTTTCCGTTCGGAAAAAACCTTTTTGAATCCTCGTCAACATAAATACTGTCTATGCCATTCTCAACCAAGTATTCACGGACCTTTAATCCCACTTCCTTGTCAACTTTCCTTTTTATAAACGCCCATCTCATATTTGATGTTAACTTATCTTTAACGCTTTCGGGTGTCATATCCAGTATTTGGGCCAAATCATCGGCTATCCGGTCTATCCGTTCCGGATTATCCTTCATCTTGTCCATAAAATCGGGAGGATTAACCGAAATGGTTTCCACCGATGCACTGATTGCCAGGCCTTTTCCATTCCGATCATATATGGTTCCTCTTTTCGGGTTTATTATCCTGCTTCTGGTTTGATTCTCGTACGCCTTGATTGAAAACTCTTCACCCTTTACAATCTGGAAGTAACCAACCCTGCAAATAAGTGCAACTATTAATAAAGAGTATACAATAAACAGCACAAGCGACCTTTTTTTCACTTTAATCGTATTCGTAGCCAGATGAATCCCACCTTCCACCGGGTAATAAAAAGCCCTATATTATAAAAAAGGACTATAGATTGCCGCCTTCACGAAGATATTCGTTGCTGTTCAATCCATTGTCCCACAAATTTTCTTATTAATATATATTCGGAACATGCCCCCATCTTGACTCCAATTCTTTATAGCCTATATTTTATTCCATTCCGAAAAACATTAACAATGAGTTCAAAAAACTGTTTTTCTCCTCTTTTGATTCAATAACAAGTGTGCTGTAATTTACTTTGGGAACCTTTACGGGTACCTTCTGATAACTGTCGGGCATCTTCATATTCAACCGTTCTTCTGCAATTTTTCTTATGTTTTCCTGGTTAATCCTGGAGCCGATACTAACCTGAAGTTTACGGTTGCTGTCCTTCAATGACTCATATTCCTTATTTAAAGCCGAAAGTGCGTAATTCATTTCGGTTATTGTACTGTACCTGTAGATTATTATTGAAAAAACCGCAAAAATGATTACTATACAGACTATTATCTGTGTTATTGGAAATGCCTCGGGTTCAGGCTTTGCCAACACTCTTGGCGCTGGGGTGCTTTTTCTTTCAGTACCTTGCCGCTTTTGAGGGTAGGGCTGTTCCTGAAATTTAGGAGCAGTTGAGCCATATACATAATCGTAACTGTTTTTCATCCAATCACCCCTTTTACTGAAACAAGTTACCTGAAACAATAGACTCCCGGGGCCAAATTATAATATTGGCCACGGGGATCGAGCTAAATAAAATCTCAAAAGTTATAGTTTTTTCTTTGGTAAAATTTCTGTATAATCTCTTTTGTACCTTACACTTTTCTTCTTTTGTACAGCTGTCCTTTTCTTTTTCCTTTGTAGTTCCTGAAAACCTTTTCTTAAGTGGTATAAAGTTAATCCGGACATACAAATATTTGGCAAAATCCCTGTGTATTAAGTTATTCTCCTTTGTACCTTAATTGTTTTATCTTTTGTGCATTTCTTCGTTAATCCTTTGTATAATATCAACTAAAGTTTTTCTGCTATCCTCAACTTTGCGCTGCGTGCCCTGTGGTTACGTTCAAGCTCTTCCTCCGAGGGTGTAACAGGTTTTGGAGTAATTACTTTCACCTCTTTTACCGCATTACATATGCATTTCGGAAAGCCGGGAGGACATTTGCACCGTCCCGATCTGCTGATGAAAAACTGTTTTACAATTCTGTCCTCAAGTGAGTGAAAAGTGATGATACATAACCTGCCGCCGCTGTTTAGACTCTCCAGCATATCAGGCAGTACTGATTCCAACACCTCAAGTTCCCTGTTCACAGCTATGCGTATTGCCTGAAAAGTTCTCTTGGCAGGATGCTGCCCCTCCCTTCTTGCTGGTGCCGGTATTGCAGCCTTAATGATGTCAACCAGTTGTGACGTGGTTTCAATTACATAATCTTCCCGGGCTTTACAGATAAACTCTGCAATTCTTGCCGCCCATTTTTCTTCTCCGTAGTCCCTGATAATTCTTGCAATTTCATCCTTTGGCCAGGTATTGACAAGCTCTTTTGCTGTAAATCCATCATCCTGGTTCATACGCATATCCAGAGGGGCATCATTCAGGTATTTAAACCCTCTTTCATCTGCATCCAGCTGGTGGGATGAAACCCCCAGATCCATTAGTATACCGTCTACGGATTTTATCTTTTGTGCTTCCAGTATTTGTCTTATGTTTTCAAAGTTCTCATGTATCGTAATAAAGTTTCCTTTACTGCGTACGTTCTCAAGTTTTTCTTTTGCCGCCTCAAGAGCTTCCCTGTCCTGGTCTATTCCAATCAGCAAACCCCCGGGCCCCAATCTGTTCAAAATTTCCACCGAATGTCCGGCACCCCCGAGGGTGCAATCGACGTATACTCCATCCGGCCGGATATTCAAACCTTCTATGCATTCTTTCAGTAAAACAGGTTCATGTGCAAATTCCATTTTTATATCCTAAAACTCTATGTCCATTTCCTCCAACATAGCCCCGACTTCTTCGGCATCGGCATCTTCGTAAAGGTCAGGGCTCCAAATCTCCACTTTGTTCAAGCTGCCTATAAATAACAGCTCCTTATTCAGGAACGCATATTCCCTAAGGTGCTGTGGTATTAGTATTCTACCCTGTTTATCCAACTCGCATTCAGCCGCGTTGGAAGAAAAAAACCTTAATGCCTTTCGGTTTCCCTCTTTTGATGAAGGCATTGCTTTTTTTAACCTTTCAACCAGGTTAATCCATTCTTCTTCGGGATATATGTAGAGGCATTTTTCTATTCCCTTGGTAAGAATAAACTTCTCCTTGAGGTCAAAACGGAATGCTGCCGGTATAATCACCCTGCCTTTCGGATCCAATGTATTGGTATATTTGCCGATTAGCACCGTTTTCACCTCTTTCCTTTTATCAGAATAGGTCCTCCACTTTCCCCCACTTACCTCCACTTTGTTTATATTTTACTCCAAATTTAAACCATTAGTCAACCCTGGATTAAAATGTAAAGTAAAAACAACAGGCACCCCTATTCCGCATATAGAATGGGATGCCTGTTGAAAACACAATATATTGTATACCGGAACTTTATACCATACTATGCATGCCTATAATAAATTCTATCAGGCCTAAATAAAAAATGTTCTGTAATCCAAATTTAATTTTTGTAATATTTTTGTAATATCTATTCAAACATCGGCCGCTGCTTTCGCAGTGATATGCTTAGTACAATACCTACGGCAATAAGGTTTGTTGTCACCGAACTGACACCATAGCTTATAAATGGCAGCGGTATTCCTGTAACAGGAAGAAGCCCGATATTCATACCTACATTTTCCATGAAATGTGCAAAAACCATGGATACAATACCCATTACTACAAACGAGCCATACCTGTCACGCGAATACCACGCAATATAAATGCATCTTGCAAAAAACACGAGAAACAGAACTATCAGGATTGATGCGCCGAAAAAACCGAATTCTTCGGCAACAACCGAAAAAATAAAGTCGGTCCAGGAGTACGGAACATTTTCCGCTGCCATTCCTTTACCCCAGCCGCGTCCCCATAACTGGCCCGATCCGGCATACTGCACCGCGAGCCTCACCTGGTAATTTGCTCCCAGCGGATCGGCTTCCTTGTTAAAAAAACTGTAAAATCGTGATTTCATATGCTCGGGAAGATAATTATACATACCCGAAATGTAAAATATAAGCAGAGAAATGACCGCCAACCCCGATGACGCAAATATATATTTATACGGTATTCCTGCAAAAAACACCATGCAGATGAAAATAAAAACATAAACCAGGCTGGTTCCGTAGTCAGGCTGCAAAATAACAAGACCAATCGGCAATGAGGCAAAGAGGATTAATTTTATGTAATTATACTTTCCTGTTTTCGTTACAATACGCTCCAGGTATAAAGCTACGATAAGTATAAATGTAACTTTCCCCAGTTCGGAAGGCTGATATGACACCGGACCTAATACAAACCAGCCCCTGGTGCCGGTTTCCTTATCCCCCTTGCCGATAAAAAGAACAAGGACTAACAGAAGTATTGAAAAGAAATAAGCAGGATACCCAAGCATTTTATAATCCTTGTAATCGATGAGGCTTAGAATCACCATGGCTACAGTTCCTGCCACAATTCCAATACTCTGCTTTAATATTAAACTGTTATTATTCAGCTGCTTCGATACGCTTGCGATTACTATCAGCCCGTAAGCAGTCAATGCCACTACAAGAACAATTATAAACCAGTCATAGTGCTTTATTATGTTTATTTTTTTACTTTTTTCAACATGAAGCATGAATTAACCTTCCCAATCCAAATAGATATTACTGTTCGGTGCTGTGCTCCTCAGCTTTCGAAAGCTCAATACCGCTGTCTTCTTCTGTTTTCGAATATTCAGCAATGTTATCCGGGGCAGCTTCAGAAGCCTCTGTGCGGCTTTTGGCGTCCGCTTCCGGAACTTCACCCGTTATCCCGGTTTCATTACCGGTATTATCCGAAGACTTGTCCTCAATTTCGGTTAAAATATCCCTGTAAATACTGGGTTTATATTCTCCTTCATCATCCAGGCTCTCCTTTTTGCGTACACGTCTTACTATAAATACGATTATAAATGTTACCGCAAAAAGAATTCCTATTAAACGGTTTACATTAATATTCCCGACTTTCAGGTCAAAGCGCAAGCTGTCAATTACAAACCTTGCCATGCCGTACGAAATCATATAAAGGGAAAATACTTCCCCGTCCAGTTTTTTCCTGTTTCTGAAAAAGATCAGGATGAAAAATGCCACCAGGTTCCATAATGATTCATACAGGAATAGCGGATGAACCGGCAGGTTCGGATCCACTCCGGGAAAATCCGCCGGAGAATTGGCAATGGTGCTTTTTATAATATCACCGGTCATTCCCCAGGGCAAATCGGTATTGGGACCGAACAACTCCTGGTTTACAAAGTTGCCCCATCTTCCTATAACCTGTCCCAATACAAGATAAACCACAATGTGATCCAAAAGTTTCAGGGTATTTATGTTTCTTCTCCTGCAGAACAGGTAAATTGTTATGATGCCCCCAATTACACCACCATATATGGCTAGTCCGCCATGCCATATTTTATAAATTTCACTTAAATTGTTTCTGTAATAATCCCAGTTGACCAGGACATAAAAAATCCTTGCGCATAATATACCTACCGGCGTGGTTATAAGCACCAGATCAATAAGATCGTCCTGCTTCAGGCCATGTTTTTCGCTGTTCCTGAATATACCGATAAATATAACCAGGAATGCCAGTGAAGTTATAATACCGTACCAGTAAATTTTAACCTGCCCGACTGAAAAAGCCACCGGGTCCAGGTTGATTTCCAGACCAAGTTTTGGAAAACCTATATAATGCATACTTATCCCCCACATTTCTTTCTTGATATAAAAGCTACATTTTTATCAATAAAATAGTAACATATTTTCAGCTTTTATACATTAATTACGATTCATTTAACATAAAGTTTCATAGTTACTGTTCATATTTATCCTGCTGCGGGTCCTGATTCGTGTATTTTGCCTTCTTGAGCAACAAAGCATGTACTTTTGTACACGCTTTCAGTCATAAAAACAGTCCGGGTGCGAGGTCTTCATATCCAGCGCCGCTCATTTTCACGCTTATATTTTTCCGGGATACAGGATGGCTTCGCAGTGTGTTGCTCTTCGTCAGCAAAATCACCCGGATCACCCGCTATTATATGAACAGAAACGTTTGATACCAATTAAAAGAGTATTCCAACCCCCTTTTGATATTGCATGCATTACCGTTTAAGCTTTCATAGGCCAAATAACCGACAATGAAGGTTCGGTTGAAAAATGATCCCTGAATACTTTTTCTGCGTCATCTATTGTAAGTTCCTCGTATACCTTTGTAAGTTCAAAAAAATACACTCCATTAAAATATAGCGGAATGAATTCATGGGAGATATTCTCGGGCGAATTCAAATTCCCGATAAATCTTCCTTCATGTGCATTCTTTATTCGTTCAAAACTTTTCTTATCAATACCGTTTTTATGTGCCTGATTAATTGCTGCAAGAATTTTCTCATATACCCTTTCAGGATCTTTTGACTGGCCTCCCCATGCAGTATAACCAAAGGACCCCTCAAGGATTGCTTCACTTCCGAAACTCTGGTTAATCAATCCTTCATTGTATAGTTGATTATATAACACGGAGCTTCTGCCCATCAAAATCGAAAGAATTATCTCAAGGGCTGCTTTTCTTTTCAGCATGTCATACCCCTTAACATATGAATTGTCCTTGATTCCCATGTTAAACTGCGGCATTGCTACAGCAAGGTTTTTCTCTATGAATTTCAAATTGTGATGCTGCGGTTCATCAGGGAATATTTTCCTTATCCTTCCGGGATTGCTTTTTGCTTTTATACCATGCTCAACCATATTGAATACAGACTCCGGATCAACGTCACCCACAGTAACAATAACCATGTTTGAAGGGTGGTAAAAAGTATTATAGCATTTATAAAGCGTGTCTTTAGTAATTTCCGCAATGCTTTCCACCGTACCTGCTATGTCGATCCTGACAGGATGATTAACATACAACGCATTAAGAAGGTTGAAAAACACCCTCCAGTCTGCATTATCATTATACATGTTAATCTCCTGGGCAATGATTCCCTTTTCCTTTTCAACATTTTCATCAGTCAGATACGGGCTTTGAACATAGTCTATGAGCAGTTTGAAATTGTCCTCAAACCGGTCGGTGCATGAAAAAAGATAAACGGTCTGGGTAAATGATGTATAGGCATTGGATTCTGCTCCCAATCTTGAGAATTTATCCATCACGCTGCCGTCTTCCTGCTCGAAAAGCTTGTGCTCAAGGAAATGGGCAATGCCGTCGGGCACCTTGGTTTCCTTCTCTTCATCGGGCGCAATGAACGTATTGTTTATTGATCCATAATACGTGGCAAAAGTTGAATAAATCTTATTATATCCCTTCTTGGGTATTACAAAAACCTTTAATCCGCTTGAATGCTCATGTATATATATCTTCTCCTGAATCCGGTTGAACTCCAATATCTTCAATTTTACTCTCTCCTTTCACCTTCACCTGACAGGGATGTTAAAAAATAAACCGTATCCCGGGATATTTTTTCTGAAACCCTTACAACATCTTCTTTTGTTACAGCCATAAGTTTTTCGATAAAAGATTCCACACTGTTGTACTCTCCTGACAAATGCTGGCTAAGGTAAAAATCCACCATGCCTCCCTGGCTGTCCTGCATGGATTTAAGGCCTGTTACAAAACTCATTTTTGTGGCTTCCATCTCATAATCACTTATATCACCGTTTTCAATGGCCTTGAACTGATTCATAATAATTCTTTCTGCCTTTTCCCTCTGCGATATTTCAATACCGCATACGGCAACAAGCAGCCCCTTGAACCTTTCAAGACTGGAAAATGCCGAATATGCGAGGCTTTCTTTTTCCCTTACATTTTGGAATAATTTCGACTGGACTCCCCCGCCAAGAATTCCATTGTATATAACGAGGGGATAGTATTCAGGATTGTTCGCTTCAATCTGGGTCCTGAACCCGATACACAGTTTTCCCTGGCTGACATCCATTGGTTCTTCTATATGCCGTACCTCTTTTACTTCCTTTTTAACCTGTATTCCGGGAAGGTTAATCAAGTTTCCCCTTTCAACGGTCTCAAATTTTCCTATATATCTCTCCAGTTCAATATCACTGACATTACCTGATATATATACATATACGGGGCATCGGGACAAAAGCTCTTTATAACGGGCCATTACTTCTTCGTTGGTTAATGCCCTGGCATTTTCTTCATCTCCGTCCTCATACACTGCAAAGGGTTCATCTTTACACATTTCTTCCATGCACCTTTGCAGTGCATAATACATCTTATTGTTTACGCGGCTTCGGATTCTTTGTATCAGGTTCTCCCGTTCCTGATCAAAATAGTCTTCTGAAAACATGTTATTTTCGGTAACGGGGTCTGTTAAAACCTCGAACAGCAGGTTCCCTGCCTCTTCAAAAAGCTTTGTGCCGTTCACGGTGAACCTGTCGGAGACAAATCCGGCACTCAATTGAATCAGCTGGTATTCTCCCTTTTTGTGAACCGCAACATTTATAGCCGCTCCATATAATTCCTCAAGCCTTAATGCCAGTTCCTGCTGTGTAGGGTAACGCCTGCATCCTCTTCTTAAAATATAGGGAATAAGCGCGTTTTGGGTGGCCCTCGCTTTATTTAAAGGATCCAGAATGAAAATATCGATCCTGACCGTTTTAAACTTCTCAGACTTCACATGGAAAAAAGAAATTCCGTCTTTTTGTCCAAGCTTTACAACAGAATGCGAACTATCACTTTTCACTTCATTTCATCCTTTCTTTTTCAGGAATCATTACTTTTTATTCATACCCATAGTTTTTATTATAAATACATATTTGCCGGTTGTTTTGAAAATTGATTTTTCCGATATATTACACAGATTGGTTCCGTATAAAAACAATTACCGTTCAGAGGTTTGTAAAACATTGCAAAGCAGTACCTTTGAACATTAACCAAAAGTCCGGAGGAATGTAAAATTGTTTTACATAAGACTTGAAAACCAGGTACATTTGCTCATTATCCTGATATTCTCAGCATATATATATTTATCGTCGTTATCCATAAAGCTTGATCCTTTTCTGAAAAACCTTGGAGCATCGTTTTTTTCTCCTTTGATTCTTGGCATAATGTCCTTTTTATCACTGAATACGGCTTTTTCGGAAAGCTACCTTTTCTTTTCCGAACTTATCCTTATAACTGCCGTTTTAATAGCTATTGCCTTTAAAAACAGCAAGGAGATCAACTCCCTGGTTTTTATTCTGCTGTATGCCTTTCCTCCCGCAGCAGCATTGTTAAACCTTAATTTCGGTTTTTTGAATTACCGGGCAATACTTGATATAATCCTGTTTTCTTTTACGGGTATCATAGTTTTGGTTATAATCGTATGTATCATTGGGAAAAGGTATTCCCTTATGGTTCTATATACAGGTATTCTTTTTATTTGTGCTTCATTGGTGATACCTGAAACAACGGCTTTAAACATCACAGTAATAGCTGCATTACTGCTTAAGGCGACAGGATACATGTTATGCGCCGGTTTCTTCTGCAAATCTTCGGTTTACAGGCTGCAACAGGAATATGAAAAAGTTTCGGGGGAATTAAACAGGATTAACGATAATATCCAGAGAGAAATCAATTTCCGGGCGGCACATATGGATCAGTTGAGAGTACGCCCGCAGGACGTGAGAAAAACCGATATGCTGACCGGAACCTACACCAATAAGGCAATACTGGATTTTGTTGAAATGCATATGGAAAAATATCCCGACAAGGAATTTTCGGTTCTACTCATCGATATTGACAATTTCAGCGAAATAAACAGTAAACTCGGTAAAAATGCGGGAAACAAATGCATCAGGGATCTTGCAGGCATTATAAAAAGCAAGCTGCGAAATGATGATAAGGTGGGACGTCTTGAAGAAACCTGCTATTTGGCAGTTATGCCCGGTACAAATGCCGGGAATGCATATTCTGTGGCGGATCAGCTGAAAAAAGAAGTTGAAACCAAAAGTTCACCTCATATTACGGTTTCGGTCGGAGTGGCATCCTACCCTCAGGATGCGGGAAACCTTAAAGAAATAATAAATGCCGCAAAAAAAGCCATGCATGCTTCGAAAAAGTAATCTCTCTTATCTGTCAGGCTGTTTCATTGAATGAAATGATTCCAACCGGGCTTTCACCACCATTCACTTAACTTGTTGTGCCCGGTCGGGTTTCATTATGCCAATAAAACAGTTCAACATCACCTGAATTTAACGTTTTTCCTGAATTGCATTTCAAAATGGAATATATATCATCGGAAATCTGTTTTTTACTGTAATTAATTAAAAGTTTATTGCAGAAAATATTTTATGTTTCAACATAAAGATAGAAAATGGAGCGGTTACATGGCAAAAAGGGTTTTCCTCATTTTTACTGTTGTGATGGTTACAATATCGGGTATCTGCATTTATGCAATCGTTTCAGATGCAAAAATCAAGCTTTCGGAAATGCGGAAAATACAGGTGAAACTACCTGAAGAAAATGGCGTTATGATAACTCCGATAATACCTGAAAGCAGTATTGATGAACCGTGGGAATTAACCGAAGCAGGTCAGGCTTTGACAAACAACCAGAGATATTATACAAGAATTACAGATCCGGGTGACAAAAATATCCTGTTGATAGGTAAAGATCCCACTTATTCCAATTTTGACACGATAATTATTGCAAGCTTTGACACGGAGGATAAAACCGTCAGGCTGATTGATATACCCCGGGATATTTATATTGATTATTCAGATGACATTTTAAAGGAGTTTGAGAAGAAAGCACCTGATTTTTACAGGGAAAAAGGCAACCGAAAAATAAACGCAGCCCACGCACTGGGCAGGCATCTGGATTATACACCCGAAAATGCCAGGTTTCCGGGAAAACCCGGCATTAATTTTTTAACTGATCTGCTTTACGAGATTTTTGCTGTCGATATTGATGATTACATTGCCGTTGAAACCGACGGATTCCGTGAAATAGTTGACTACTTCGGCGGTGTGGTGGTTAATGTTCCGATATATATGCATTACGAGGATCCGACCCAGGACCTTTATATCCACCTCGAACCCGGCGTTCAGCTCCTTGACGGCAAAAAAGCCGAGGGTTTTGTAAGATTCAGGCAAGGATATAACCGGAAGGGCGAATATATAAGTTACTCGAGATCGGAAAATACCTTTCTTTTTTTAAAGTCCTTTTTCGAACAGCATTTTACCATTAAAAATCTTGATAAAATCGGTAAGGTATATGAAATTGTGAAAAAAAACACCGAAACAAGTGTCAAAAGCTTGAGTGAGACATATGAATATGCATTACTTGCAAAGAAAATAATAGACGAGGAGTATGATATAGAACATATTACTATAGAGATTAACGGCAAGAAAACATTTAACGGGGCTTTATATGAATTGCTTAAAACAGAATAGCTCTCTTCACATCTGTCACTTTGAGATATTATGCAATGCAAGGAAACTTTCAGCGTAACGCAGCAGTAAGAGATGTACAGTCAGGTCGAGGATATGCAGCCTGATTACCCCATAGCCGGAGCTGCGGGTGATCCGGGTGATTAATACGACGCAGGGCATAAAAAACAGGTGGATTAACATCCACCTGTTTTTGTTTAATTCATTCTATAGGTTTGTACTGGTAGGTAACCTGGTCACCCATTATAGTAACAAGGATATATTGTGCAACTTTTTTGTTTTCCGCCGTAAGGTTCTCAATATCAAATCCACATGTTGAGAAATATCTTACTCCCCTGTCCCTGGTCACCTCGTTCTTATTTCCTTTATAGAATACCCAGACATTTTCAAACTTCGAACCTGCATATTCGGCCAGGATATCCCTCAGTAACCTGCCTTCAAGCTTGTCACTGAATGAATCGGGGGTATTCTCCAGGAACAGGAATACGTTCTGTCCCGTAAAAGAGTCGAGCTGCCTTATAAGCCACTGCCACTGTCCTGCAGCACTTGTCCTCAGGCTTTTCGTTCTCATATCAAGCTGAATAAATCTCGAACCTTGCATATCCATTGATGCATATCCGGTACCAGTTGCAAGGGTGGGTTTCTGAACCTTCGATACCACCTGGTGTGAACCGTTCCCCACAAAAGCACCTATTTCTATATACTTGTTTATTTTATCGGCCAGAAAATCTGTAAGGTATTTCTCCACGTCATTGGCAGGTTCGCGTGATTCTCCAAACACCGAGAACCTGTAGTTGTTCTCTCCGATTACATAAGTAACCGCCTGGTTCTTGCTGTCCACCAGAACGGTATCTCCAGGAATATTATTGAAATTAACAGTTTTATTTGTTTTGACTTTGAACTGCAAGTCATCCAGGTATATATGCCCTGTTTCATTTATGGGTTTCGGATTTACAACATATAACTTTGTAACCCTGGCAGGTCTTTTAATGTGAGATATTTTCCCTTCCACATACTCCCACCCGGTCCAGCTGATTCCTTCCGCAAGCATGACATAATTTACCTTGCCGTCAGCATCTACCACTTCAGCCCTAAGCCAGCTTTTCGTAAATCTCTGGCTGTATGCCCATAATCCGACTGTTTCAGCACCTTCAGGAATACTGATTCCTTTATCAGGCAGCTTGATATATGCTGCCTGAGTTTCAGGAGTTTCCTTGAAAACATAATCCAAACGAACACTTGACGTACCGGAATTGGCATATTCACTTGCAATGTTGACTTCGCCGGGGACCCAGGAAGGATATGACATAAATTCAATATTATCTTCCTCAAAGCTATGCACAACCATGGTTTCCACCCCGGGTATATCGGTATTGCCTGTCATTTTGTCCTTTTCCACGGTGATAACACTTAAATCATCAATAAATACTGCTCCCGCCTCTTCAACAGGGTTAACCTGCACCAGGTATATCCTTTTCAACCGGGCGGGGAGAGGAACACCATTCAACGGGATTTCCACATATCTCCATCCAACCCAGTCCAGTTTTGTCAAGTCACCCAGCCTGTATACCTTGTTCTGGCTGTCATGCACTTCTATCCTCAGCCAGTTGGAGTTCTCATGGTCATTGTAAACCCAGAATCCAACCCTGATTGCATTTGCCGGCAAAGATACACCATCGCCGTTCAATACAGCGTACACAGCCCGGTTTGTTTCAGCCTGCTCGAACCTGTATGTCAGTTTTCCCGACGCATTTCCGCTGTGTTTCTGCTCACTTGAAATCTGATATGCCCCACTTACCGTTGACGGGTATGACAGGAAAGTTGCATTCTGCTTTTCGAAATCATCAACAAGCGTTGATACCGTAGGAAGAACGGTTACGGCACAATATGCATGGGTATCGCCAACCGATGCGGTTATGTAGCCATATCCGGGATTTGTCGCTACAAAAGTGTCGACCGAAAGAAAACCTATACCTCCTGTTGTCTTCCACTCAATGTGCTCGGGACTGATGGATGCCGTAAAGCCTTCTGCATCCTCACCAGTGACCGTGAACTTCTTCCGCTCTTTTGTAATAAGTGTTATGTTATTACTGCTCAGGGTTAACTTCACCGGACCGCTTAATACTTTAACATACATATCGGCAGAAATGTCTCCTACTGTTGCCGTCACTTTTGCAGTACCAGCAGATTTTGGCTTGAATACGCTTCCTTCAAAACTGCCGTCCACACCTTCAACTTGCCAGGTGACTTCTTCGGGGTTTATCCGGATTGGATTGAAGTATTCATCATATCCTTTTACGGTAAATTCCCTGGATGTATTCACAAAAACATTTGATTCTTCGGCTTCTATGTATAATCCTGCCAAAGGTGAAGGCGGCGCCAGGGAAAATATTCCGATTGCATTGGGAATTCTTCTTTGCACTCCGTCACTTGGCTTGTTCTGAACAACAACATTTTCAGTTCCTGGTTCTCTTGAAGCTATCGTTGAGGAACCCCCACCATCCATCATAATCGCATTATATGCTCCAATTTCAAGCATAAACTCTGCCATCTCGGTCATTGTCATACCGATGCTATGCGATTGCCTGCCGTCAACGACAACCATGTAAATTGTTTTTCTGTCCTGGCTGATTCCCACAGCGGTTCTCGGATGCCTTCCGGCCACTTCGTGCGTAAATGTTTCAGGTATAACCCCATCGACAACCAGCATCCCGCCTCCGCTCACAGCCATTTGCAATCCGGCCCAATCCGGAGTTGTAATTACTTCAAACCGTACGGGATCACCCACATTAAAATTATTTACAATCAACGGTGTGTTTTCTTTTCTTGTAATAACAACGTACCCGTCTATCGGTATCTCGGTGGCGGGCATGTTTATACGGATTTCCTTGACAATTCCGTTTTGTACCACCATCTCGGTAATGTCCGAATATGTGCCGTTACGATTACCCACCGTTGTTGTTGTCCATTTTCTGTCCAATACTGTAAAATCGCTGTACCCGTAATATGGTTCATTGTATCTCGATATATTTATGTATTCATCATTGGGTGCATAAATGCGCATATCTGCTTTCCAGTAATTAATAATTCCATTTCTCGCTTCATCAATGGCAAAGGTGGCCATATTGTCCCTATCCTGGTTAAAAGTTGCATCAGCGGTTTTTAAGTCATGGGACTGAACCATCGGTCCGATAACGTTCTGCATTCCGGCCTGATCCGAACTTAAAAAGAAGCTTGCGTTTACACCTGCTATTGCTCCCCATTCTTTCATATGGTCGGTTGTTGATAACGGTTTTTGAATTGTCCCGGTGTTCGCCAAAGCATCAATATGTACGTTGGAATCATTCAGATCGGCTCTCAGCACATAAATCTTCTGCCACCCGAATTCGGTATACCTTGTTATGGTATCCTGTACCACACCTGATGTAATAATCTTGGTCTCAACCGTCTGATAAATAACAGGATTAGTTGATGTTACAGTCTCATTCGCATATGCAACCGAATTGATTCCTGAGAAAAATAACACTGACGATAACAACAAAACTGCAGCTTTCTTCAACCTCATTACCAGATCCTCCGTATAGCCTTTTTATCTTCTGTTATGACGTACACTTTTTTTAGACGTATTAAACCAGGCTTTGTTCCACTTTTTTGTCAGCTTCAGTCAAATTATGTCTTTCCATAAAGTGCATACTTTGAGCTACTGTTCAAGAACTTGCTTTCAATATCCATCAGCGGTTCCTGATTCGTGTGTTTTGCTTCCTTGAGCAACAAAGCACCTGCTATAACATAAATTTGATGTTGTGGTTTCCATATCCAGGGCCGCTCAGTTCCACGCCTTCAATTTACCGGAATGCAGCATGGCTTTGAAGTGTGCTGCTCTGTGTCAAATCACCCGAATTACCCGCTGTCATACTAACCCATGAACAGTAACTATACTGATATCACTATTTTACCATTTACAAGCAAAAATAACCACTTTAAGCTTTTTACTTTTCTATTAAGAAAATAACAAGTTTAAGTCAATTATATTACACAAGATAAAGCAGGAATAAAAGGTTCAGCACTTGGAAAAGAACATGAACCAGAAGTATTTGTTATACTCACCTTCACGCTCATAATCGCCCGGGATGCAGAATGGCTTAGCTGCGTGGCGCTCTTTACCTGAAGAATCATCCGAATCACCTGCTGTTATACGAATCTCCGGACAGTAACAGGTGTTTTTTGCATATATTAATAACAATTACTTGGGTATATATGTAGTATAATTGACTGAATAAATCATATATCCGGGAGATAACTGCATGTATATGGATTTATATTTGAATGTCAAAGGTGTTTCGGTACGGTACAGGGAAGCAGGCAGCGGTGAACCTCTGGTTCTTGTGCATGGAATTGCAGGTTTCCTGGAAGAATGGGAGCCTGCAATGGAAAAACTCCGCAATTATTACAGGGTAATTGCCCTTGATCTGCCGGGGCATGGATTAAGCGACAAACCGGATATACCATATACTATTGACAATCTGACTAATTTTTTAAAAGATTTCGTAACAGCGATGAAACTTGAAAACTTTTATCTGGCAGGACATTCCCTGGGCGGGGCTGTGTGTCTCAATTTTGTTATAAAATATCAGTTTTTGGTTAAGAAGCTTATTGTTATAAACAGTGTATTTACAAAAATTCCGTTTTCTATCAGGCTTTTTTCGATAAATCTTCTTAAAAAAATAAACATGCCGATACCCCGTTGCATCGTAAAAAGCGTTACACGGTATAGTTTTTATGACAGGAAAGCCGTTTCACGCGATTGGCTTGACCATGCATGCAGATATATCAACCAACCCGGTTCATTAAGAACCATGTTCTCAATCATTCACGAAAGCACATCGTTCAACGGCCTGAAAAAAGGGTTGGTCGATACATTCATGCATGGACTTGGACAGATAAAAATCCCGGTCCTGATTGTATACGGCGATAAAGATCGGGTACTGCCCAACCGGAATTCGCTTTTGCTTAATAAACTTATCAGAAACTCAATGATTTACAGGATCAGAAACTGCGGCCACGAACTCCAGTGTGAGCAATGCGACGCTTTTTGCGATATTGCTGCGGGATTTTTGGAAGGCAGGATTTAACCCTGCTTCCTGTCTCCAAACAGCTTTTTGCCGATAAAAAGGATACTGCCGTCTTCCGCATCATGGATCACAAATATAAATGGGCGATTGGCAATAAATTTCACCGGTTCGGAATATGAAGTTGTTACAAATTCACCCACCGTTACCGCGGCAGCCTCGGTTCCTTTCTCGTTCACATCAACCACCGCCTTGTGAAGAACCCGGCTAATGAATATATTCTCTGCAATTCCGCTGAAATCGGCATTTTCTGAAAAAATCTCCCCCATACCAAGGGATACCAGTGTCTTGTTTAATTCCTTAATACCGTATTCCATTTTAAATTTTGGAATTTCCAGGTGCAGCTTGATAATTGGTTTGAAATTTTCAAGCAAGGCATCCCATTGTTTATAATCAAATTCATCAATAAACTCATTAATATCCTTATTGGGCAGGATTACTATCATACCGGCCTTTCCACCGCCATATGGAAGGCTGACCGCTGTATAATCGCCTGATTCAGCCAAGGCTATGCTTCCGGTTCTTTGCATCATTTGAACCTTGTCGGTCAACCTGTCATAGGAGTAAAAGTCGGCTTCATAAGTATCCCTGGCCTTAAAGGCTTCGGTCCATTCACCTTTGAAATATATTGCGTTTATCAGGTACATCATGACATCAGCCGGTATGGGAGGATTAATGACGGACGGTATAAGATTGTTGGTTTTTTTTGCAACCCAGTTGTTTATTTCATTGGCTGATTCGGCTTTGTTAAAATCCAGTCTTTTTACATCGGACAAAAGATAATCCCTGTTGAGTTCCATAAAGCTTTGACTGATTTCAAAACCTTGCCTTAACCAAATCGAATTCGCAATTTCTATTTGCACCTTTTCATCCAAACTGTTTAAACGGCTGATTAAATACTTATAACCCGCATTCAGGTCATTAACCGGCATACCTTTGTAATGCATTGCTTCTGCCATTGCTTCCCTGGTTGTTCCCCCGGCGCCGTTATAGGCCATCGTCAGCATAGCCGATACCGAAAGCGGGGACATGAATATTTCTCTTTCGTAGTCCTCCTTGTTTAATGTCCTGAAAAGCTCCCATGCAAATTTTTTGTTTGCATCAACCAGTTCATTGTTTTTCCGTCCGGCTGCCTCTCCATCTTTGTTTTCCTGTTTTTTTACAATTTCTTCATTTTCCTGTACAGGCGGATTGTTTTGATCTCCTGTGACAGTAGAATCAAATATGCCCGCACACCCGGACAAAAACATTGCAAAAATCAGAAAAGCTGATAGAAAAACATTCCTTTTCACTTGCAGCAACCTCCTCCATAATTTAAATTTATAATTCTCAGCAGACATTATTTTGACAGAAAGAAATTTCAAATCACCCGATGTACTTTTTTCTGCAGGAAAGCCTGGCATTCCTCCTGCAGAAAGGAGGTGAAAAAAGCATAGCCGCAACCGTTTAAGTTGTGAACTATGCTTTTATTAAAATACAGTTGCGGGTTAGCCAGTTATACTGGTTAGACTCCAACAACGAAAAAAAGTTCCAATAAATTAAGTAAAATTTATAAATCATTAAACAATTATTTCTTAACGCTTATAATCATCCCATGACAATAATGCATTCACAAACAGTTCCTGCAGGCTTTACCGGTATTCTGTCGGTTTCAACGCCATCAACAATTATCTTTTTAACACCCTTGGAAACTCCTTCGGGATTTTTAACTTCTATATTATACGTGCAGCCCCTGAACTTCCTTTTAACCTTAAAACCTCTCCAGTCGGCAGGTATGCATGGGTCCACGGTCAGGCTTTCATACCCGGGCCTGATTCCCAGGATATACTGGCTTATGGCAACCATATTCCATGCTGCCGTACCCGTAAGCCACGAGTTCCTGGCTGTTCCAAACTGGGGATGTTCCTTGCCGAGAATATTCTGGCAGTAAACATAAGGCTCCACTTCCAGCAGTTCGGCATCATCGTTGCGTCTTGCAGGAAGAATCTGCCTGTAATACCGGTAAGCCCTGTTTCCATTGCCCATTAAGCATTCTGCAATCATAACCCAGGGGTTTGCATGACAAAAGATACCGCCATTTTCTTTTGCCCCCGGCGGATAGGTTGTTATTCCTCCCTTTGCCGGATCATATTCGGGGTAGCCCGGATACAATAAAACAATCCCGTATTCGGTATTCAGGTATTCGTATACCGAATCAAGGCATTTTTTGGCATATTCTTCGTGTGCAACCTGGCCCAGCACAGCCCAAGACTGGCTGTTTACAAATATCTTTCCGAATTCGTTTTTCCCTGAACCGAGGATGTTGCCTTCATCATCAAATGCCCTTATGTACCAGTCTCCGTCCCAGCATGATTCATTAATGGCTTTTTTCATTTCGTCATACATCTTTTTATATTTTTCCACGCTGTCATTATCTTTCAAAAATTCGGCCATTTGCATCATTTCCAGGGCAGCTTTGCAGAAAAGCATTGAAGTAAATACACTTTCGGCAATCCCGTTTCCGACATCCAGGTTCAAAGTATCATTCCAGTCAGCCCTGCCGGCAAGGGCAAGTCCATGAGGACCGCGATGCATATGCGTGAATTCAAGTGCCTTGTCCAGGTGCTCCCATACCGTATCTTCGGTCTTGTTATCGTTATATAAAACAACAGTGTTTAAAAAATCAAAGTCGCCAGTTTCCTTTAAATAAGCGTTAACCGCCAGCGGAAGCCACAAGTGATCATCGGAATACCAGTCAAATTTCACAACAGGGGCATCACCAACTCCTCCTTCACCTGTTAACGGGAAAAACAGGTGATATACACGACCGTCGGTGTACTGGCAATGTATTAGTTTTTTAATAAGCTCACTTGCCTGGCCGGGTATCGAATGCATTACCCCCAGGGTATCCTGTGCGCTGTCCCTTATTCCCATACCCCTGCCCAGTCCAAGCTGGTATAGCGATACAAACCTGGACCAGTTAAAGGTAATTTTACATTGGTACTGGTTCCAGGTGTTTACAAACAGGTTGGTTTCTTCATCGGGGGTTTCGACATAAAGCTTCCCAAGATATTCCTCCCATGAATCCTTTAACCTGCGAAGTGATTCTTTTACATTATGCAGGTTCAAATAACCGCTTATATCATCCCTTATTGTCTTTTTGTTTTCAGTAAAGCCGAGTATAAAAACCATTTCCCGGTCTTCACGGGCAGACAGGTCCAGGTCAATGCAAAAGGCTCCTGCGCCATTCATCCTGTATGATATGGAATTGGAGCAGGCTCCAGATTCCACCGCGATTGGATTTGCTTCTGAACGGTATTTTCCTATAAATGATTCAAGACTTGTGTCAAAACTGTCTATCTTCTCACCGGTTGCAAAGAAAGTGCAGGCATCCTTATACTGATGCGGGTGCCATGTTATAATCCGGTCTTCATATCTTCCCTGGTTAATTTGCTGAACCCAGTCAACATTCTGCTGATCCTTAATGGCATCCCAGAAACAGAATTCTGCATAACTGAAAACCTGGAGTCTTCTTTCGGTGTGACCAAGATTCCTGATATGTACAAGCCAGATTTCAAAATCCCTGTCATCGGGCACGAAGTAAGTTACATCAGCCGCTATTCCCTTATATTCGCCTTCCAGGACAGTGTATCCCATTCCATGCCTGCACCTGTATGAGTCAAGCTTTCTTTGAACAGGCTGGTACCCGGGATTCCAGTACTCACCTGTCGCCTTGTCGCGAATATAGATATATCTTCCAGGTCTGTCCATCGGAATATTGTTGTACCTGTACCTTGTAATTCTTCTGTTCTGTGGATCCTTGTGAAAACTGTAGCCGCCCCCGGTGTTGGAAACAATACCTCCATATTTCCCGCTTCCTATGTAATTTATCCATGGAGTTGGAGTATCAGGTCTTGTAATAACATATTCACGGGCCTTTTGATCAAAATAACCGTACTGCATTACAATACCTCCACTATATAAATTTATGTTGTGCCGGACCCAAAACAAAAACCGCACAGCTTATGATCCAGTCAGCAGGTTCATTCCGGAAGGCAACCGCTTCAGCACAACATTATAAATCAAGGATCTAACAAAGCATCGCACTTTTCCAGGAAACGCTCAATATTCTTTTTCTCTTCGGATACAAGCCTGTCCGTCACTTCACCCCTGCCCAACCTGTCGCACATGGCGAGCAGCGCAATTTCATGTACAGGCACTTCTTTCACCATTGTTTCCAAATCTGCAAAAGGTAAATTTTTTATCACCATTAATACCTGCATATGCCACCGTACCATTTTTGAAACTTTATATATGAAATCCTTATCACAGCTGAAAGCTCCAAGAAATTCAACTGTCATTTTTTCGCCTATTTTATCGTGGTCATATGCAGTTATTTTTCCTCTTCTTACCCTGGTTGAGGGAGGTTTCCCTATGTCATGCAACAGGCATGACCACATAAATACCATTTTATCATCACTTTTATCTCTTACAAGAGCCCCGTTATCCACAACATTCAACGTATGATTCCATACATTTCCCTCAGGATGCCACTGGGGATTCTGTTCTGTTTGCTTCAGCAGGCTGAGCATGGTAAAAGGATATTCTTTATTGAAAAATTCCTCATTCTCAATTTTTCTGAAATATACGGACGGTTTGTCATCTTCCAGCAGGTGCTTGGTAAATTCATCAAAATACCTATTTAGCATTTGTTGTCTCCATGCTGATAACATATTTGTGTTTTCTCTTTATATTGTTTCTTATAATTCTCAAATAATTCCCGGAATTCTTCAAGTTCAACAAATGCTTTTTCTGAAAGGCTGTAAATTCCATGTTCTTCCCTTGTAAACCAGCCATAATGGTTGTCAATGAGAATCCTGCCGGCTTTATCGGTTAAACCGGCGGTTTCCTTTATAAATCTCACCTTGCATGGACCGTATATACTTAATACTGCCGCTATCCTTATTGCAGATTCCCTGTATGCGGTCAGGAGCTTTTTCCGGTTGCTGCCTCCAATATTATATTCCGCGCTTCGTTCATGAATTTCATCCAGTAATGCTTTCCTTCTTTTTTTATTCGAATTAAGGCTTTTCTTTCTGTCAAACAACACAGGTTCTATAACTTCTTCCACGCATGTATGGCGGTCGTTTATCGTGACCAGCAGCAAACCAAGCTCAAGGCGCCTTAGCAGATGGCAAATATTCTGCCAGCGCTTTTTATACATCATTTTACTTTTCTTCGGGACCGCAATGTATACAAGCTCGGTGAGCCTTTGCCTCTGAACCGCCTGCAGGATAACGTCAAGATTAAGGCTGGTTTTCATTTCAACTATGATCAATGTATTGCCCTTAACTGCCGTAACATCACAATTCTTAACCTCACTGTTGACGGTAAAGCCCAGGCTCTCAAAATATGACCGCACCGGGTTATAAAGAATTGTTTCATTAATTTTCTCTATTTTCCCCAAGATACCACAGCCTTTGTTCATGTCATTAAAGAAGGCGGTACTTATGTTCATTCTGCCTTGGTTGCTGTTAACACAAAAATGTCCTTTTTTTCTTTGTCTGTGCCCGGTAATTTTTCGAAATCAATATTACCGAATCCTGCCTCCAAAAGCCACTGTTCGAGAGCAGCAGGGTTTATTCCCTTATGGCGGTCATGCATGCTTTTTTGGAACTCTTCATCATCATGCGGCAGCAGTTCTGCAACGAACAGAACACCTTTCGGTTTCAGAACGCGGTAAAATTCCTTAATAATCTCACCGGGAAATTCAATATGATGCAAAATCATCGATGCGCAAACCAGGTCCACCCGGGCATCCCTAAACGGGACTTCACTTTCCTCACACTCCACGGTAAGTATGTTTGCTATACCTTGCAGCTTTGCTTTTCTTTCCAGCTCGTCAAGCATCGACGCAGACATATCCATGGCAATAATTTTGCCTACATGTGAAGCTATACCCCGGGAAATAAAACCATCACCCGAGCCGTAGTCCAGTACCGTCATATCCTTGTTAAGCAAATTTGAATCAATCAACTTGTTAATTATGGAATGATCATACAGCCCCGAACTAATTTCTTCCCACTTATCGGCTATTTTCTCAAAAAACTGCCTGGTATCCTGCTCGCTGGACGAATACATTTTCGAGCTTCCTTTTGACAACCAGTCAACCAGGGCATTTTTTGAGAACCTCCATTCCCTGCCTATTTTCCTTGCAGGAACATCCTCTTCCCTTAAGAGCTTTATAAAGGTTTTGATGCTTACACCGAACAGTTCGGCAGCTTCATCCATGTTAAGAATTTCCTTCTCCAAAAACAATCGCACCTTTCATGCAATATAGGGTTCCCGGGTCAGCTCCATAGTCCCTTTATTGTTTATTTCCTCCGGTATCTGGCGCCATGCCGCATATCCTGTGCAGCATTTATTGCCATACTACCAGCTGTTAATGTATCTTCTCTGTTCGTCGGTAAGCTTATCTATTGTTATACCAAGACTTTCAAGCTTCATCATTGCAATTTTCTGATCAATTTCTTCTGGTATTTCAAATACTTTCGGCTCGAGCTCGGAATGATGGTTCAAGATATATAGCGCAGCATAAGCCTGTACCGCGAAACTCATATCCATAATCTCTGCAGGATGCCCGTCACCGCATGCCAGGTTTACAAGCCTTCCTTCTCCAAGCAGATAAACTCTTCTTCCGTTATTTAATTCATAGCAGGTTATATTCCTTCTTGATTCATTTATACTGCTGCTTACTTCTTCCAGCTCAGGAATACATATTTCAACATTAAAATGCCCGGCATTGCACAGAACCGCGCCGTCTTTCATTTTCAGGAAATGTCTTTTCACTATCACTTTATTGCATCCGGTTACGGTGATGAAAATATCACCCAATTCGGCTGCTTCATCCATCGTCATGACGCTGAAGCCGTCCATAACCGCTTCAATCGCTTTAACAGGGTCTACTTCGGTAACAATAACTTTTGCACCCAGCCCCTTGGCTCTCATTGCAACGCCTTTGCCGCACCATCCATAACCGGCCACAACAACAGTCTTGCCCGCCACTATCAGGTTTGTTGTTCTGTTTATACCATCCCATACCGACTGACCTGTTCCATAACGGTTGTCAAACAAGTGTTTACACATGGCATTATTAACAGCCATCATCGGGAATTTTAAAGTTCCTTCCTTTTCCATTGCCCTAAGGCGCAGTATGCCTGTGGTGGTTTCCTCGCAGCCGCCGTATATTCCAGGAAGCAGTTCCTGTTTCCTGGTATGAAGGGCATGAGTCAGGTCACCGCCATCGTCAATGATTATATGCGGACCGTGACTCAATGTTTCATCAATGAAATGATCATATTCTTCGGATGTGGCATCGTACCATGAATAAACATTGATGCCGTCTTCCACCAGTGCAGCCGCAACATCATCCTGGGTTGAAAGCGGATTACTGCCGGTAACCGCCATTATGGCACCACCCGCTGCAAGGACTTTCGAAAGATATGCCGTCTTTGCTTCAAGGTGAATTGAAAGTGATATTTTTATACCTTCAAACGGTCGGGTTTTTCTGAATTCCTGTTCCAAGCCGCTTAAAATCGGCATATTCCTTTTTACCCATTCAATTTTCTGCCTGCCCGACGGGGCAAGTTTTATATCTCGGATTATACTTTTCATGTTTAAATTCTCCATTGTTAAAAAATTATATGTTACCTTTTGACAAGATATTATACCATTGAAATCAAGCTTTATTCAAGTAAATTTACAGCTATGTTCAGTTAATGTAGTTTTATTTTCAGTGAAGATTCCAAATTACTGTTCAGAGTTTCGTATAACAGCGGGTGATTTGGGCGACGCAGGGCAATACACTTCAAAGCCACGCTGCATTCCAGTGAATTTTGAGCGTGGGTACTGAGCGTTCCCGGATATGGAGACCACAATGTCAAAATTATTTTATACTGCGGAGCGTGTGTTTTAGCAGGTGCCTTGTTGCTCAAGGAGACAAAACACCCGAAGCAGGACCCGCTGCATACCGGTACCTCTGAAAAGTAACCTGTGCAAAAGTAAACTTAAAATATCATTTTTATTACTATGTTAAATGGTTAAACCTAAGTGATATAATATTTGTGAAGCTAATATATACTGGTAGATGAAAGGTTCAATATGAGACTCCACGAAGTATTGGATATAGCCCTCAGGGCGGGTGAAATACTTTTATGCAACGGCGCTGAAACGTACAGGGTTGAGGAAAGCATCACAAAAATTTGCAATGCTTATGGTTATTCATGCGAGACCATTGTTCTGCCGACAGGAATTTTCATAACTGTGTATTCCCCGGAATATGAATCCGAAACATCTGTACGCAGGATAAAGGTCCGGACATTGGATCTTACGAAAATTGACCGTGTTAACTCTTTTTCCAGGAAGATGGCCTATAATCCGTTGTCTTATGAGGAAGCAAAAAAAGAATTGGAAAACATTAAAGCAATTAAATATTACCCGGTGCCCGTACAGCTTATTTCATCAATGGCAGTGTCCTTCGCATATGCTTTGCTGTTTGGCGGTAATATAGCCGATGGGGGCATATCACTTGTAATAGGCGCCTTATTGTACCTGCTGAACCTTTTCATGGTGAAATCGGGCTACTTTCCCTTCCTGATATATTTCGTCATTGGTTTTTCCGGCGGACTTTCAGGCATGATTGCAGAGTTTTTAATCTCAAGCGGAAATGCTTATATTATAATAATATCATCGATTATCATGTTCCTTCCCGGTGTTGCAATGACAAACGGTATAAGGGATCTTCTTTCCACCGATACAATCAGCGGATTAACCAGGCTGGGCGAAGCCTTTTTAACGGTCCTTGCCCTTGTAATGGGTGTATGGCTTGCAATTTTATCGGCCCGTTATATAATTTGAACGGAGGTTTTCAATGAACAGAATAATATTATCCTTTCTGGGCAGCTTTTGCCCCGCCATACTGCTTAATACAGACAAAAAGAACCTGATATGGGCAGGATTTTCAGGTACCCTGGGAATGCTGGTATATGATCAGTTCCTTGCGATATTCCCAATTACCGATCTTCTGGCAGTTTTCCTCGGTACAGCGGCAGTAGCCGTATACAGTGAACTAATGGCCAGGGTAAGAAAAACACCGGTTACCATATTCCTGATACCCGGTATTATTCCTTTGGTCCCCGGAGTTGATGCATACCGCACCATCCAGCTTATTGCCGAAAGAGATTACACAAATGGCATGTCTTACGGCGTGTCAGCTGTTGCAAAGTCATGCCTGATAGCATTCGGTATTATGACGGTCTCGGCTGTTTTCAGAAAAATAAACCGAAGGAACAGGCAATTATCAAGGCCATGATTTTATAATCTCGGTCACAAGGGCCGAGAACTTCTGTTCAACTTTTTTCCCCGCTTCAATAACTTCTTCATGATTTAATGTTTGCTCAAGAACTCCTGCCGCCATGTTTGTAATGCATGATATTCCCAGTACTCTCATCCCCATATGCCTTGCTGCAATCGCTTCGGGAACGGTTGACATTCCCACCGCATCGGCTCCCAGGCACTTAAGGGCTCTTATTTCCGACGGTGTTTCGAAGGAAGGACCCTTTGTATATGCATATATACCTCTCCTTAAATCACAGTGAAGGCGTATTGCACATTCCGCAGCCATTTCCACAAGTTCCCGGTCATAAATGTGGGACATATCCGGGAAACGCGGCCCCAGCTCATCTATATTTGCTCCCCTTAACGGATTCTCTGCAAATAAACCGATATGATCCTTTATAAGCATCAAGTCTCCGGGCCTGAACTGCGTGTTAATGCCTCCTGCGGCATTTGTCAATAACAGGTTTTCCACTCCCAGAAGCTTGAAAATGCGTATCGGAAATACAACTTCTTCCATGTTCCAGCCTTCATAATAATGGAATCTGCCCTTCATTGCAACTATATCTCTTCCGCCCAGTTCACCGAAAATTAACCGTCCTTCATGACCTGCAACAGTTGTCCTTGGGAAATTCGGTATTTCTTCATAGGGTATTTCAATGATATTTGACATATAGTTGGCAAGATTTCCAAGGCCTGAACCTAAAACTACAGCAATATAAGGGGTTTTGACTATTTTATGACGTATATGATCTGCAGTTTGTTTTAGCTTGTTAAAATAATTATTCATAGGAAGCCTCCTCTAGTTAATGAGCGCATGCACGAGCCGTATGCAAGCAACACCTGTTTCCAAAGCACTTTCCTTGCGCACTTATGTGCAACACACCGCGAATAATTTATCCAATGCCTGTAAAGCAGGTATAAGTCCATGACAATATTAGCCCAATCGGTTATGTTTGTCAATGGTGCGGTTTAATACATTTCAGGATTGACTTCACAACATTCCCTGATGTATAATTATACAAAATTTATGTATTTTTAAACATAACGGAGGAAAATATGAGTGAAATCAGGTTACCAAAAGGGTTTAAATCCGCAGGGGTTGCCTGTGGCATCAAAAAGGACGGTAAAAAGGACCTGGCATTGATTATCTCAGAACCGGCATCTGAGGCAGCAGGAGTTTTTACAAAGAATATAGTCAAAGGTCATTCCCTCAAATACACAATGAAAAATATTCAGAATAATATAAAGGCCATTGCAATCAACAGCGGGAACGCCAATGCGTGTATCGGTGCCAGAGGTGATGCCGATGCCGAACGTTTCGCCTGCGCGGTCGCAAAACTTGCCGGATGCGGTAAAGAGCAGGTATTGATTGGCTCTACCGGAGTTATTGGTTTTCCCCTCCCGATTGAGAAAATAGAATCCGGACTTGATGAAGCCTGCATGCAATTATGCACGGACAATTCACTGAATGCCGCCTGTGCGATTATGACGACCGATACCTTTCCGAAAGAGGTCTGCATTGAAATGAACCTGTCGGGAAAGAAAGCCACCCTGTACGGAATGGCAAAAGGCTCGGGCATGATCCATCCGAATATGGCAACAATGATAGGAGTTCTTCTTACCGATGCCTCAATTTCAAAAGAACTGCTCCAAAAGGCTCTGTCGGTAATTGTTAATAAGTCCTTCAACCGAATCTCCGTCGACGGGGATACAAGCGTTTGCGATATGGTTATCGTTTTAGCCAACGGTAAGGCAGCAAACGAAAAAATTACACGGGAGAATGACGATTACAAAACATTTGCCGAAGCTCTTGAAAAAGCAGCGGTAACACTGTCCAAAATGCTGGTAAGGGACGGAGAAGGCGCAACAAAGCTCATCGAAATTCATGTTAAAAACGCCCCTGATGGTGAAACCGCCCATAAAATAACCAATTCAATAGCAAAATCCCCGCTGGTAAAAACAGCCATGTTCGGGCAGGATGCAAACTGGGGAAGAATACTTACTGCAGCAGGCTATTCAGGTGCATCATTCAACCCCGACCTGGTTGACATTTTAATTGGAGATTTGCTGGTTTGCAGTAACGGTACCGGCCTTGATTTTAATGAAGAAAGAGCCCTAGAAATATTAAAGCAGAATGAGATAATAATAACGGTGGATTTAAAAAACGGAACTTCCGAAGATGTAATGTGGACATGCGATTTCTCATATGATTATGTTAAAATCAACGGATCGTACAGGACTTGATTTTAAATTAAATATTATTCAGTCTATGCTGAGAACACTTTATGTCTGATGAATTTACAGCATCCCTTTGAAGGTATCATTTCGGAATGAGATGAAGCTGTTATGCAATGTCGGAAATTTTAACGGAATGAAGCATAGAACCGGCCTGTGGGAGTATGGATAAGCAAGCCGGCTGTTTGAGCGAAAATGCAACATATAAAATTTATTTCTATGCATATTTGCATGTTTCGGCTTGCCCGGACTGAACCGCCCGGCTCTTGCAAAGTGAATTGACTGTTTCCGTAATTGCACAATAGCTCTATGAATTAGCAGCTTAACTCATTTATTAGTTGCTTAATTCACAGCTTATTGATAAAATGGTAGAAGAACAGACATACATCGTTTATTTCTGCAGCCAATGCTATGATTAGGGGGTAAAATTATGGCGATTCGTCAGTTTGTAAAGTTTACCGTTGGAGAAGAGGAATTCGGCGTTGAAATAAGCAAAGTCCGTGAAATTATCAAGATCCAGGAAATGATAAAAGTGCCCAGCGCACCTCCTTATATAGAAGGGTTAATGAATCTTCGTGGAAACGTACTTACAATTTATAATTTAAGAAAACGCCTTGGAATGCAGGACAGGGAATTTGATGAAAACTCAAAAATAATCACCGTATATCATAATGATATATTAGTTGGTTTTACCGTAGACATGGTAAACGAAATTGTAAGGGTTGATGAAGAGAATGTGGATGATACCCCTTCTTCAGTTCCCAATATTGATAAAAAGTTCTTGTCAAAGGTAATAAAATTTGACAATAAGCTGATGCTTGTTTTGGATCTGACCAATGTGCTGTCACCCGATGAAGAAAATGAAATAAAGGAATTTATCAGTAAGAATGAAAGCAGAATCAAATAGATATTAAAATATACAACCATATACTTTTTTAAAGCAAACATGCATATACTTTTCACAGGCATATTTTTATGCGGTTGGTTTTAAACTGACAGGCATTCCCGCCGGTGAGGGGTTACTATGTATGTTTTGTTTTTTACATCGAAAAAAAAGAAGATCATGCTTTTGTTACTCGGTGCCGTGCTCCTGCTTTTTTGCATCTGTCTGCTTGTTCATGCTTTAATTCCCGGTTCTGAGGTTACCTTGGATCACCGGCTTACATTTAAGTTCCCGCGTTCCATTGAAATGTCGTCAATCCATGCGCTCGAACCGGGCAGGCCTTATATCCAGGCAAGCTCCATAACAGGTATAAATCTAAAAACAGAAACAATACATCGAGACGGACTTTCGGATATAACCTTTCAATATCCTGAAACTTTGAGAATGGGTGAAATCCAAAATCTCGGCCATGAAATAACCGTCCATATAAATTTTAAGCACAGCAACAATAAAGCGGCAGGGTTCTTCCAGGTTTGGAATCTCAGCCAACCTCTTGAGGAATTCCTTGATAACTCAAAAAAAGTTTCTTCGATGACTTTCACCGAATTTGACGAGTCCAGCCTTGATATCCAGGGAATGAACGGTGTTCTGTGGGAGTACTCCTATATAACAAGGACACATGATATTAAAGGGGTGGAAATCTTTATTGAGAACGGCTCCGAAATGTACAGGTTCTCCATATTCGTACCGAAAAACGAATATAATCCCGGCTATAAACGAATTATTATGAGAATGGCAAAATCCTTGAGAATAAAGAACATGGTTGGTGCAATCCTATTATCAGGCATGTATCATTACCTGTAATCCAAAAATGGTTTGGGGTTATCTGCCTGTGCCAGCGCAACACAGTTCTTTCCCCTTCTTTTTGCTATGTAAAGAGCTTCATCGGCACTGTTTAACAGTTCAATCTCATCTTTTGCCAATGTCGGGAATGTAGAAACCCCCATGCTTACCGATACCGACATGGCAATATTATTGTTCTTGTCGCAGACAACAAGCTCGGATATTTTTTTGCGAAGCTCCTCCGCCTTCTCATAAGCCATTTCTTTTCCGGTGTAAGGCAGGAGAATAATAAATTCCTCCCCTCCAAAGCGTGCCACGACATCGTCCTTTCGTACCGATTCCTTGACTGTCAATGCTATCGACTTTAATATCATATCTCCAAACAGATGGCCGTGCTTATCATTATATACCTTGAAATCATCAACATCGAAGAATATGATCGAAACCTCATATCCCTGTTGTTTTGCGCGGTTTATCTCATCATGCAGGCGGCTTTGAAAGTAGGCACGGTTGTATATCTGGGTTAAACCATCGGTATTGGCGCATTCCTGAAGCTGCTCGTACAACGTTGCATTTTCAACGGCAATACTTACATGCTGGGTTATAACTTCAAGCAGCCTTAAATTATCCTCATCAAACGCGTTCGGGATGTTATGTTCTATCAGTATAAGACCATAGCCCTTACCCTTAACCCGTAACGGCACACACATAAGCGACCTTACATTTCTGCCTTTTGTAAATGGATATTTATCCGGTACCACATCATTGTCAATTATTGTCCTGCCTTTATCCAAACACTCCTTAAGCGCCGGAGAGTTTATATTGTCTGTAAGTATTGCACGTTCCCTTCCGTTGGTTATATTGGTGACCTGCACTTTAAGCCGGTTGCCTTCCCTGTTGTAAAGCGCTATATTTGAAGTGGCAACGCCCATGACTCCTATAATAATGTCATTAACAAACTTGAGAAGCTCATTCATATCAAAGATTGAACCAATTGCCTGGGATATCTGCTGAAGTGTAAAAAACTCAGCCAGACTGGAAGCCAGCTTTTTATTCATATCCTCGAGCTGAAGATTGACTTCCTTAAGCTTTTCAAACTGTTCCTGCCTTTCAATCCTGGCCTGTTCCAGCTGTTCGTATTTCATCCTAAGCTCCGACACAATCTTTTGATTATCCTGTTCCCTTAATGCATACAGGTAGTTGTGAATTCCAAAAACCCTGAATAATATAATAAATACAAGATAATGAAGAATAACATATATCACAAATGAAAAACTAATATGTTTGAAAGCAGAATCATCGGAGTGATTGATAAACTGGATCAACAGCACTGAGATCAACTGAATTATAAATGCAAAAAGCACATATCTCATCGAAGTTCCGAAGCCCTCAGTTATGCATATGCTTACAATCGGAAGGAAAATTATAAAGCAGTATAACAAGCCATATTGCATTGTACTGAGAAGCAGGGATAATAAAATAATATCAACAACCTTGGATATTTTATATATTCTTATAGATTTTGGTCTAATTTCCTTTAACTGGTAAAGCTTTAACAAACTAATTGAAATGAATGCTATGTATATAATTAACTGTAGAACAATTTTACTGTAGTTAATTGTAGCCTGGTTCGCAGCATATCCTACATATGCATCAAACAAAATTAATGAAAGTATAATCACCCAAAGAAAGCTAGTAATAACTTTCTCGTAACTACTGAAATCAACCACCGGTAAATTATAGGATTTCCGGTATTTCCGTTTAAACACTGTATTTCTCCCTATTCATAAAATTATTCCAAATAAATTTTTATCTACTGTTAATCTTACCTGTATTGTTATTATATTACAGGTTTTCTCTCTCTTATTTTATCATATATAATTTTCAAATTGTGTATTTCTGAAAAACAAAAATTATTATCCATCATATCATTTTAACTTTTTCTGTCCGTAAACGCAATATGGCTTAACTGAACAATCGTCACAATTAGGTTTTCTGGCGCTGCAAACGGCACGCCCGTGAAAAACCAGCTGGTTTGAAAATTTGCTCCATTTCTCCTTTGGTATTATTTTCATCAAGTCAAATTCTATCCTGGTCGGATCCTGTTCCCCTGTCAAACCCAGGCGGTTTGACAAACGCTTGGCATGCGTATCCACAACAATACCCGGAGTATTATAAACATTTCCCAGGATTACGTTTGCAGTTTTCCTTCCCACACCCGGCAATGTAAGAAGTTTTTCCATACTGTCGGGAACTTCACCGTTATATTTTTCAACTATTATTCTGCAGCACTCTTTTATATTTTTTGCCTTGTTCCTGAAAAAACCCGTGGATCGTATCTCATCCTCAAGAGTTTTTAAATCGGCATTTGCAAAATCCTCTGCTGTTTTATATTTTTTGAAAAGATCTTTGGTAACAATATTAACCCTTTCATCGGTGCATTGTGCCGCCAGCTGGGTGGCTATTAAAAGCTGCAGCGGTGTCTCGTAATTTAGACTGCAGCCTGCATCAGGATACAGCTTGTCCAATTCTTCCATGATTTTGATTGCCATTTGCTTTTTCGTCATGACACAACCCCTTCAAACATAAGGCTTCAATTACATGATCGGCAATAAAATGTATAAGATTATGCCTTAATAATCCCTGTTATCTTAATGATATTCCTTTCAGCACGCTGTTGTAAACATGTAAATATTCCTTTGCCGAGTTCTCCCAGGAAAAATCGGCTCTTAATCCCCTCTTTACCATGTCAGTCCATAGCCTTGGGTTATTCCTGTAAACATTGACCGCCCTGCCAAGGGCATAGATAAAAGCCTCGGAAGTATGCTCCCTGAAGGTGAACCCGTTTCCCTTCCCGGGATCATCATCAATATCGATAACAGTGTCTTTTAAACCGCCGGTTTCACGCACCACCGGTATTGTACCATATCGAAGACTTATCATTTGTCCAAGGCCGCAGGGTTCAAATCTTGAAGGCATAAGAAAAATATCGCTTCCCGAGTAAATTTTATGCGCAAGTTTTTCATTGAACTCTATCCTCACCGAAACCTGGCCGGGGTATTTTTCCATCAAATCGAGGAAGGTATTTTCCAGGTATGGATCGCCAATGCCCAACAATACAAATTGTATTCCCATCTCCATCATTTTCTCGAATGATTCAATGACAACATCCAGGCCCTTTTGCGAAACAAGGCGGTGCACCACACCAACCACCGGAACATTTTTAACAGGCAGTCCTAGTTCCGCCTGAAGCTCAGCCTTGTTTCGCATTTTGCCGCTCAAATCCCTGTCGTTATAGGGATAGGACAGAAAAGCGTCATCTTCCGGGTTGAAATAGTCATAACTAATACCGTTTACTATTCCGTACAGATCATTTATCCTGTTCAGCAGCACGCCTTCAAGCCCCTCCCCATATTCAGGGGTAAGAATTTCCCTGGAATAGGTATGGCTCACTGTATTTATTTTATCAGCATAAAGCAGACCGGCTTTCAAAAAATTGAACTTGCCGTAAAACTCAACACCTTCAGGCACAAACAATTCTTCCGGAAGCCCGAGCAAATCCAGTATGTCCTTTTCAAAATGCCCCTGGTATTCAAGATTATGAATGGTAAGTAAAGTTTTTATATGCCGGTAAAACGGGTCTTTTTTCTTGTACTTTTTCTCAAGCAGCAATGCAATTGGTCCTGTATGCCAGTCATTCATATGAATCAGGTCGGGCTTGAAACCTATTGCCTTGCACAAGTTCAGGCATGCTTTGCACAGGAACGCAAACCTTTCACCGTCATCATGGTGCATATAGATCCCGTCCCTGTAATAATAGTGGTAGTTGTTTATTGTGTAGGTAGTTGCCGCAGCATCCTTGATTTCTTTTAAAATACAGGTTTCATGACGATCTCCCATTATAACCGGATAGTCGGCAACATAGGTTTGTTCTGCCTCAATTTCCTTGTACCCGGGTAAGACAACACGGATATCCATACCCATACCTGAAAGAACTCCCGGCAGAGATCCCGCTACATCTGCAAGGCCTCCTGTTTTGGCATATGGTGCCACTTCTGCTGATACAAACAGAATCCTTAAGCTGTTATCCATATCCACCTCCGGAATTACATATAAAAAATCAAAAAAAACAACCTCTTAAGAGGTTGTCTCATTTTTTACTCTTCTATACAATCTTTTAAAGAAAGATTTATCCGGCCTTGCTTGTCTATTTCTATAACCTTGACCGGTATTTCGTCTCCGACCTTGACTACATCCTCAACTTTGTTCACGCGCTTGTGAGCCAGTTTTGAAATATGCACCATTCCCTCTTTTCCGGGGAGGAATTCAACAAAGGCACCAAAGTTCATTATGCGAGTTACTTTTCCGGTGAACTGCTGGCCTACCTGGATATCCCCGGCAATGCCTTCTATCATCGAAATTGCTCTCTTTCCTGCTTCTTCATCGGATGTAGCAACAAACACCTTGCCATCATCTTCAATATCAATTTTAACGCCGGTATCGGCAATAATTTTCTGTATTACCTTACCACCCGGACCGATTACTTCACGGATTTTGTCTATATCGATGGATGTGGTGAATACTTTCGGAGCATATGGGGACAGCTGCGGCCTGGGTTTGTCTATAACTTTCAATATAACGTCATTTAATATGGTCATCCTGCCCTGGCGTGTAATTTCAAAAGCCTGCCTTATTATTTCATAGGATAGGCCGTCAACTTTTATATCCACCTGGATGGCAGTAATACCATTCTTTGTTCCTGCGACTTTGAAGTCCATGTCTCCGAAGAAATCTTCGATTCCCTGGATATCAATAAAAGTAACAAAGTTATCCGGATTCTCTTCATCAACAACCAGGCCTGCAGATATTCCAGCCACAGGTTCCCTGATTGGCACACCTGCATCCATAAGGGCAAGTGTGCTGCCGCATACGCTTCCCTGCGAAGTTGATCCGTTTGACATCAATACTTCGGATACAAGGCGGATTGCGTACGGAAATTCTGATTCAGGTGGTATAACTGGTTCAAGGGCACGTTCTGCAAGAGCACCGTGGCCGATTTCCCTTCTTCCAGGACCGCGGGTCGGTTTTGCTTCACCGACGCTGAAGGCCGGGAAATTATAATGGTGCATGTACCTCTTTGTTTCTTCATCATCAACGCCATCCAGCATTTGAACATCACCAAGAGGGCCAAGGGTAACATTCGTAAGAACCTGGGTCTGGCCTCTCTGGAACAGGCCTGAACCATGTGTTCTCGGCAAAACACCAACTTCGGCATGCAACGGCCTTATTTCCATTAAACCTCTTCCATCCACACGCTTTCCTTCATACAATAATTTATCGCGTACTATCCTTCTCTGAAGCTTGTATAAAGCATCGGAAATCTGCGTGATTGATTCCGGGTATTTTTCATCAAGGGCTTCATGCACCCGTTTTGATATTTCATCAACATTTTTTTCACGTTCGGTCTTGTCGGCATTCATCATTGCAGTGGTTAATTCTTCCTTGCACAGGCCTGCCACTTCATCATATATTTCCTGGGGCACTGCCATTGATGTATAAGCAAACTTCTCCTTGCCTACTTCTTTCACAATGCCTTCAATGAAATCTATTAGACGCTTTATTTCTTCATGGCCTTTTTTAATTGCGTCCATCATTACATCTTCGGGAACCTCGTTTGCGCCTGCTTCAATCATCACGATCTTTTCCTTGTCTGCCGAAAGAGTTACATACATCTGGCTCTTTTTACGCTGTTCCTGGTTTGGATTTATTATCACTTCCCCGTCAATAAGGCCAAGAATAACCCCTGCTATCGGACCGTTAAACGGAATATCCGAAATGCACAAGGATACGATTGTTCCCATAATTGCCGCAAATTCAGGAGAATTATCCTGCTCTACGGACAAAACCATATTCACTACCGATACATCGTTCCTGAGATCTTTCGGAAACCTCGGACGTATTTGACGGTCTATGACTCTCGCTGTAAGTATGGCACTGTCGGAAGGTTTACCCTCCCTCTTGATGAACCCGCCGGGAATTTTCCCTACCGAATACAGTTTTTCTTCGTAATCAACACTCAGCGGGAAAAAGTCCACTCCTTCCCTCGGCTCGGGAGCTGCAGTAGCAGTTGACAATACTACTGTATCTCCATACCTTACCAATGCCGAACCGTTAGCCAGTTGTGCCAGTTGGCCAACCTCAATTTTCAGCGTTCTGCCCGCCACATCAATTGAAAATTCTCTTTTCATATTTTCTATCAACACCCTTTCCTAATGCTGTGAACGGGGTGAAAAGGTCAGGGAAGAAAATTCCGGGGGCGGAACCCTCTTCTCTGAACTTCTGCACCGCCTGTTCACAACATTTGATTATTAAATTTTACTTAGTCAGAATCATTGGTCATAAATAAACACCTGCCACGAAGTGGCAAGCTTCACCTTACATTATTTCACCTGAGAGCATTTTTTATAACATGCATGGCATGCTTAAAAGTTAAAAAAAGCGGAGAGTCTCCGCTTTTATTTTCTGATATCCAGTTTGCTTATAATCTCACGGTACCTGTTAATGTCTTTTTTCATCAGGTAATTCAAAAGCCTTCTCCTTTGACCGACCATCTTTAACAAACCTCTCCTGGAGTGGTGATCCTTCTTGTGAGTCTTCAAATGCTCGGTGAGATTTGTGATGCGGTGTGTCAAAAGGGCAATCTGAACTTCAGGTGAACCTGTATCGCCTTCATGGATTTTGTACTGATCAATTATTTGCTGTTTTGTGATATTATCCATTATATTTCAACTCCTTTCTTATTAACGCCGTCAGCCCAGTTCCCGGCCGGAGTCCTCCGATGACCGAGCTGATGGTTTATAAAACACCAAAATAGTCTAACATAAAATTTGTCAACTGTAAAGATGTTTTTTCTTTCAGCAGCTAACACAGGGTTATCAACGCAAGCTATTCATTTTTGTTTTCTGCAGGTACTGCCTTTATTATAATATCTTTGTCATATACCCCTTCTATCACATGATAAGGAGGGACAATGAGAAAATCATCTTCATTCCAGCACCCGTTTACCAGCATCTCAATGAGCCTTGTATCTCCCTGTATATGCTCAAATGTACGGCCTTCCTTCCTGGCCTCTTCTTCTATCAGTTTTTTTGTACCAAGCCTTTCATAAGGCGGTGTTTCTATATAAACAACCTGTTTGTCACTGTCGTCCTTTGGCGCCAGTGTTTCAATAAGAAACCGGGCATTATCCTCACCATATTTTTCGACTAACTCTTCAAAGCTCATATCAATACCAAGAAACTGATGTACGTTGCTGTTCCTTATATAGTAATCCCCGTCCTGTATATAACCGCCCGAAGTCCACCTGCAGCTGGGCCTGTGACCGAAATTTTCCTTATATGCCTGCCTTGATCCGAGGAAAATTGTGCAGCAGTCATGTGCTCTTGGCATAACAACCGGAATTTCACGGGTTTTAAGCCCGGCTATGGCATTTCCGCACAGACCGTACCCCAGCAGAATATGGCTGAACATTTTGGGATCGGTATTGTCTATCTCCTTTTGTATCGTTTCTCTCAAATATTCAGGATACTCATGGGACATTTTCATGGTAAAAACAAGGAAAACATTTTTGCTGCTTTTCAGCAGCGCTTCGTATACTTCGCGGCTAAAAACATCACAGCATATAAACTTGTATCTCATATTAATCATCCATCTTTCATAATAAGCAATGCAGTTTGCTTTTATTATTACATCCGACTATATTTTAGTATTAGACATATTCTATTCTTTTTTCAGAAAAGTCGCAATATAATCCTTAAAAAAGTAAATATTGACATAGATTAAAACTTCACGTGTGTTATAATTTTGGTTATAGCAAGATTTCAAAAACTCTGATAATAAAAGGTGATCCTATTGCCACAGATTAAAGTTTCTACCGGTAAAGATAATCAAAACATTAATGTTCCCGCAGGGATAACTTTGCTTGACGCACTAAAAAGCCATGGTTATTATCCCGAATCTCCGTGCAATGGTAAAGGCATTTGCGGAAAATGCCGCGTTTTGATACGTAATCCGTTGCCTTATACTACCGAAGAAAAAGCACACCTGTCCCAGGTTGAAATTAATAATGGAATTCACTTGTCCTGTATGGTAAAGGTTCATGAGGATTTGGAGGTTTCGTTGAATTCCGGGGACAGAAAGGCTTCTATTGTCACTGAAACCAGTTTTTCCGAAACTGGCGGAAATCCTGTGGTAAAAAAAAGCTTTGTAAATCTTCCCGTTCCGTCAATCAACGATCAAAGATCCGACGACATTCGATTGTTTGCTTCGGATATTCAAAACCATCAGGATCTGCACAATGGTTTTAAGAGCTACTCTCTGTCTTTGCTCAGGGAACTTCCGGGTATATTAAGGAAGAATGATTTTAACGTAACCTTAATAGAAATCGCAGGTAACATAACCGGCGTGGAAAGCGGCAACACTGCTTCAAAAAATTTCGGAGTGGCCATCGACATCGGGACCACAACCCTTGCCGCCTACCTGTATGATTTAAACGAAAGAAAACCTGTTTCTGTTGCATCCCGGTTAAATCCTCAAAGAAAATTTGGTGCCGATGTAATTTCAAGAATTGAATATTCCTTGAAAAGCAGCGAGAATCGCTCCGAAATATCACTGGTTATAAGAAATGCGGTTAATGATCTGATACATCAACTTGTAACTGATGCAGGAATACAAAACACCGATGTCTATGCCGTAACTTTGGCAGGCAATACAACAATGCTGCACCTGTTGCTTGAGCTTCCTGCAGTTAATATTGCCTCCGCTCCTTTTATTCCGGTATTGCAGTCAGGCCTACTGGTAAACCCGAAGGACCTGGAACTGGATATAAACCCTTATGGCAGGGTTTTCGCACTGCCTTCGGTTTCGGCATATATAGGTGCCGATACGACAGCAGCGGTGCTCTCCACCGAAATGCACAGGCAAACCGATTTTTCCCTTCTTATTGATATTGGTACAAACGGAGAGATCGTAATAGGCAACAGCTCGTTTCTTTATGCATGTTCAACCGCTGCGGGCCCTGCCTTTGAAGGTGCCAATATATCATGCGGCATTGGAAGCATTGAAGGTGCAATTAACGGTGTAACGGTAACCGACAGCGGCATTATGAAGATTAATACAATCGGGGGATATAAACCTGTTGGAATATGCGGCTCGGGCCTGATTGATGCTGTTGCCTGCATGCTGAAAACCGGTGTTATGGATGAAACCGGCCGCATCCTCGATATCGAAGAAATGGATGACAATGTTAAAGAAATATACGGCGACAGGATAATTGAAATAAACGATCAGGCTGCCTTTTTGCTGGTTCCTGCAGGTGATACCGGTCATAATGAAAACATTTACATAACCCAGAAAGACATTCGGGAACTTCAGAATGCAAAAGCCGCAATTGCTGCAGGTATAAGCATACTTATCAGCGAAGCGCACCTGGATGTCGAAGATATAAAAAATGTATATCTTTCAGGAGGATTTGGCAATTATATTAATATTGACAGTGCTGCAGCCATAGGTCTTCTTCCCGGAGAACTGTCCGGAAGAACAAAACCTGTCGGAAACGCTGCCGGTGCCGGTGCTATTGTCACATTGCTTTCTGAAGAAAAGCTTTCGGAGATATGTGCAATTGCAAAACAGGTAAAATACGTGGAATTATCGGCAAGATTGGATTTTTCCTATCTTTTTGCAGACAATATGTTTTTCGGTACCGATATATAAAGTATTAGGAATTACAAAAAAACATAAATTTTTTCAATACGCAATCCTGCATCATGTGTATGATTTAGAATATAAGCGAGGTTACAGCTTTCATATATAAGGGGATTATTTATGCGGAACGACTTGGGCTTTGATTATGACAAAGCTGTCCAGGCGGTGCAGCACTACAGTAACGTCATTAAATTGCCTGCAATACTTATAGACCTCAGCGGGAAGATTATTTATTCCTCCCATGGCGGTAACGTATTTTGCAGGTTTTGTTCGAATTTTCCGGATATCGCCGATGCCGGAGAATCGTCCGAACATAACCCGGGTCGGAAAATTGACTGCAAAAACGTACACCTTTATGGAAGTTACCAGGCCGAAAGATTTGGCGGAAAATACGTTTTCTTTTGCCCCCTTGGCCTGATTCATTGGGCCTCGCCCATTACAGTCGATGGTATGATGAAAGGTGCCATACTGGGTGGTCCGGTTCACGTGGTCGAACCTGAAGAATTCCTGATAGCCGACCTTTTCAGAAAGTATTTTGATAATGAGCAGCTGGCGCAGGCTATCGGTTATTCAAAATCAATACCGGTAACCAACACCGAACTTGTAAACAGCATGTCCGAGCTGCTCATGATGGTGGCCTTCTACCTGTCGGATACTTCCAGACACCATTATGATATAGACCGTAAGGCTCAGAAGCAGGCTGCCGATATATCAGAGTATATACAGAAGCTGAAAAGGATATCCAGCGGCGGTGAAAATATATCCCCCTACCCCATTGAAAAGGAAGAGGAATTGTTAAGCGCAATATCGATGGGGAACAAGCCTTTGTCACAGAAACTTCTGAATGAAATACTGGGGCATATATTCTTTACGGCAGGAAACGATTTTGAGTTAATCCGCGCCCGTGTACTTGAGCTTGTTGTGTTGTTGTCCCGGGCGGCACTGAAAGGCGGAGCTGAAATTGAGCAAATATTCGGTCTGAACTACCAGTACCTTAACCAGATTTATGGTTTTAAAAACCTGGAAGAGCTGACTGTCTGGCTTTCAAGGATTATGGAACGCTTTACCGATCACGTGTTCAATCTTACAAACGTAAAGAATAAGGACGTAATATTCAAATCCATCGACTATATAAGCAAGAATTACATGAAAAAAATAACCCTGGAGGATGTTTCAGCCTATGTTTACTTAAGTCCTTCTTACTTCAGTAAAATTTTCAAGGAAGAAATGGACATGAACTTTAATACCTACCTGAATTACGTCCGTATTGAAATGAGTAAAAAGCTTCTGGCCGATCCGTCTGTCTCTATGGTTGAAATATCAAACCTGGTAGGATTTGAGGATCAAAGCTATTTTTCAAAAGTGTTTAAGAAAATGACGGGATTAAGCCCGAAAAAGTACCGGGAAAGCCGGGGCAATGTCAATAAAGAATATCATGCAGAAATGCTTTGATAATAAATGATTTTTTGAGGTGATCTTATGGATTTGTTAAAAGAAATTTCTGAAAATTTGCAAAAAGGCAGAGCCAAGAACGTTAAGGAATTGGTTCAGAAAGCCATTGATGAAGGAATTGAAGTCAACAGGATTCTTGAAGAGGGTTTGCTGCACGGAATGAGCATCATCGGTGAGAAATTCAAGAACAATGAAGTATACGTTCCCGACGTACTCATTGCAGCCCGTGCGATGAATACAGGTACCGAACTGCTGAAGCCTCTTCTTGTAAGCTCAGGAGTCAAAGCCAAGGGAAAGGTTATACTGGGCACTGTTAAAGGTGACTTGCACGACATCGGCAAGAACCTCGTGCGCATGATGATGGAAGGTAAAGGGCTTGAGGTAATAGACCTGGGTGTTGATGTTCCTGCCGAAAGATTTGTTGAGGCAGCCATTGAACAGAATGCAGACATAGTTGCATGCTCCGCCCTGCTGACCACCACAATGATTGAAATGGAGAACGTTATTAAGAAAGTTAAGGAATCTCCTATTGGTGAAAAAGTTAAAACAATGATTGGCGGTGCACCTGTAACCGACAATTTCCGCGCCACAATCGGTGCCGATATTTACACCCCGGATGCTGCAACTGCTGCAGAAGCTGCATTGAATGTCTGCCTGGCAAAATCATAATTGAATTAATAATATAACGCTTGATTTTTACAAAGGATAAATCCAATAATGGCAAGATTTCTTTTATTATACAAATGAATAAAGCTGTCAGATGGGGTTTCAAATACTCTGTCTGACAGTTCCAAAATATATACCGTTATGGCAGTTCATACGTCCTTTTCTTCTTCCTGGTATGCTCTTTGCTTGTATTTTTCTTTGAACTCCTCTGTTTTTTGCCATTGAGATATTTGATAAAATTCTGGAGTATTTAATCCTATATCTAATGTTTTTCTGCTCCCTTTCCCTATGCATTCATCATGCTTGTGGCATTTTTGGCAGTATTCTTTTTGAAACAGATATTTGTAAAGCTCATACTCTTGTCCCGATTTTTTCGTTTTTTCTTTTTCTTTTCTACAGTTTTATTCCCTTCAGAACAATACCACTCATCTGCATCTTTGTTATATGTATGTTTCAATTCGTCAATTCGATATACTGTCTCGCTTACAGGAATATATGCTGTTGCTCCAAGTTCTCTAATTTCATCAAGAATATGCTTCCTAAAATATGCCTTATCCCCATAAAATTTCGTAATATTAATCTTACCTTTTTTCGTTTTCTCTATAAGTGTTTTTATGTCGCTTCCATCAACATACGCACCATTATGTACGTTTACCGCTGTTATGATTTTCTCATCAGTCAGCATTGTAAATTCTGTTTTATAACCAAAAAAGCTATCTGTCTTTGTTTTGTAACCAACCCTGGCATCTTCATCTACCAGAGAACGTATTCCTTTTTGTATAATAAATTGAGGAGATTCCAAGAGCTCTTTCGCTTTTCCGGTTCTTTTGCAGGTCTTCCGCAGTATTTGCAATAGGAATCTTCCAGTAAATTATTAATAAAAGAGAAATCGAGAACTGAATTTAATTTTTTTAGTATATGATCTTCAGGTATTTTATTATATAATATTGAATGTAAATTGAATTGCTTAGGTTCATTCTTAAGCATGGTTAAACCCCCTTTGGTATTTGGTTTTGTGGTGATTCTATTATACCATACAGGGGGTTTAATTTCCATAACTTATTGTTATTTTTTATCATTAATTACATATTTTCTGAAACGTTTTTTCAGTGGTCTCGGACCTGTCCCTCTGTCCCGGTTAATCCAGTTCTGCCGCACCGGTATAAAGCTGATAGTACCTGCCGCCCAATTCGAGAAGTTCTTCATGGGTGCCCTGTTCAATGATTTCGCCATGTTCAAGTACTATAATCCGATCGGCATTTCTGACGGTGGACAGCCTGTGAGCGATTACAAATGTGGTCCTGTTTTTCATCAGCTGGTCCATACCACGTTCAATGTATTTTTCAGTCCTTGTATCGACAGAACTGGTAGCCTCGTCAAGTATCAGGATGGGAGCTTTTGATATGGCAGCCCTTGCAATATTGAGCAGCTGCCGCTCACCCTGGCTCAAATTTGCTCCGTCGCCCTCCAGTACCGTATCATACCCTTGAGGCAGCCTTTCGATAAATGAATGGGCACATGCCACCTTTGCAGCGGCAATAACTTCATCGTCAGTTGCATCAAGACGTCCGTACCGGATATTCTCCCTTACCGTCCCTGAAAATAAATGGGTATCCTGAAGAACCATGGCTATATTGCTTCTTAATGAATCCTTTTTAATCTTCTTGATGTTAATTCCGTCAATCAATATTTCGCCATCATCAATTTCATAAAAACGGTTTATCAGGTTAGTAATGGTTGTCTTTCCTGCACCTGTGGATCCAACGAAGGCAATCTTCTGACCGGGCCTGGCAGTAACATTGATGTTTTTCAGTACGGTCTTGCCGGGAACATAACCAAATGTCACATTTTTCAGCACTACTTCCCCTTTTATTATCAATGCCCCTTCCACCCTGTTTTCCCTGGAGCAGATATCTATAGCATTTTGCGGGTCTATTGCTTCAGGCGTTCCGTCCATCACTTCAAATACTCTTTCGGCTCCTGCCAACGCGGCGTATATAATATTCATCTGCATCGACAATTCATTAACCGGCCTTGAGAAATGCCTTGCATAATTCGTGAATATGGTAAGGCCACCTATATCAAAATTCTTCGTCAGGCACAGGATACCACCTACCGTTGCGGATAATGCATAGCTGATCTGGCTTAAATTACCCATAACAGGCCCCATAATGCCACCGAAAAATTGCGCTTTCATTTGCCTTTGACGCAGCTCATCGCTCAGGAACGCGAACTCTTCCATTGTCGTTTCCTCGTGGCAGAACACCTTTATTACCTTCTGACCGGTAACAGTTTCCTCAATATATCCATTTACCGCACCGAGTGCCTGCTGCTGGCCTGAGAAATATTTCCTGCTTTGTTTTCCTATCATGCCTCCCACGTATACCAAAAAGGGAGTTGTTATAATTGTAACCAATGCAAGTATCCAGTTGGTAACAAACATCAGTACGACAGTACCAATCAGGTTTATAATACCCGAGAAGATCTGCGACATGGTATTATTCATCATTTCTCCTACCGAATCCAGGTCATTGGTGAAACGGCTCATTACATCACCATGGGTATGAGTATCATGATATTTTACCGGAAGTTTCTGAATCCTGTGAAATAAATCTTCCCTTATTTTAACCAGGGCATTCTGCGAAACACCTATCATGATTCTATGCTGCAGGTAGGTACATACCACACCCACGAAATAGATACCTGCCATGGTAAGAAGACCTATTACAAGATTATTTACTTTTTCTGCTGCAGTTCGATCCACCGACACCAAATTGTTAATGACCGGGCGTAAAATATAGCTTCCTGCAAGACTTGCAACACTGCTTACAAGTACACAGGCGAAAACAAACAGTATTTTGAACTTGTCCCGCCCGATATAAGCAAGCAGCCTTTTAATCGTCGCCGATGTATTCTTAGGTTTTCCACCGCCGAAATGACCGCGTGGACCGCCAGGCCCGCCGGGTCTTCTTCCTCCCGGACCGCCTGGTCCGATTTTCCCCACGCCGGAAGTTGTTTTTATATTTCCATACCTGCGTAACAATATTTCTTTTCTCTCTTTACTTATGCCGCTCATTATGCTGTCACCTTCTTATCCATCTGCGAATAATAAATTTCAGAGTAAGCTTCACAATTCTCCATTAATTCCTCATGAGTCCCTATGCCGGTAATCTTTCCGTCATCCAGAACCACAATCTTATCGGCATGGATTACCGAAGAAATCCTTTGTGCAATTATGATTTTCGTCGTACCTTTCAGTTCATTGTTAAAACTTTCCCTGATCTTTGCCTCGGTCGCGGTATCAACCGCACTGGTGCTGTCATCAAGTATCAGAATCTTTGGCCTTTTCAGCAATGCCCTGGCAATGCATAATCTTTGCTTCTGCCCGCCGGACAAATTGGCACCGCCCTGTCCCAGCTCGGTGTCATACCCTGCCTCAAACGAAGTGATAAATCCATGCGCCTGCGCGCTTTCTGCGTATTGGTATATTTCATCATCACTCGCCTCTTCATCGCCCCATTTGAGGTTTTCCTTTATGGTCCCCGAAAACAGGACATTCTTCTGGAGCACAATGCCTACTCCATTGCGAAGGTTCTTCAACGAATACTCTTTAACATTAACATCATCCACCAGTACTTCTCCGAGATCTGCATCATATAATCTCGGAATCAACTGCACCAGGCTTGATTTTCCGCTGCCGGTCGAACCGATAATGCCAACGGTCTCACCCGGATTTATCACAAGGTTGATATTCTCAAGAACCCATTTTTCATTGTCCTTATAGTATTTAAAGTGAACCCCTCTGAATTCGATTTTGCCGTATTGTACGACTATATCCTTCCTGGTTGCATTGTCATCAGTAAGATCAATTTCTGTATTAAGAATCTCGTTAATTCGTTTTAAAGATGCAAGGGCTCTGGAACCGCTCAGGATAATAACCGAAACCATGATCAGCGACATCAGGATCTGGATAACATAGTTTACAAATGCGGTAAGAACACCCGATGTCATGTTGCCTGCGACAATCTGGTTTCCACCGAACCATACTACGGCCAGCGTTGTAATATTCATTGCAAGGGTCATGACCGGCATGGTAAAAATAACAACCTTCATTGCTTTTATTGTACTTTCCTTCAAGTCGGTGTTCGCTTTTTTGAATTTTTCCTCTTCATACTGTTCTCTGACAAATGATTTTACAACCCTGATATTCGTTAAATTTTCCTGGGTGGTGGTATTCAATGTGTCCAGCTTCTTCTGCATGTTTGTGAACCGGGGAAAAGCTACTTTCAAAATCAAATAGATTGTTAAAGACAGCAAAGGTATCACGCAAAGGATTACCAATGCCAGCCTCGGATTCAGCGCGAAAGCCATTATCAGTGCACCTATGAGCATGCCGGGCGCCCTTAAGGCCATTCTCAGCATCATCTGGATCATGTTTTGCACCTGGGTGATATCATTCGTCAACCTTGTAACCAGGGAACCGGTATTATATTGATCAATATTTTTAAAAGAAAACTTTTGGATCCGATTAAACAAATCTTTTCTCAAATCGTTGGCAAATCCTGTTGATGCTTTTATTGCAAAGTAAGCTCCGCCTACACCGCCTGCCATCATGAAAAGCGCCGTGATTACCATTGTTACACCCATTGTTATTATATAAGAAATGCCCCTGCCGCCAACTATGCCGTTATCAATGATATTACTCAACAGCAAAGGCATAACCACTTCACCGATAACCTCAACAATCATAAGGATAGGCCCTATTATAAAAGCAGATAAATACGGCTTTACATATTTCCAATAGCGTCTCATACATTATGTCCTTTCTTTTTTCAGTTTTATTTCCTCTTCCATTATTTCCAGGTTGGCATTCAGCTTTTGCAGCAAATCATACAGAGTGTTCTTCTCTACTTCTGTAAATCCCTCAAAAACCCTTCGATCAACCGATTCAAAAATCCGTTTACTCTGTTCCACAACCCGGTTTCCTTTTTCCGTTATGGTAATTTTATTGAGCCGGTTATCCTCTTCAACCATTTCTTTTTTGATGTAACCCCCTTTTTGCAGTTTTTTCAGCGATACCGCTATTGTGGCTGCAGATACATCCATTTTCCTGGCTATATCGTTTTGTGAAACATTCGGATTACGTGCTATTTCCATCAGCAAGCGATGCTGGGCATGGTACACGCCGGTTTCATCGAGGTAATTCTGCATGATTTTTCGATGTTTCAAGGCAAAATTAATGAATTGATGAATTATATCCTTATTACTGATTTTGGTTTTGTCCATGATTCCTTTTTTCTCACCGCCTTATTATGTAATTTTTATTAGCTTACTAAACATTAACATATTAATTGTTAACTAGCTAATATTTTCTCATTTTAGCACCTGTTTTAACACATGTCAATTCCGGATTTTACCCATGGACAGCGTCAATAAAGGTCATAACACTTACAGGAGAATCAGTTACTATAAAAGGAATTTCAGGTTGATTAAAGAACTGATCTTTTATCTTTGTGATGATGCCATGAACTATAATAAAATAATGCTGGGACATTCAATAGTTAAACATGTGGCACGATACCATAATGCAAAAATAAGCCTTACAGTGAAATAGGAAAGGGTACAACAATAGCTGTCTCCTTTCCTTTATAACATAGTTCCTCACTTCTAAATGAAAGAATTATATTGCTAATTCCGGAACACAATCCATTCAATATCGCCGGATGGCACGCTATTTAGCTGTTTGGATGGAACCCGGAACTTTAATCGGATTCAAACCCTTTTCCGATAAGAAAAATTTACCTATTGCAATCGGAAGTTTCCGCAAAGTGTCAAGTAACCTGTCTCTTTTCTCCGAATACCTAAATTAACTAATTTAAACAGTATTTTCCGAAGTGGGACGAGGAACCTGTCCCCTCGTCCCAAACGGGACAAGGGACCTGTCCCCCTGTTCCAGTTACAGGCAAAGCTTCAGTATATCGATAATTTCCTTTTTACCGTATTCAATATATCCCTGCAATGTCCTGTTGCCGAAATCGGTGCATTTTTCCGCCATCTCTTCTATGCTATCCTCCGGTATGTTAAGTTCACGAAGGGTGGTTGGCATTCCAATCTCCTTAAAAAATCTAATTGTGGCTTCAATACCTGCTTTTACAGTGTTTTCAGGGTTTTCATAATCCATTTCACAGTTCCATACCCTTACGGCATACTGGCAGAATCTTGGGATGTTATATTTATATGCATATTTCATCCACGCCGGGAAAACGACTGCCAGCCCGGCCCCGTGGGCAACCTCTTCGAACATTCCGCTTATTTCATGCTCTATCTGGTGGGATACCATGAAAAAGTCCCGTCCCAAGCCTGTCAGGCCATTATGCGACAAACTGCCCGCCCACATAAGTGTGGCTCTTGCCTCATAATCCCTGGGATTTTTCAACGCCGCCCTTCCGGCAATAATTGTTGATTTCAGCACAGCTTCTGCAATGCGGTCGGTAACTTCGGCTTCACCTTTCTGCGTCAGGTAGCGCTCAGCGGTATGCATCATTATGTCCACAATACCGCAGGCGGTCTGGTAAGGCGATACAGTGAATGTCAGCTCAGGATTCAGTATTGAAAACAGCGGCCTGTTAAAGTCCGAGTTAAATCCTCTTTTAAGTTTCAGTTCTTCATTTGTTATTACGGCAGATGAACTGGTTTCACTTCCCGTTGCAGAAAGGGTAAGGATGGTGCCGACCGGCAGCGCGCGTTCGGGCACTTTCCTTTTTGAAGAGAACAGCCATGGGTCGCAGTCATGAGCAGCACCGACGGCTATCACCTTTGCCGAGTCTATCGCGCTTCCCCCTCCCACTGCCAATACAAGCTCAACGTTTTCCTTTTTACAAATCTCTATTCCCTTTTTAACCAATCCCAGAATGGGGTTGGGCTGTGCTCCGCCGAGTTCAACAAAATCTATTCCGGAATCATTAAGGGCTTTTACCACTTCATCATATAATCCGGTTTTCTTTATGCTTCCTCCGCCATAATGGAGCAGTACTTTCTTAAAGCCGTACCCTTTAATTATTTCACCAATACGCTTGTGCTGTTCACGACCGAAGAACACCCGCGTTGGAGAATAAAACTCGAAATTTATCATCTTCCACCGTTCCTTTCATTCTTATTTATATCGCAATTGTCACTCCTGGAAAGAGAACACAGCACTCAACATCATTGTATTGCAATAGCATCATTTGCGCAAGTCGTAAGCCGCGAAACCTTCTTCCTTGCTCTTTTTTATGCTAATATAATTAGCCAAATTCACCCCGATTATTGGTCGATATTCCTTATCTGCCGAACATTTATTTGTTTTCAGGAGATGTAACAAAAACCATGCCAAAACTGTTCATATACAGGCTGTATGGTTAGCTCATTACCAACATTATGCCACCCGTGATTCTTTGTCAACAATCCGGTATCATCTTTTAAAGGTATGCAATATGGCTAAGAATGGCAAGTATTAAATAATTCATGGATTAAACGAAAACGCCGGAGCAGGCTGCTATAAAATTACCGATGGTTCGGTTTCCATTTGCTCAAATCATTATGTAAACTTACAATATAATGTATTTACCTTAGGAGATAGGTATAAAACACTGTTGCCGCTATCAATCGGAAATTCGACCTGTATTTTGCCGTTTCTTCTGTATTCCGGAATAGTTTTATTGAAGGTAAACAGTTTATAGGGTATAATTACAGCATAAAAAATGTCCCAGGAGGCAAATATGCAAAAGACGATATTGGGGAGTACGGGCCTTGAAGTAACCCGTGTGGGATTTGGTGTTCTGCCTTTGCAAAGGGTATCAATGGATGAGGCTAAAAGGATTTTGATTAAAGCCTATGAAAGCGGTATTAATTTTTATGACACTGCAAGGGCATATACAGACAGTGAGGAAAAAATCGGGAATGCGCTGTCAGATGTAAGAAAAGACATAATAATCGCCACAAAAACCCAGGCGAAGGATGCCAAAACATTCTGGCAGCACCTGGAGACAAGCCTTCAGAAGTTAAAAACAGATTATATAGATATTTACCAGTTCCATAATCCCGAAGCAGTTCCTGCAAAGGATGACGAGCTTTATGATGCAATGCTGCAGGCAAGACAAAAAGGTTTGATAAGGCATATAGGTATCACCAACCATAGTTTTGAAAACGGGCGTAAAGCAGTATTATCGGGTTTATATGAAACGCTTCAGTATCCGTTTAATCATCTTTCATCAGAAGAGGACCTGGAGCTTGTGCAGCTATGCAGGGAAAAAGGTGTCGGCTTTATTGCAATGAAGGCCCTTTCAGGCGGCTTGATAACAAATGCGGAAACAGCTTTCTGTTATTTGTGGCAATACCCCCACGTAGTGCCGATCTGGGGTATTCAAAGGATGGTAGAGCTCGAACAGTTTATTGAACTTGAAAAGAATCCTCCGGTTTTGGATGAAACCAGGAAAAAAATAATTGAAGAGGACAGAAAGGAACTGTCGGGCAGCTTCTGCAGAGGGTGCGGCTATTGTATGCCCTGCCCTGTCGGCATACCCATCTCAAATGCCGCAAGAATGAAATTCCTTCTCAGAAGAGCTCCTTACCAGCAATTTATTACAAAGGAATGGCAGGATAAAATGGAACTGATAGAAAACTGCATTGAATGCAACCAGTGTTCAGGCAAATGTCCTTATCACTTAAACACACCCATGCTGCTTAAGGAAATGCTTGCTGATTACCGCGATTTTGTGAAATCAATAAACAGTTGACCAGGAGAAGGTTCTCCTGGCTTCTTTTATTATTAACTTAATTCAAAGGATGATGGATTATTAACTTTTAAAAGCATAATGTTAAATATATAAAACCGGTCTGTTCGTAAAAAATTCTGAATGCTCAAGCCGGCAATCGCTTAAGTTTTATTTGATGAAGGCAAAATATCCGGCCGGGATTATATTCCAGGAACACGGAATAATCAGGTATTACATGAATAAATTAAGGCACTGACAAAGAATAAGCTGGTTTTCATTTGCTCATGTAGAAATTTACTTTGACGAACAAGAAAACAGGACATATGGAGCATCACCGTTGAACTATCTGCTTCTTACCGGGATTATATGTGGCTTTTTGGATACAGGATTTTCATAGACAAGGCATACTATGTCATAAACATTCTCGATGATATCATAGGTCAGAACTTCTTTTGGAGAACCTCCGCACATAATTTCTCCGTCTTTTAAAAGATATATGATATCACAGTATTCTGCAGCGAGATTTAAATCATGTAAAACTGTTACTACTGTAAGATTCTGTTCATGGGCCAGCTTCGTTATGGTTTCCATTATTGAAAGCTGGTGGTGAATATCAAGCTGCGATACGGGTTCATCCAGAAGAATAATCGGTGTTTTCTGGGCAAGAGCCCTTGCTATTACCACCCGTTGAAGTTCTCCCCCGCTTATTGACTTTATGCTCCTATCCTTCAGATGACCTGCTCTTACGGTTTCAAGCGCCCATTTCACAATCTCCCTGTCTTCGTCTGTTTCATTTGAAAAACCCTTGATATGTGGTGTTCTTCCCATCATAACTATGTCTTCAACGGTAAAATCAAAATCTATATGCGTGCTTTGCGGAACCAGTGCCATTTTCTTTGCTATTTCGGGTGGCGTCATATTGGTTATATCCCTGCCGTTGATATATACCGCATTTTTTTCGGGCTTATAAATTGATGCTATATTTTTAAGCAATGTGGTTTTTCCCGAGCCGTTAGGTCCCAGAAGACCGTATACCATACCCGGCCTGAAGCTTGCACATATCCTGTTCAATACCTTCCTGTCACCATATGAGAAGTCCAGGTTTTCAACATTAACAAGCCGTTCCACTTACATCACACTCCTTTTCCCGCGAATAAGAAGTGCAATGAAAAATGGAGAACCGAAAACCGCAGTAATTGCTCCGACAGGAATTTCAGCCGGAGGCGCAACCACCCTTGCCAATGCATCACATATCACAAGAAAGGTTGCACCTCCGACAATGGAGTATGGTAAAAGAACTCTCTGATCGGGTCCTACAATCAAACGGAAAACATGCGGAATTATCAAACCTACAAATCCAATGATTCCGCTGGTTGCAACACAGGCTGCTGTTACCAGTGAACAGACCGCCAGCAAAATCTTTTTTATCTTTTCAACTTCTATTCCAAGGGATTGTGCAGTTTCCTCGCCTGTTGAAATTACATTCAGCTGCCTTGCATACATCAGAAGAACGGCAAGACCTGCGGCCAGGAACGGAATAAGGATTATAATCTTGTTCCATCCCGATGTTGTAAAGGAACCCATCGTCCAAAGCATGATATAATCCATCCGATCCCTTCTGAAAACCATAAGGAGCTGGATTACGGCGCTGTTCATGAAACTTAACGCAGTTCCTGCAAGAATTAAAACCGTAGACGACATTTTGGAACCTGTCCTCGATATATTGTAAACAACAAGTATTGTCAATATTGCTCCGAAAAATGCGAAAACTGCTGTCGCACCCATTCCGAAAAACGTTGTGTTCGCTCCAACTATAATGGCAATCGTCGCTCCAAGTCCCGCTCCCGACGATATACCCAGAAGTCCCGGCTCAGCCATGGGGTTCCTGAAAAGGCATTGCATCGTTGAACCTACCGCTGAAAGGCCTGCTCCAACCAGTAAGGCAAGAATCACCCTAGTAAGCCTGAGTTTCATTATGATTGTCACTGCAGAATCGGGTATCCCGTCCATGCTTATATGTTCACCCAGGCCGGGAATATGATGCAAAAGTATTCTGAACACATCAACATAGCCAATATTCGCAGTTCCCAGGAAAAGAGAAGCAGCTGATATAAAAATGAGCAATATTATTAAAACTACCAGTATCACTCCGGATAATTTGCCTTTTAATCCTGATATCATTACTTAAATCATCCTAATCAAACAACCATTTTTCAATTAACACTTGTTTATTACGCATTCCTGCCCAGAGGTCGGTATAACAGCGGGTGATTCGGCTGATCAAGAGCATTGTTCACCGAAGCCATCCTTAATTCCTGGCAATTATGAGAATAAAAGCCCGCATCCCTGGGTATGGAGACACCGCATCCGGCTTTGCTCTTGCTGAATTTTATCTTCAGTCAGAGATGCTTTCCGAATGAAAAATCTCGTAAAGCTTCTTCAACCCTTCGGCAAGCCTCGGTCCCTGGCGTATTATAAGATTTTCATCTATTGCATATATTCTTCCTTCTTTTACGGCAGTAAGTTCTTTATATCCGTTGGATTGCAGAAATGCTTCCTTAGCATACTCAGGACAGACAATAATGTCAGGATCTTTTTCTATCAGCTTCTCAAGGCTGTATACCCAGCCTGTGATATCTGCCGCAATATTGTCGCCGCCTGCCATCTCGATCATGCTGGATATGAAAGTTTCTCCGGTTGCCGTATAATCTCCGTATTCGCCGTATCCAACAACATAATATACCGTAGGTTTTTCTTTGCCTTCCGCTGCCTTTTGAACCTCTGAAACCGTTTCTTTCATTTCATTTATTATATCATCGGCACGATCACTTGCATTGAGAACTTTACCCACAAGTTCAATTGTTTCATACGTGCTTTCAAAGGATTCCACCTGCGTTAAAAACACTGTTTTGACCCCAAGCTCCATGAGTTTTTTCTCATTCTCCTCGGTATTAAGCGAAGAAGCAAAAACTACATCGGGCTCAAGGGAGAGTATCGTTTCAAAATTCCATTCAATGAAATCCCCAACCACAGCAGTCCTCTTCGCCTCTTCGGGGTAATCACAGAATGCAGTCCTGCCAACGAGCTTATCACCTTTGCCCAGGGCATATATAATTTCAGTTATGTTTGGACTTAATGAAATCACTTTTTGAGGTTCTTTATCAATTTTAACGATATTGCCCCTGAAATCTGTAATTTCCATAGGATATACCGCAGTCTCTCTTGATTCTGATGTATCATTCTGTTGATTAGTGTCTCCGACAGCTCCGGTGGGTTCAGGGCTGTCAATCCCCTGTGGAGTACTGGTTCTGCCACACCCGGCAACAAAAATTAAAACAAGCACAGAAAGCAATAAAATAAGACCTTTTTTCATAGAAAACACACTCCTGACTGTTTATGATTAAGGCCCTCAAACTACAAAAGCCTTTCCACAAGGAAAGGCTGAATATTTGCAAATATACAAAACTCAGTGGGGCCCATCGCTCGTAGTTTCCCTCACTTCTACTGCAGGCAGGTCTTCTGACTTGGACTCATCGGGCGCATTCGCCTTCCCATCTTCCGACAGTGGCTTTGTGAATACACCCTCATCCTTACAGCGGCGGGACCGTCCGGGATTTGCACCCGGTTCCCTTTTAAGTGCAGTCCTTGAACTGCACACCTGCAATACAAATATGAAGTTTTTTGATATAATTGTATACTTTATGTATTAATTATAAGTTTTATGTTTTGCTTTGTAAAGTCTTTTGTGGGGAGTTGTTGCTTAAATGCTTTTAATCAGCGAATAGATAAGCCATATGACAAACGGAAAATAAAACATGGCTATAATAATCCACACATAGGTAAGACGCCTGTTTTGATACTGCTCCTTCAAAGTTTCGATTTCCGTGTCATTATCGTCTTTGCCGTTATCGGTTTCAGCCCCGTCAGAGCTTCTTATCAACCCGGAAGCTTCTTTATAATGTTTTTCGGGGACATAAATATCCACACCGTAGATATTCATGCCCATCGATATATTCAGGTATCCTCCAGCTTCCCTGGATCTTTTGACAAAAGGTATGCCATAAGCCTCCAGCAGGGACCTGTAGACATCATATTCCCGTTCATTGGCCGCTGTTACCAGGAACACTTCATTTTCCGTTCTGCCTGTTTCCTTATCACCAGATACCCGTTTCATATTTTTCACCTTCAAAATGTAGGTATTTATGAGACAATCATACACCATTCATACTGACTTTTGCAAATTTTCTCATTAAATGACCTGTTGTATATAATATTATCATTTGTATGGGCACCGTGATCAACGCTTTTGCCAGTCTTGCCAAAATCAGTACTTTATATGCGTTACCCGTCAAAATGTTCAACCATATAGAATTAAGGCCGACTTCAACAATAAGCACCATGGTAATGGCAGCAAATATAACTCTCTTCCAGGTAATCTCCTTCTTATACAGGAACAGCCCGTAAATAATTCCGGTTACAAATCCACTGACAGTAAATCCCGGGAAAAAAGCTCCTACCGGATTTATAACATAACCTATTATATCCCCCATGGCTCCTGTCACAGCTCCTGCTATGGGACCTAACAGCATCGAGGCCCATGCTACGGGCATAAATGTAAGGCTTAGCCTGAGCTGGTCCGGAATAATGTAGATGCGCAGCAGGGAAAGGACACCGTAGATCGCAACGAATAAAGCCACCAATACCATTGAGTGAACATCTTTGAAAAACGAAAAACTGTTTTTGTTAAGCATAAAAAAACCTCCTCATGAACATTTTTCATGTAAACCGATTTCGCGTCATTTTTTCAGACGCCTGCCTAACGAGGTATTTAATACCATGCTACATGAAGAGGATTACTCCCTCATGCAACAGCGGGATGCGGCGATTGTACCGCAAGCCTTGCGGCTTTTCGTCCGGGTGTCAACTCCCCGTTCACCCGGCACTTAACGCACAAACGCCTACTCTGCTCAACGAGAGACCCAGTATTTAATTTTCTACCTCATTATTTTTGTTATTATAAATCTTTTATGTAAAAATTTCAATATAAAACATATATTTAATTTGTGACAGTGAAATGAAAAAGTTACTGGAATGCAGCTTGTCTTTGAATTGTGTTGCCATGTGTCAATTCACCCGCTGTTATATTAACCTCCGTGCTGTAAAAAGTATCTGCCTGGAATATTAATCAATTCCTGTCTTCAATCATCTGCTCCAGGACGCTTTTTATCATATCGAACGAAAAACCTTTATGGGCAAGAAATGATACAATCCTGCGCTGGATTTTCGGATCGGTAATATCATATTTGCCGTATTTTCTGTTTGCAAGGCGGTATGCAATAAGTGATTCATCCAGTTCAAATTCGTTCATTACTTCTGCTATAATGTCGGATGCTATGCCTTTCTTTTCAAGTTCATATGCCAGTGCCTTCTTGGACTGGGGTTTCAGCTTCAGGCGGTCGGATATGAACTTACTGGCAAAAAGCCTGTCATTTATGTAACCTATTGATTTTAACTGCAAAACTGCACCCTCTGCCGCATTTTCATCAAACCCCAGCTGGACCAGCCTGGTCTTTATTTCATACTCTGACCTGTCCCTCGTCGCAAGCATTCTTAAAGCACGCTGCTTCGCTAGCTTGACATTAATTTCCTCACGGATTTTTTTTATTTCTTCATCGGTAATCTCCTGTTTTTCATACAAATGCATCCTCAGGTATTCTTCTTCGGGGATGGAAAAGGCATAAGCATTATCTATGTAAATCTGTATCATATCGGGATTGTTTTTATGTTTTACGGCAGAAGTTATTGTCATACTCACCCCACCTTGTTTTTTGACAAAATTATAGCATATATAGTCAAACACCTGCAAACGGGGGTAGGTTCACAGTAAAAAAGCTTGTCTTTACGACAAACTTTTTAATACCGAAGATATTACCCGTTATAAAATCTACATCTCTTCGTCAAAATCAATACCGGAGCCCACGCTTTGTATAAAGGCCTTATCATATTGCGTACGTATTTTCATTTCAATCTCCCTGCATATTTCAGGGTTGTCCTTCAAAAACTTTTTAACATTTTCACGGCCCTGGCCAAGCCGCTGGTCATTATATGAAAACCATGCACCGCTTTTTTTGATAATATCCAGTTGAACGGCCACATCCAAAATATTGCCTTCTCTTGAAATGCCTTCGCCGTATATGATATCGAATTCTGCTTCCTTAAACGGGGGAGCTACCTTGTTCTTGACAATTTTAACCTTTGTTCTGTTTCCAACTGCTTCTCCAGCCTCTTTTAAAGTTTCAACCCGTCTGACCTCCAAACGGACCGATGCATAGAACTTTAAAGCGCGTCCCCCGGGGGTTACTTCGGGATTGCCGAACATAACTCCCACCTTTTCACGCAGCTGGTTTATAAAAATTGCAACAGTCTTGGACTTGCTGATAACACCCGACAGCTTTCTTAATGCCTGCGACATTAACCTTGCCTGCAGGCCGACATGGGAATCACCCATTTCACCGTCAATTTCAGCTTTTGGAACAAGAGCAGCGACAGAATCTATAACGATAACATCGATAGCTCCGCTTCGAACCAAAGCTTCTGCAATCTCAAGGGCCTGTTCCCCGGTATCGGGTTGGGATACAATAAGGTTTTCTATATTGACGCCGAGCGCTTTTGCATAAACCGGATCCAAGGCATGCTCCGCATCTATAAAGGCTGCTTCGCCACCTGCCTTCTGTGCTTCTGCTATTACATGCAAAGCAACGGTGGTTTTACCCGATGATTCAGGACCATATATTTCAACTATACGCCCTCTTGGAAGGCCGCCCACCCCCAGGGCAATATCCAATCCCAATGCACCGGTTGATATGGCTTCAACATTCATATGTGCGGCCTCACCAAGCTTCATTACCGCACCTTTTCCGAACTGTCTTTCAATTTGGTTAAAAACCATTTCCAGAGCCTTTTTCTTTTCATCATTTACCATAATACAACCTCCCCTGATCGGCAAAAGTGCTTGCCTTTGCTTTTGCCGAACATCCGTTCTCTATTATAATGTAACTTGAAGCAAAAATCAAGAGGTTCCTTCACTTTTCTGCTAATTTTTTCATGTACTTCTAAATTTTTATCCCGATGCTGTTCCATTCCCCTTAAGATAACTTTTCGTCACCCGGCAGCCTGTTTCCGGATTTTGATGAAAAATTCTTTATTCTTAATAATACCGCAGCCACGAGCCTTCTGATTTCATTTATCCTGAAAAGGACAGAAGTTACTATGAAAACCACCAGCGGGAGAATCAACCTTGCACATACCGATAAGATCTCCAAAATTTTCGTACCGACAGAAAAACTATCGCCTGCCGGGAATGGAATTATCAGCGTGCAAATCCACAGGACCATACCCGATATTATTGTTACGGCTGTGGTTTTAGCCAGGAAAATGAAATTATCTGGTATGAGATCCAGTCCGGTTTTCCTGGAGAATAAGACAATCAGCAAAAATGCATTGATCATAACGGTTAAAACATATGCCATTGCAGTTCCGATGGCTCCAAAATCGGTATAATTTGCAAAATACAAGTTGGCGGCAATATTTGCTCCAATCGTTCCCACACCAATAAGAAGCGGTATGCGTGTATTCTGGATTGAATAGAATGCACGGTTCAGTATGACTACAACCGACTGGAACAATAAAGCAGGCGCATATGCGAGCAGTGCCAGGCCGTTCATAGCTATCTCATACTCCGACATGCTGCTCCATTTAAACAGTATCTGCATAATTTCCCTGTTCAGGACAATCATTATCATTGTGCTTGGAATACATAATGCCATGACGGTTCTAAGCCCTTTGTTCAGAACACGTTTGTAATTTTCTTTTTCCTCCAGGGCATACTGGGATGATAATGTGGGCAGCATGGCAACACCGAGGCTCTGGGCGAAAATACCGAGAGGCAGTTGCCATGTAAGGTTTGCATTATTCATCATTGTAACACTGTTCTGTGCGAACTCGGTGGAAAAACTCTTGGATATGATGGCTTTGACATAAACAACAGCTGAAGCGGCAAGAGAAGGCACAGCCAGTTTAAAAAGCCTGATGAAGGTTTCATCCTTCAGGTATAATTTAGGCCTGTAAAGCCTGAAATGTTTCCATGTGAACAGCAGCTGCACCAGGAAATAAATCATTGCGCTGAATGTTACACCAAACGTAGTCAGCTCAACGCTCTTTGCACCGAAAACAGCTATGCTGATCATAACACACAGGTTATACAAAACAGGCCCGAAAGCAGCAGCGGCAAATCTGTTGTAGGCGTTTAAAATACCGTTGCACTGTCCTGCAAGTATCATAAAAAGAGACGACGGCAAAAGAATACGGGTAAGTTTAACCACCAGGTTAAACTCTTCGGTGCCGCGTTCATAACCTATGGCAGCCATTCCTACGAAGCTTGGCGTAAATACATAGAAAACCAGGCTTATAAAAATAAAGGCAATCACAGTTATATTGAGAAATGTTCCAATGGCTTTCCAGCCTTCGGTTTCATTGCCTTTTGAGATGCTGGATGACAATATCGGAATTATTGCCGCCGCGATTGCACCGCCAACCAGCAGTTCAAATGCAAGATCGGGCAGGGAAAATGCCACAAGGAATTCATCCGAGTAGCCCCTTGGCAACATTATATTAGTAATCAATACTGTCCGTAAGAAACCTGTTATTCTGCTTAGAAATGTCGCAAACATAACCAGAGCAGCAGTTCTTGACAGACCTTTTCCTTCTCCCGAACCCAATATCCTGTCCTCCTTTTTTATTGCTGCTCCATGCCAAGTATGAGCCTGCGTATCATGTCCAGTGCATGCAGGCACGCATCATTTCTTATCCGTTCACGGTTTCCCATTAACTCAAGCTTTTTGCACCAGACCTTGTCTTTTACATATGCTGCAATGAAAACAAGTCCAACCGGTTTTTCCGCTGTTCCGCCGCCCGGTCCTGCAATACCGGTTATTGCAACGCCAACCGTGGCCCCGGTTTTTTGCTTAAGCCCGCCAACCATTTCCAGGGCTGTTTCGCGGCTTACCGCTCCATACCTGTTCAGCGTATCCGGTGATACACCTAAATCTTCAACTTTTGCCCTGTTGGAATATGTTACATATGCCCTCTCGAAAATCTCCGATGAACCGGGTATATCGGTAATCCTGCCCGACAGCATCCCCCCTGTGCAGGATTCTGCTGTTGCCATAACAAGTCCGTTTTCTTTGAGTAAACCAAACACAACTTCTTCAAGTGTTTGTCCATCTTCAGAATAAACTGCACCACCAAGCCTGCTCTTAATCTCTCCGACAACCGGAGCAAGCATTACCGAGGCCTCATCCTTATTAGAGCAGCGTGCGGTAACCCGGACAGTGACCTCACCCTGCGAAGCATATGGCGCTATTGTCGGGTTACTCTGGTTTTCAATTAAATCCATCAGCCTCGTTTCAATATCCGACTCGCCAATACCGAAAATTTTCAGCATTTTTGAGACAAGAACCACACCGGTTTTTTGCCTTAGATATTTGAAAACAGTGTCTTCAAACATTGGCTGCATTTCTTTCGGAGGACCCGGAAGCATTATAACCGATTTCCCTCCATCCTCGATAATACAGCCCGGTGCTGTTCCGTTTCGATTCGGTATTACTATTGCATTTTCGGGCAGGTATGCCTGCTTTACGTTTATTTCAGCCATTACCCTGTGCTTTTTGGCAAAAAAATCCTTGATATATTCCAGTATATCCTCGTGAAGAACCAGTTGCCGGTTCATTGTTTTTGCAATGGTTTCCTTGGTAAGATCGTCCTTTGTAGGTCCAAGCCCGCCTGTGGTAATAACAATATCCGAGCGTTGCAATGCTCTTTTCAGTGTTTCTTCAAGTCTTGCGGGATTATCGCCGACAACGGTATGAAAATATACATTGATCCCCAATTCGGCGAGCTTTCTTGAGATGTACTGGGCATTAGTATTGGCAATCTGTCCCATTAAAAGCTCTGTTCCCACAGCAAGTAATTCGGCTGTCATCAGTATCACCTTCTCTGCTAAACTTACGAGGGGCTTGTTATATCCAAACCCGGCACTATTTTTTCAATTTCGCTCCAAACATCGATAAATCCTGTTTTATTTGTGGTTGAAACCGGAACAACAGAAACACCCGGCACCAAGTCCAGGGTCTCCCGTATCTCTTTTACATATTTCATATGATGCGCCCTCGCGACCTTGTCAGCCTTGGTTGCAACAATAAAATGCGGCTTGCCCATCGAGACTATCCACCGGTACATGACAATATCCTGCTGCGTAGGTTTATGCCTTATATCAACCAACATAATAATACCACACAGTTGGTTCCTGGTGTTCAGATAATTTTCAATAATTTTGCCCCATTTTCTTTTTTCACTTTCAGAGACACTTGCATAACCATAGCCCGGCAGATCAACCAAAATGAGCTTTTTCTCGACACTGAAAAAATTAATAACCCTTGTTTTTCCCGGGGTATTGCCCACCCTTGCAAGGGATTTCCTTTGGGTAAGAAAATTAATGAAAGATGACTTACCCACATTCGACCTGCCAACCATTGCTATTTCAGGCAGCTCCCCTGCAGGATACCCCTCGGGGCCGACTGCGGTGGCAATATGTTCAGACCATTTGATATTCAAAATATCACCTCGGAATCTTCGTCATTTGTTTAATCTATCCGGCACTCTGTTTCTTCCTAATGTCCATGCCTTTCTTAATCATTTCCTTTGCAAGCTTTGATGTATTTGCGCTGTCATCGCCGCTTAAAAGCCTTGCTATTTCCTTTTCCCTGCTTATTCCGTCCAGCTTTTCCAGTTGAGCAACCGTCCTGTCATCTTTTGTTTCCTTGCTTATCCTGTAGTGGGCTTTTGCAAGGCTTGCGATTTGCGCATGGTGCGTTATGCAAATTACCTGGTGTTTTGATGAAATTTCAAGCAGTTTCTCTCCCACCTTCAAGGCGGCTTTACCGCTGACACCGGTATCAATTTCGTCAAATATCAGGACTCCAATCTCATCAACATCCGCAAGTATTGTCTTTATCGCCAGCATTATTCTTGACATTTCCCCGCCTGAAGCAATCCTGTTCAACGGTTTCAATCCTTCGCCGGGGTTCGGGGAAATTAAAAACTCTATTGTGTCAAGGCCGTTTTCGGTATAGTTTCGGGTATCGTCAAATCTAATGTCAACCGAAAATTCCGCCTTTGGCATTTCCAGGTCTTTAAGCTGGGCCGTTATTTTATTCTTCAAGTCCCCGGCTGCTTTAATCCTCATTTTATGTATATTCAGGGCTTTATTATACAGGAGTTTATCCAGTTCCTTTTTCCTGTTTTCAAGTTCGGCCAGACGGCTTTCCATGTCGGTGACTTCCTCAAGCTTCTGCCTTGCCTCTTCCATGTATTGTATAATGTCTTCCACGGTGTTTCCGTATTTTCGTTTCAAAGACTCGATCAGGGCAAGCCGCTCCTCCACTTCCTGCTGAAGTGCCGGATCATAATTTATCTGATCCCGTTTATTCCTGACCTGCCTGGCTATTTCTTCAAGCTTGTCGGCAATTTCCAGAAGGCTTCCGGATATGGCACCGAAATCGGGATCCAAATTCGATATACCGTCCAGGGCAGCCTGTGCTCTCTGGACCTGATCAAGCGCCCCGGGTAAAATGTCATCCTCACCTATCAGACAATTATACGCATTATTGAAAGCTTCTATAATTTCCTCCGCATTGGAAAGGAGCCTGCTTTGCTGCGAAAGCTCCACATCCTCTCCTTTTTTCAGGTTTGCGGCTTCTATTTCGTTCACCTGGTACCTGTACAGGTCTTCCAACCGAGCCCTCTCTTTTTCCCTTGCCTTAAGCTCAATAATCTTCCTGTTGATTTCGCGGAACCTGGCGAGTAGCTCACGGTATTCTTCTTTTTCACGCAGAAGATCGCTTCCTGAAAATTTATCAAGGTAATCAACCTGGGCCTGGTTCCTTAACAGCGATTGATTATCATTCTGCCCGTGAATGTCAATTAAATATTCACCGATTTCCTTAAGCTGGGCTACCGTTACCAGGTTTCCGTTAACCCTGCATATATTCCTGCCTGTTGCTGAAAACTGCCGGGATATAATAAGTGTACCGTCTTCCTCGCTGTCGATTCCCATACCGTTCAGAACTTTCTCCAGCTTTTCCGGAGCGTGAAAAACCGCTTCAACCTTGGCCTTGTCTTCCCCGGTACGAATCATATCCCTTAATATCCTGCCGCCCAGTAAGGCGTTTACGGCATCTATCAGTATGGACTTACCGGCTCCCGTTTCTCCTGTTAATATATTAAGCCCATCTTCAAGCTCCACGGTAAGCTTCTCAATTATAGCCATATTTTCAACCGACAGCTGGATAAGCATATTAATCCCCCTTCAACAGCGAGGTAATCCTTTCCTGCATTTCTTCCGCTATTCTTTCAGCACGGGTCACTATCATAATTGTATCATCTCCTGCAATAGTACCGACAATCTCGGACCATCCCAGCGAATCAATTGCAGAAGCCACAGCCTGGGCCATTCCCGGAAGAGTTTTTATCACCAGGATGTTGTTTGCATAATCAATTGATACATGACCCTCCCTGAGTATTGTAAGAAGCCTGTCACTGATAACATTGGTGTCGTTGCTCATTGCCTTGTACCTGGCTTTGCCGTCGGCATTCGTAACCTTTACCAGGCGCAATTCCTTTATATCCCTTGATACAGTCGCCTGAGTCACATCCATGCCGTGTTCCCTCAGTTTTGCAACAAGTTCATCCTGGGTTTCAATTTCATAATTTTCTATTATTTCTAGAATCTTAGCATGCCTGTTGTACTTCATAGGCTTCCCCTTTCATTTTCCATGAAATATTATGTTATCAATTAATTCTGTTGAAACCGCTTGTATTCAGTTTGCAAATTGAGCTATATAATCAAGGTTTTGATTTCAATGCAGGATCATGGATTTTAGCCCTCAAAACGTTAAAAAAGTTGGAATCGTTAAATGCTATAAATTTTAAACTTTTCTGCGCCCGGGTGATTAAAATTTCATCCCCTGCCGCAATCCTGAACCCTTCCTGCCCGTCCATGGTAATAATGGCGCTGTCGGGGTAATCGTCATTAATTGTTATGCGAAGCTTTCTGTCGGGACTTGTGATAAACGAACGCGAATACAATATATGCGGGCATATTGGTGTTGTAATCATCATCTCCATATCGGGCTGGACAATGGGCCCGCCTGCAGACAGGGTATACGCGGTGGATCCGGTGGGGGTTGATACAATGACTCCGTCCCCGGGAAAAGAATCTATAAACTGGTCATCAACAAAAACCTTAAGCCTTATAATCCGTGACAGCCCATCCCTGTTTACTACCACATCATTTATTGCAATACTTTTGAAAACGGTGTAGTCATGGCGTAAAACCACCGCTGAAAGAACCATTCGCCTTTTCAGCCCGAAATCCCCTTGTGACAGCCGCTCAATAGCCTTTTCTATATCGTTTATTTCCACGTCTGCCAAAAAACCTACAGTGCCAAGATTTATTCCAAGCAGCGGAATATCATGGTCATATGCGGTTCTTGCCATGTTCAGCAGTGTCCCGTCCCCGCCGAGGGAAATAAGAAACGAAGATCCGGCCAGCATATCTTCCTCGGCATACCCCTCAGAAAAACCCAAATCGTTTGATACGGGCTTTGGAAGAAGGGGTTTCATACCGTACTTCAGAATGCAGTGGATAACCTTCCTGGTTATTTCCAGATCCTTATCTTTTTTTCTGTTTACGAACAAACCAATACTCTTTTGATCCATTGACCAGTTTCTCCCCATCGATTAATTCTATTATACAGTTAACCTGAATAAAAATACAATAATATCAAAAGATCCGCCGGTTGATTTTTTATGCGTATTACTGTTCAGGGATTAGCATAACAGCGGGTGACCAGGGTAATTTGACATAAAGCTGCACACTTCAAAGCCATGCTGCATTCCGGTAAATTGAGAGCGTGGAACCTGAGCGACCCCGGATATGAAGACCACCATACTTATTCAAGCTGTTCATGAGCATCCTTTACAACCTCATCAACAATTATGGAACCCCGGACTTCAGGCTTTTGAACCAGGTACAGCAAATACTCTATATTTCCCTCAGGTCCTTTTATGGGTGAAAAAGACAATCCTTTTGCAAAAAAGCCGACGTTTTCTGCAAACTCAATTATTTTCACAATGACTTCCCTGTGAACTGCAGGATCTTTAACAACACCCTTTTTCCCCACTTTCTCACGGCCTGCTTCAAACTGCGGTTTTATAAGACAAACCATACTCCCGTCATCTTTAAGTACCTGTTTTGCAGGGGGTATGATTTTTGTAAGTGAAATGAACGAAACATCAGCGGATGCAAAATCCACCTGTTCGCCGATATCTTCAGGTTTGACATACCTGAAATTCGTACGTTCCATGACGATTACCCTGCTGTCGTTTCTAAGCTTCCATGCTAGCTGGCCATAACCGACATCAACTGAATAAACCCTGCCGGCACCGTTTTTAAGCATGCAATCGGTGAAACCTCCGGTGGAAGCTCCAATATCAATGCATACTTTGTCTTCAAGATTAATATTGAACTCGTTAATTGCTTTCTCAAGCTTCAGCCCGCCCCTGCTCACATATGGAAGGGGATTTCCCCTGACCTCAAGTTCTGCCCGGGTATCGATTTGAAAACCAGGTTTGTCTTCAACAACCCCATTTACAAGGATAAGTCCTTCCATAATTGCTCTCCGGGCTTTTTCGCGGCTGTCGAAATAGCCTTCGTTTACCAGGTGTACATCCAGTCGTTCTTTTGGCATCAAAAATCACCTTTTTTATTCAGCCTTCTAAGGTTACTGTATTAGTTTGCAAAAACCATCTGCGGGTCCTGCTTCTGGTGTTTTGTCTCTAGAGCAACAAAGCGCCTGCTTAAACACACGCTCCACGGTATATAACAAATTGGACGTTATGACCTCCATATCCCGGGTCGTTCAGTTCCACGCTTTCAACTTGCAGGAATGCAGCATAACTTGGAAGCATGTTGCTCTGCGTCGCCTAAATCACCAGAATCACCCGCAGCTATACTAGGCTCTGAATTGTAACCTTTTAAGCACCCTGTCCGCCAATCCTTCTGAATCAAGTCCGAATTTCCGGTATAAAAGACTCCGGTTTCCGTGCTCTATCGATATATCGGGAAACGCAGCCACCTCGACCGGAACGTTTACTCCCGCCTGATTCAGGTTAAACAATGCAATGCTGCCAAATCCTCCGTTGGCTACATGATCCTCGACGGTCATAAGGAGCCCGGTCTTCTTTACCGATTTGCACAGTATTTCTGTGTCAAAGGGCCTTATAAAGCGATAATATATGATTTCACAGTGTATGCCATGCCTTTCGAGTTCCTTCGACGCCTGAACAGCGGTATCGAGCATATGCCCTGTTACCGCAATGGTTACATCATTTCCGTCCATAACCTTGACAGCCTTTCCATGCTCAATCGGCATACCGGGAGCCAGGTTTCTCTTTCCCTGTCCCCTTGGGTACCGGATTGCTATTGGTCCTTTCCCATGTTCAACGGAGTAATCCAGCATCTTCTCCAGCTCATCGTAATCTGCCGGTGACATTATTGTTATGTTTGGCAAAGTTGAAAACAATGCAATATCATATATCCCCTGGTGGGTTTCGCCATCGTCCCCCACAATTCCCGCTCTGTCAACAGCAAAAATAACATTCAGGTTCATTAACGAAACATCGTGTATAATCTGGTCGTAAGCCCTTTGCAAAAAAGATGAATAAATGGCTACAACAGGCTTCAGTCCCCTAATCGCCAACCCTGCCGCCATGGTTACGGCATGCTGTTCGGCAATACCGACATCAAAAAAACGTTTCGGATATTTTTCACTGAAAAGGCTAAGTCCTGTTCCTTCAGGCATTGCTGCGGTAATTGCCACAATATCCTCATGCTTTTTTGCCAGTTCCACAATCCGCGTTCCAAATACATTCGAAAAGCTTCCGTTACTTTTTGCCAGGACCTCGCCGGTTTCCACATCGAACGGGGAAATTCCATGGTATTTCTGGGGCTTTTCCTCGGCAGGAGAATACCCCCGCCCTTTCTTTGTGCAAACATGTACAAGAACAGGTTCCTTCATATTCTTTACCCTGCGGAAAACCCTGCACATTTCCGATATATTATGACCGTCCAGCGGGCCGTAATAATGAAAACCCAGTTCTTCAAAAAGCACCCCGGGAAGGAGCAGATATTTCAAAGAACCTTTAACTTTATGAAGTGCTTTTCTTGCTGATTTTCCTATTGCCGGGATATTATCAACCAGCGAACGGAAATCGCTTCTGACTTTATAATAAATCGGTTCGGTACGGATACGGCTCAAGTACCTGGACATACCGCCGACATTTTTCGATATTGACATTTCATTGTCATTCAGTACAACAATCAGGTTGGTTTTGCTGTTCCCGGCATCATTTAACGCCTCAAAGGCCATACCTCCCGTCAGGGCCCCGTCTCCTATGACCGCTACAACGTTATAGTCATCCCCAAGCAAATCCCTGGCCCTGGCCATGCCTAATGCGGCTGATATAGATGTTGAGCTGTGACCGGTGTTAAAGCAGTCGTGCTCACTTTCGGTTATCTTCGGAAATCCTGAAATACCACCCATTTGCCTTATAGTTTCAAGTGCGTCCTTTCTCCCGGTAAGGATTTTATGCACATATGTCTGATGCCCTACATCCCACACTATTTTATCTTTAGGTGACTGGAATACGGTATGTAATGCAATGGTTAATTCAACCACGCCAAGATTGGAGGCAACATGCCCCCCGGTTTGGGATATCTTTTCTATCAAATAGGCTCTTATTTCACCTGCGAGTGTTTGCAGGCAGCAGAGCTTCAGATTTTTCAAATCGCCAGGTCCCTGTATGCAATTCAAAACCCCTGTTGAGCACAGGCAACTTCTATTGTCCAATTATGCCTTCCTTCTTTCGAATCATAAATACTTAATTGGTCCCGCATTCGTATATTTTACTAAAGTACAGAAATTAAATCAATTATTTGCTTCCATTTGCTGGCATAAACAGGGAAAGGAATGAACCCACCCTGTAGACGATAAAATTGCTGTTATTCATTCCGAATCTCTTTGCAAAGGCTTTTCCTCCCACTGTAAGTGCTGCTATAAGTCCGCCGACGGCCGCTTCAATCCAGGCTGACCGGGCATTTCCGGAAAATATGCGGTAAACAATCGCAGCACCGGCTGTTCCGCTGACAACCCCGCATATATCGCCAACAACATCATTGCAAATACTGGACACTTTATCTGCATTCCTTATCAGGCGTATTGCATGTTTGGCCCCTTTATACTTTTTTGATGCCATCGCATGAAAAGGGCTTTCATCAGCAGCGGTTACAGCCACACCAACCACGTCAAATATTATTCCTATAAAAATGATAACGAAAACAACCAGAAATGACCAAAAAATTGAGATTTTTTCGAACAACCCTGTAGATATAAAAAGAATACTCATGGATAATACAAAAGATACAATGGTTACAGTAACAGCCCATATTGTCTGATCCTTCCTGGGTCCTCCTTTTACCTTCTTGACAGGCAAACGTTTTTTTTCGGTAACCTTGCATCTGCTATTTTTAGAATCTGCTTTCTCCATATTAACCTATACTTTCCTGCATGCGGGCAAGACAACTATAAATTGCTTTACATACGGATATAATTTACACAAACAGGATGGCGATATACATAGTAAATTTTGCGGCTTAGGTCAGGCAGGATTTCCCCAAAGCGTACCGCTTGTCGCCAAAACGGCTGTTTCCATTTAAACACTTTGTCGCAGGGTTGCCCTCAGCGCAGCCTGATCACCACTTAGTCCACACTGCAATCCCATGTATATCTGATGTACAGTCTAGGGGTTTTCCCCAAAAGCCTTATTTGCTTCTAGCCTCTTTTGCAGAGCTGATTTCAAATGGCAATAATGCAGCGGTGCTGGCCTGGCACCAAAGCATCTGATCCATTATCCCTCAAAACCCCACTCAAGGCAGGCTACACTGCTCACAGCACCGAAATGCGGTACCGCATAGCAGGTTCTTCCCGTAACGTAGTCAAGGTATGTATCCTTGCCCGGAGCAACCTTTCTTCCACGAAACTCGGGTCTCCGCGGTAATGGGGTCAATGTCCCGCATGCCATTGCAGGCTGCCCCAAAACCTTAACTCCCAGCATCAGCCCATCACTGGGCGTAACAAGCCGACACCAGGAACTTCATCGATGTGCCCTTTAACGGATTTTTAGGCCCGTCTTCGAAACAAACAGTGCCAACTAGAATACTGCGCCATCCCGGTGTTAAATTATCAAAGAGCCTTAAATCAACTCCGTAAGCTGAAAATTATTATAACACAGCTTCAAAACCCGATCAAAGGGAGTATTAACCTCAATAAGCTAAATTAAGAACAAGTAGCTTCATTTAGCTGACCTAATTCAAAGCTATCCCCATTATAATTCCCAATGCTGCTCCTGCGAACACTTCTACTGGTGTATGCCCCAACAGTTCTTTCAGCTGCTTGTCAAGCTGAATATGTTCTGTCGAATTAACAAGCTTGTTCAGAACCTCGGCCTGTTTCCCTGCAGCCCGCCTTACTCCGGCAGCATCGGCCATTACTATAAGAGAAAAAATAACCGCAAGGGCGAAGATATCGGATGAAAAACCGTTATGTATGCCCAGTATGGTTGCCAATGACACAGTAAAAGCAGTATGCGAACTTGGCATTCCACCTGAAGCTATCAGCTTTCTGAAGTCGAGCTTTCTGTTTTTTATATAATAATAGACAAACTTTATGCTTTGCGCCAGAAACCATGCCAGTACAGGTGTTGTAATAGCACGGTTGTTCAGAACGCCCATAAGGAAATCTATCATCATTCACCTCGGTAATTTCTCAAACTATTTTCAGGTTAATTTCTTCTTTCTGCAATAAAATACGCAATCTCTTTCAGGAACCAGGCTTTCCCCCCGAATATTTCCAGAACTTCAACAGCTTTTTGTGTAACTTCCTGAAGCATTTTCCTTGCTCCATCCAAACCATATAATGATACGTAAGTGGTCTTGTTATTCCTTTCGTCGCTTCCGACAGGTTTGCCCAATTCTTCACTTGTGCTTTCAACGTCAAGAATATCGTCCTTTATCTGAAATGCAATACCAATATGTTCTGCATATTCGGAAAGAGCCTTTATTTCCTCCCCGGACAAACCTATATAAACAGCCGGAGCAATGACGCTTGCCATAATCAATGCACCGGTCTTTTTCCTGTGCATTGTTTTAAGGGTTGATGCGGAAATTTGTTTCCCTTCGGACTCCATGTCAATAACCTGGCCCGCAATCATCCCGTCTTTCCCTGCGGCATTCGCAATCACACAGGATGCCTTAACCGATTGCTCCATCTTCTCCCCCGCATTTGCAGAAGTTTTCAGAAGCAGACTAAAGGCTTCATTCAATAAAGCGTCACCTGCAAGAATGGCCATGGCCTCACCAAATACCTTGTGATTCGTCGGTTTACCTCGCCTGTAATCATCATTGTCCATTGCGGGCAAATCGTCATGAATCAGCGAGTAAGTATGGATCATTTCTATTGCAGCGGCAAAGGGCATTACTTCAATAAGATCCTTTGACATCATTTTTGCGACAGCCAGCGTCAAAACAGGCCTTATTCTCTTGCCACCGGCCATGACACTGTAATTCATGGATTCTATGAGTTTAGTCTCGGGAACTTCACTTTTAAGCCTGCTGAAATAATCCTTCAGGTAGTCGTCAACCAAAATTGTTAAACCCGTCAATTCTTCTTTAAAATTCATTATTCTGCCTCCAGCGTCAATGGTTCTTCCTTGCAGCCACCGTTTTCATCAATGAGTTTAACAATTTTCTTTTCTGTTTCATCGAGCTTCTTCGTACAGTAAGCCGACAGTGAAACACCCTTCTGGAAAAGCTTAAGGGACTTTTCCAATGAAATATCCCCTTTTTCCAGGAGCTGAACAATCTCTTCCAATTGTTTCACAGCATCTTCATAACTCAGATTCAGTTCCATCTTTCTTCTCCTTCAACAATTATTCTGCTTCTCCTTCAGCAAGGCACCTGAGCTTTCCGTCCGACAGAATTATGTCCAGTTCATCTCCATTATGTACCTGTTTAACCGATTTTATAATATTACCCTGTTTCATTGCAATGCTGTATCCCCTTGACAATACGGTCAGCGGGCTGAGCACATCAAGTTTTCCGCACAAAACCGACAGTGTCATTTTTTCCTTTTCGACCTTTCTTTTCATGGCCTCAGCCATGTTTCTTCTTAGAATCTCCAGGTCCATCTTCTTCTGGTTGACTTTATCCAATGGATGCCTCATCGACGGGCTTTTCATAAGCTGTTCAAGCTTCAGCCTTTCACAGCGGATCCTGTTCGTCAGGGCTTTCTTTAAACGTATCTGCAAATCCATAATTGCTTTTACCAGGACTTCCTTTTCAGGAACAACAAGCTCCGCTGCAGCCGACGGGGTTGGAGCCCTGAGATCGGCAACAAAATCTGCAATTGAGAAATCAGTTTCGTGCCCGACAGCCGAAATCACCGGGATATTCGATCTGTATATACTTCTTGCTACTATTTCTTCATTGAACGGCCAAAGTTCTTCCAGCGAACCGCCGCCACGGGCTATTATAATAACTTCTGCGGCATTATGGCGGTTGATAAAATCAAGTGCGTTGGCTATCTGCCTTGCCGCATCCTCCCCCTGTACCTGGACCGGGTATAGTTTCAATACCGCGTTTGGAAACCTTCTGAATAATACATTCATAATATCCCTTATAACTGCCCCGGTGGGTGAAGTGACAACTGCGATACTGCGGGGCAGGTACGGTATTTTCTTTTTTGATTCGGGACTGAAAAGACCTTCCTTTTCAAGTTTTTGCTTTAACTGCTCATATGCAAGATACAGGTTTCCCAGCCCGGCAGGTTCCATATATTCGGGATACAGCTGGTATGAACCTCCCGCCTCGTAAATTGAAACATAACCCCTGACTATAACCATTAAACCGTCTTTTGGTTTGAACTTCAGCATCTGGTTCTGGGACTTGAACATTACACATTTTATTACACTGTATTCATCCTTGAGGGTAAAATACATATGACCTGACGAGTGCAGCTTGAAATTGGATATCTCACCTATTACACATACATCGGACAGTATATTGTCGAAGGAAAACAATCTTTTTATATACCTTGTCAGCTGGGTTACACTAATAACTTCCTGCATTCCTAATGCTCCTCATTATTCTGTAATCTGGCCACTATTTTCCCCAACACACCGTTTATAAAATTCTTTGATTGTTCCCCGCCATATTTTTTTGCCAGCTCCACCGCTTCATTTATTGATACATTCATAGGGATGTCATCCCGGTATTTTAATTCATAGACAGCAAGACGCATGATGGCAAGATCCACTTTCGGCATTCTTTCCAGCTTCCATCCCTTGGAATAAGTCTGTATTAACTGATCAATTTCCTCTTTATTCTTTAAAACGCCATGAACAACATCAAGAAAAAAATCCTTGTCCAGGTTCTCCAAATCTTCTGTTTCATCAAGAAACAGGCTTATTTGTTCATCTATATCGTCATCCCTGAGCTGAAACTGGTACAAAAGCTTCATTGCACTTTCACGGGTAATTCTTCTGCTCAATTTATCCACCTTACCTTAAATTTACAGTTGATTAAAGAATGCCTTTTTCTTCACTATTATACCCACTGAAATTTAATGCTGCAAGGGTTTAATTGATGTCTGCAGGTCTCAGCGTTTAAGCAATGACAAATCCGCCTGCCGAATATAGTATAATGGGGAAAATATGACAACGGGTTAAACAAAAATCTTAATTGATTTGACATAAATTATAATATATATTAAATTATTGTATAATACCAGATATATACGGAGTTGTGCTATGAGTACTCTAAAGGATGTTGCCGAAAAAGCCGGAGTTACAGTAACAACCGTATCACGAATGCTGAATAACAGGGGCTATGTCAGCGAAAAAACAAAGAATAAAATACGGCAGGCCATGAAGGAGCTGAACTATCGCCCTAATGAGTTTGCGAGGGCTTTGTCATTGCAAAGAAGCAACTTTATTGGCCTGATAGTTCCGTCCGCCCGCAACATGTTTTTCAGCAAGGTTATCGACAGTGTCGAGCAGCAGGTTTCAAAACATGGTTACAAGCTTTTACTGTGCACATCAAACCTTGAACCTGAAAAAGAGTTTGAGTATTTTGATATGTTAAGCGCTAATAAAGTTGCGGGTGTTATTATTGCAAGTCATACGCAGAACCTGGACAAAAAAGTGAACATCAACGCACCTGTAATTTCAATTGACAGAATTATTTCTCCCCAAATACCGGCCATATGTTCAGACAACTATCAGGGTGGTGTTCTGGCAGCAGAACATCTTATATCAAAAGGCTGCAAAAAACTTGCGCACATTAGCGGAAGCATCCACCTTAACATGGATGCAAACAAACGGTATTATGGTTTCAGGGATGTATGTGAAAAAAGAGGGATTCCTCACATTTTGATTGATGCCAAGGAAGAACAGTTTCTTTCAATGAATTACAATTCAATTATCAATATGTTATTGGACAATCATCCTGATGTTGATGGCATATTCACATCAAATGATATTATAGCAGCCCAGGTGATTGCGATTTGCAGCAGGCGCGGAATAAAAATACCCGACCAGATAAAGGTTGTTGGATATGACGATATTGACCTGTGCACAATTTTCAACCCGTCAATTACAACAATACACCAGTCCATTGGTGAAATTTGTCTTTATGCTGTTGAAAGCATAATATCAAAGGTAGAGTACGACAAGCCCATCCCGTCATGTATTATCTTTCCTGTTATGCTGATAGAAAGGGAAACAACCTGAATAGATCAAGCTGTTTCCCTTTATTTATTAACAACGCGTTATTATCGTCAGTGGTTGTTTCAAAATCTACTTGATAGCGCCTTGCACCACACCATGAATGATATGCTTCTGTGAGAATAAATACGCAACAAGCACCGGTATAATTGTTAATACAATTCCTGCCATCAGTAATTTTCCGTTTGTGCCTAACAAGGGAATATGCCGCCATCGATGAAGTCTATAATATAAGAAGGATGTTGATTAGTGTTATTATGGCACTATTCTCAATTGCCCTCAGGAAGTTCATAAATAATAATGTATCACTTATATTGAATTTACAGCATGAATAAGAAATTGAATGTACCGGGCTTTAATTAAAAAGAGCTTAATACTGAGCTCTTTTATGTCAAAAGCATGATCTGTTTATTATAACAGATACTCGTTATATAGCCCACTCAAGTCCTTTTGAAATAAATTCATTCCAAAACTTCCAGTCGTGTACGCCAGGTGCCTCTATATATGTATGTTCTATACCCTCTGAAACCAGGAATTGATGGAATTCCCTGTTCTCATTCAGAAGAAAATCTTCTGTTCCGCAGGCCATGTATATTTCAGGAATCTGTTTGTTTTCTTGTTTCAACTGCAGAACAAGGGCTTCGGGATCCCTGTCGCTGCCTTTAAGTTTATTAACATCACCAAATACTCTTGAGTAATACTTGTAATCTGCAATACCGTTATTAAAGTCTTCGGGTATTCCTGCAATTCTGTTTGTAATAAGTGCTGAGGACAAAGCGATAATCCGGCTGAATGTATCGCTGTATTTCAACCCGTTTCTTATTGCTCCGTAGCCGCCCATCGACAGTCCGCCAATGAAAGTGTCCTCTCTCCTGCCTGACAACCTGAACATTTTACGTGTAAATTCAACCAGTTCCCTGCCTATATACTCGGAATACATAATACCCATATCAACATCATCCAGGTAGAAGAAATTCTCCCCTGACGGCATAAACACAGCAATATTATGTTTCAGCGAAAGCTCCTGTATATTGCTGTTGCACACCCAATCCATGTAATTCCCGGAGTAACCGTGCAACAGGTATAGCGCCTTCACGGGCTTTTCAGAAACTTCCTTTTCGCCGGGTACACCTAACCTGTCCAATGGGATAAGGGCATTAAATGATGTTGATTTCTTAAGTGACCTGGAAAAAAAATTAACCTGCAATAATGCCATTGCAATTACTTCCTTTCTGATATAACCTTATATTTAAATTTTCTAACAAACACCGTCAGTTTTCAACCCTTTAAAACCGCAGCAAATCCGCATTGTTCAGGACTACCAACATAAAGCCTGTTTAAGCAATTACAAATACCTGAACGGTTCACCCGCGCTGACAAATACCGGTCCATACTGCCTAAAATCCACTTCGACATTTGCTTTTTCTATAGGTTACCGGGTTAATCCTGCTTTCTGTTTTATGAATTATCTCAAAGAATTTGGGCAATAAAAACACTTATTAACGGCAAGCATATATTTTACAATTTTGTATATAAATACGACCTCATTTTTTGATATTACACCAATTATAACTATATGTCAAGCCTTTGACATGTCTTCTGATACAGGTTAAAAATATGTATATATTGCTAACAATGAGCATTTACTGTATAATAAATATAATTTGGCGGTACAAACTTTACTTTTTTTCCGGTTATTGGCACGATTGGTTCACACAATGCCGGAAATGTATTATTTTCTATAGGAGGGGTCTTTATGTATTGTCCGAAGTGCGGACAGGAGGTCGGTGATTATACAAATATTTGTCCGGCTTGTGGCGAACTGCTCGATAATAATGCGGTAACCCCACAGTCAAATCCGGGACAGAATTATCAGCAACCTGAACCGTTGGTACCGAAATTTCCTGACTATAAAGTTCAATCCATATTATTGATTGTGTTCAGCTCGGTTTTATGCTGTATGTCCTGCCTGACAATCATAGCATTGCCTTTTGCCATTATTGCCCTTGTAAATTCCAATAAGGTGGAAACTTTTTATGCTGCCGGCAACTATGATCTGGCCAGAAAAGCATCCGATGATGCAAAAAAATGGTGCTGGGTAAGTTTTGGTATTCTTTTGGGTGCCATAGTAATAAGTATTGTAATTACAATTGTATTCCTCACAAGCGATTATTACAGGAATTTCATGGAAGAATTCATGAGGCAGTACGAGTTGTACTACAATTTCGATTTAGAATGATATGATTAAAGTATTCAGAAATTGTTTAAACAAATGGCTTACTTTCTTTAGTAAGCCATTCATTCGTTTAATATTGATAGTTCTTACAAGTGTGATAATAATCGCATCCTGTATTATTGTCCGCAATATGGATCCGTCAAAAGTACCTGTCACACCGCCATGTTCGCTGCGCTATTTTACAGGTCTTTATTGTCCGGGATGCGGCATGACACGGGCAATGCATGCCGCATTGAATTTTAGGTTTGCCGATGCTTTTTCATATAACCTTCTGTGGCCTTTTATTGTTTTGCTAATATCGGCATCATTTTATATGTGGTTCTCTTTTTTGATTACATGCAAAAATCCGTTTAAACCTTTCAATGAATTTTTCAAAAAGCATCCTTTGGCAGCTTATATAACTGTCATTGTGTTTTTTGCATTCTGGATTTTCAGAAATATACCTGTTTATCCGTTTATTATGCTTGCCCCGTAAATGCTTTAAACAAATCCATGATTGTAAAACCCGCAATTGTCATTGCCACAACGTAGGAAGCAAGAAGGATTACCAGCCAAAGCAGAGATGCCCTTGCCAGGTTTCTTCTGTGTACATTTCCCCGCGATGAAAACGCCCACAATGCCATAAAAACAATATTTATTACAGGCAGTAAAAATGCAAATATTACCAACATCCATTCCCCGACACTGAGAGCTCTTAAGCTTTTGTCAGGAACGGTGCAGACTGCCTTTTCCTGTTTTTCATCATCCGCGTCATGCTTCTCGACAACACTTTCTTTTGCTTCTTCCTTTCCCGAAGGATTTAACTCCTGATCGAGTTGAGCATCCAATGATTCATAATTTTCAGTTTTGTTTTGCTCCATTCTTTATACCCCCAAACTCAATTCCATGATTTTTCACAAAGCGGAATCAGGCTACCGTAATCATGAATCTTACCGTTACTTAAATTTACCCACTCTACATTATGTTTATATAAGAAATCCTTTATTTCGTCTTTACTGTCCAGCATATCAATATCTCCGGCAAACGCAAGTACATTTTTGCCAATAAACCCTGCGACACCGCCAATAAATCCATAGTTGTATCCAGGCAGCATTATATTTTTCTGCGGAGGAATCTTCAGCACTTCAAGACCTTCCTGTACTGCAGCCTTTTCAATCGATGGATCGTCGGTAATAATACATTTATCCGATAGCGGTAACACGGAACATTTCGAATAACCCTGGTTAACATGCACCAGGCGGATGTTAAAACGGGAAAGAAGCCTGACAATTACTCCGTCGGTGTATTTAGTGTTATGGAAAGCCACCCGTCCTACAATTGCAACATTATACGCCACATCAAGAGGGTAATCCCTTTTTAACACCGTATTTCCGGCATATATATCAAAACCATGCTGTTTCAACTTTTCAAAAACAGTTAAAGGCAAACCAGGATGACAGACCAGTACATTATCATGGATGTGAATAATCTGCATATCGACATGCCCGGCAACAGGTTCCTCAAGGGCATTGCATGGTGGTATTTCAACAAGGCTGATTCCATAAAACCTAAGTGTATCTTTCATATTTTCATCCATGTGCGAGTCAACAACCAACAGGGAAACATCATGTTCGGGAAATAATGTTTGTTTTAAAAAACCCAATATGCACACCTGCCCGCCATATTGCATATGATATTTACAGCCGGAGGTTTTAGGGGCCCCGGAACCTTCAGGCTTCAGATAGAGCGCCGCATCCCTGTACCTGGGGTGCGGCATTCATTCTTTTACGTTCTGAAGAATGTTCATTAATTCGGATATCGCTTCCAATGGTATTGCCAATCCTTTCTGACTGGGCTTATAAGTATCGTCATTGGAATCATACCAAAAAGTCCGGATATCCACGTAATCCTTGCCATTCTTCGAAACCTGCTTTATCTGAATTTCTTCGCGGCTGTTTTTCGTTATTTTTCCCAGTAATTCTTCTTTATCCCAAAACGAAGCCATAATTGTAACTCCTTCAAACACCATGTTTTTCCTTTGAAAGTTATTTATATATCATGAATTGCATTCATTATATCATAGTAAAATTAACCACTGCAATAATCAATGATTATGCTTTGATTTTCATAAATAATAATAGCAGGCCGATTATGAAAAAATAAAAATATTCAATCAAATAAAAATTTTCAGAAATTTTGTCGGGTATTTTTTTATAAATGCAGGTCATACTAAATTCGAGATCCTATATTATAATTTTTAATATTATGGGATCTAAAGGTTTCCGGCTGTATGACAGCACAGAATCCTTGCACTCTATGGTAAAGGAGTTGTCATTATGAGAACACCTATTGACAGATTGGCAGTCCTGCTTATGATTGTGGGAGCATTAAACTGGCTGACGGTCGGGCTTTTCCGTTATGATTTTGTAGCCAGCATTTTCGGAGGAGTTGATGCGTTAGGCAGCCGAATAGTCTATACACTTGTAGGTATTGCCGGAGTTTACAGTATCAGTCTTTTGTTCAGGGAAGCTCCTGCATCCGAATAATCCTGGCTTCATAATCGGACTCGGTATATGGTATAAGGATGAGGCGCATTAGGGAATGCGCCTTTTTTCAACCTGTATTTCGGTTAAGCATATATATTGGAATTAATGGTTTCAAGATTAATAATCAAAAATGGCCTTTCGTCAAAAGTAAACTCAATTTTCCCAACTTGAAGATCCATTGGTCTCAGTGCCTTGTTAATATCGTTTATTATATTTTTTTCCAGAACATCAGCAATCAATGCTTTTTCCATAAAAAGACCCCTCTGCATATAATCTGTTTTTCACGGAAATTTAACTGATTATACTTTTTAATTCTACAATATTTCCCGAAAAAGCAAAAGGCTTGCCCCAAATGTCAGGCAAGCCGGAAGGAGAGTGTTTTGTTATTTCATTATCATAAACTCAATTCTTCTGTTTTTGTTACGCCCTTCAGCGGTATTGTTGTCAGCAATCGGCCTGTACTCCCCGCATCCTGATGCTGTAAGCCTTGAAGGATCAATACCAATTTCACTTACCAGGTAAAGAACTACATTGGTGGCCCTTTTTGTGGATAATTCCCAGTTGGTGGGAAACAACGGGGTGTTAATTGGTACGGTATCCGTATGCCCTTCTACAATAACCTGGTTATCCAGGGCCTTAAGAGATTCACCCAATACGTTTAGAGTATCCCTTCCTTCCTCAAGAATTTCAGCGCTTCCGGGTTTAAACAATATCTGTGAGTTCAACCTTACGAGGAGGTAGTTGCTCTGTTCTATTATTTCAACCAAATCACCGGATATTCCCAATTCAGAAAAATCCTGTTCCAACTGTTCTTTTACCTGTGTATATTTTTCTTCCCTTATTCTTTCCTTGTCGTCCAGGATTATTGACTCGGCGGTCTCAAAATAACGTTTGTTGTCAACTACTTTTTTACCTGTATCATCGGGATTCACAAAATTCACAGTCAGGATTCTTTTCCCCATGTTGTGGTACATAAGTTCGCCGCCGACACTTGATATACCTATTAATGAGCTTCTGATGGATCTCGATATGGCTTCGAACTTCTGCGCATCAACTACCGACATGGAGAAAAGCATTACAAAAAAACAAAGAAGATTGGTAACCAAATCGCTGTATGTAGTCAGCCAGTTTCCTCCGAAGTCCAGTCCCGCTTGATTTTTCTTAAGCTTACTCATCTCTGCACCGTCCTAATATCACTGAATTAATTTCACGTATGAGCCCTGTTTGCTTGAACTTCAGTTCGAACTTCACTTCCGTTGATTAATCTCTCATAACTTTCCCTCTGTTCTGGAGAGAGGAATGTCTTCAACCTGTGCTCCATAATTCTTGGGTTTTCACCTGACTGGATTGACAAAACTCCTTCAATAATCATTTCCTTTATCCTGATCTCTTCGGTGCTGAGTCCCTGTAATTTCGTGGCTGCAGGAATACAAAGCATGTTTGCCAGTATACTTCCGTAAAAAGTTGTTACCAGAGCGAGTGACATGGCAGCTCCTATCTTGGAAGGATCATCCATGGCCCTGAGAAGGTTTATCAAGCCCAGCAAGGTTCCTATCATTCCCCACGCAGGAAATTCCGCTGCCATGGTTTTCAGAATCGAAATACATTTTCCATGCCGTATACCCATATTGTCAAGTTCAAGCTGCATTGAATCACGGATTATTTCAGGTTCCACACCGTCAACAACCAGTTCCAGTGCTTTTCTTAGATAGTTGTCCTCAATTTGCTCCTGGTTGGATTCCAATGCCAAAAGTCCTTCTCTTCTTGCTTTCTGGGACAATTCCACAAGCATCTGGATTATCTGGTAAGGTGACTGGGTTTTCCTGGAAAACAATTTAGGAAGAACTTTTATAAGATTTTTTAAATCTTCAACTGTAAAGCCTAGAATTGAAGATGCCAAACCTCCGCCGAATGTAACAGCTATTGAACTAATACTAAAGAATGACGACGGGTCTCCCCCGTCATACATACCCCAAATTACACATGCTACTCCCAGTAAAATACCTATTAAAGTTGCAAGATCCATAATCATACTCCCATTTTCAATGCTCTGATTTCGTATAAAATATTAAAGCTTTCATATGCATATATCGTAAAATTTTATCTTTGACTTAACATCAATAACACAGATTGAAACCACTCATTTATATTTATCAGGTACTCCGGCAGCACCGAAAAATACGCCCAATGCATAATCCGCCGTATCTGTCGGTGAATAACCTTCGTAATATGCGTATTTCAAAAACATCCTGGCAAAATTATTTTTTACTTTGGTAGTAGAAAATTTAAAAAATACATTGCATTTTTATACATTGTAATGTATAATCATACAATAAAATTCCTTTGGAGGGGTATTATGAAGCACTTGCTTTGTTTAAATGACTGGACTTCGGAAGAAATAACCGAGGTATTGGATTTAGCTGATAAATTAAAATATGAAAATAAAAACAGGATTTCCCACAATCATTATCTGAGCGGCAAAACGCTGGGAATGATTTTTTCCAAATCATCCACCCGCACTCGTGTTTCATTTGAAGTAGGCATGCATCAGTTAGGCGGATATGCCCTGTTTTTAAGCTCTTCTGACATACAAATCGGCCGGGGGGAAACAATTCACGATACCGCCAAAACATTGTCACGTTATCTGGACGGAATAATGATTCGAACTTTCAGGCAGAAAGATGTTGAGGATTTAGCAGCGTATGGAGATATCCCGGTTATAAACGGATTAACAGATGAGTTGCACCCCTGCCAGATACTGGCCGATTTAATGACGATAAGAGAAAAGAAAGGAAAACTCAAAGGCCTTAAGCTTTGTTATGTAGGTGATGGAAATAATGTGGCCCATTCATTATTGATAGGCTGTGCAAAAACCGGAATGGATATTTCTGTGGCAACCCCAAAAGAGTATTCATGCATGGAAAAATATGTTAATATTGCGTTCGGAATCGCCGGCAGTACCGGAAGCAAAGTTGAAATACTGGACGACCCGGAGGAAGCAATCCGGGATGCCGACGTGGTTTACACCGATACATGGGTAAGCATGGGAATGGAGAATGAGAAAGAGCAGCGAATTAAAGTTTTCTCTCCGTACCAGGTCAACTCAACCCTGTTTTCAATGGCGAAGCCTGATGCGATTTTCATGCATTGCCTTCCCGCATACAGGGGTTATGAAGTTTCAGAAGATATAATAGACGGTCCTAACTCTGTTGTTTTTGATGAGGCCGAAAATCGTCTCCATGCTCAAAAAGCAGTAATGGTTAAGCTGTTAGCCGACTAAAATTGGGGGGTTTTATACTTTGGATACATTGTTCGTCATAAGGCATGCAGTTGTTTCCGATGCTCCGGATATACATGCCCTGCTGCAGGATGCGTTCAGGGAATACGCAGAAGCAATAGGTATATCCGAGCTTGAAGCTCTAAAAGAAACCATATCGGATATAGAATTTGAAATTGCCAATAATACCGTATTTGTTGCGATTATAGATGGTATTATTATTGGGACAATACGTATTGAAATAACCGGTGATGAAGCGTATATAAGCAGGTTTGCCGTGAATTCATGCTACCGCGGCATGGGCGTCGGAGAATCACTTATGAACCTTGCTGACAAGTATATAAAATCAAAAGGTATAAAAAGGTCATTCCTTTATACCGCTTCCCATAATACCAACCTGGTTCGTTTTTATTATAACAGGGGATTTTATACCGAATCTGTCAGCCATGAAAGGGGTTACCCCCGTGCAAGGATGGTTAAGGAATACCCGGAGATTGATCTGAAGCTCCAGCCTTTTGTAAACATCAAATAAACTCGTTCCATTGCAAATAAAGTCGTTCCGCTGCAAATAAAGTCATTCCTTCGGAATAGGTTCAAGGGGCAAGGTATAAGGAATTAAGTTATGCATCCTTTTAATAAATCAATCCTTTGTAATCCGATTATCATGCAAATTACAAAGGATTTTATCTTACTCTCCTTTTCCCTTTCCCCTTATCCCTTCTCCCTGTAAAAGGAACAACTTTATTTCCTATTATCCCTTCCATTTTTCCCATTTAATTCAATCTATCCATCCATTTTGAGGAACATCTTTATTTTCATCCATTTTATCCCACCCATCAACCATGCGGGTTTGCGGGGATGGGGATGGAATGAGTTTATTTTATATTCACATAGATAGGACTAAGGATTTAGGGGGTAAGGGTTAAGGTTTTTGATAAAATCAGGTTAAGTCGTTCCAAAATGAAAATAATGTTGTTCCAAAAAGTAAA